>LSQX01085319.1_pt3 | contig 23278 bp, 21 predicted proteins | sample 654561 | NCBI WGS metagenome assembly LSQX01 (sample SAMN04489861, study PRJNA283612) | anaerobic digester metagenome | isolation source: 4 biogas reactors fed with cattle manure at either 37C or 55C with and... | place: Denmark: Kongens Lyngby | collected 2014
GATATCATTTATTATCAAAATACTACTCTAAACGCACCCAGCGGAGACTTTCAAGAGGAGGAATATAGAATATGAGCCCCTCTTCCCTCAGCTTCTCAAGCTGTTCTGATGTCAGCTCTTTAGCGTAGATGATCTCTTTATTTTGAATATCATAGACCTCATACATGTTGTTCTGCACCCAACAGATGAGATCTTCGCTCATCACACAGAAATGGTCAAATTTTTTCCCTTCTCGAATTCGCTCTAGTTTTCTTTGGCCTTGATAACCCACAGCATAGTTCGTCTGCGTGCCACCCCGTTCAATCAATAGTGCATTATTCATCGGAGTGATCTTTGTGATTCGCTCACCTACTTGTACATGTCGTGTCGATTTGTTCCCCCGGTCATATGTCAGAAGAAAACGAAGTGGGTCTTCCTCCACATAGAAAAAGATGGAATCCGCCGTCGCTATCACATATTTGACCGTAGTTTTTTCATCCCATTTGATATCCACTTCAACAGGTCTGCCTCTGACATCGAGGACCTCCCACTGCTGACCTATCAGATAGGAAATCATGCCGTCAAAGTAACTGACCTGCGGCTGTTCATATAAATGGCCAAACTCTTTTACAGTGAAATCTTCACCGGAAGGACTGTGAAAGAGATGAAGTTCATATTCTCTGTTTCCGTAATGTTTCCCATAGAGGAAGAATTCATCATCCATGCCGTAGAGAATCATCTGAAAAGGCCTTTCATCGGAGACAGAAAACACCTCTTCTCCTATGATCTGTGCCTGGACGACGGTGTATTTATATGCAAAAAAATCCTGAAAGACATGATCTCCAAAGAGCATGAAGAGTTTCCCTTCCTGCTGGAGCGTTTCCATCAATGTCCAGCTCGGCTCAATCACAAAAGGAATTTCGTCTATCTCTTCTGCACTCGGGGTGATGCCTTTTGGATCAATGGACGTGACTCGTATGTCCTCTAGACGCAAAAACTGGTCCCTAGCGAAGATCACACTGAGCTTTCCCCAAAAAGGAAGGGCTAAAATCACAATGGCTACAACAATGAGGGACCAGTTCTTTTTCATTTTTCTAAAACAGGTAGATAGACACGTACACGATCCAGCGAAAACACAGGCTCACTGAATTCACCCGGGAGGATGTCACGGGTAGCCTTTTGCATGTCGTATACACGTGCATCGATCATATCGATATGATGCAGAAGCTCTGCTTCGACAAACATCGGGCGTTTTGGAGACCCATATTCCGGCTCATAATGATGAGAGAGAATCATGTGTTCAATGAGAAGGAGGATCTCTTCGCTTGTTCCGAGTTGTCGCCCAAGCTCCCTGACTTCTCTGACGCCCTGAACCAGATGTCCCAGAAGTATTCCTTCTTTGGAATAACCTGAGACCATGCCCAGCTCATTCGCCTCCATTTCTTCGAGTTTTTGTAGGTCGTGGAAAAAAACGCCGGTAATAAGCAGATCTTCATTGGCCTCATAAATGCGGCAGAGCGCTTTGGCTGTCTCCATCATACGAAGGAGATGAAAGAGAAGACCTCCTCTAATGGAGTGATGATGCCGCATGGCTGCCGGGTAATAGAGCAATTTATCTTTATGGAGATCAAAAGCCTTCAAACAAAGCTCTCTCATCTCCGAATTTCCTATATTCTTGAGGTTTTCTTCCAATTCAGCTAACATCTGTTTTTCATCTCTTGGGGCGCTGGGCACGATGTCTTTATAGTCCACCTCATCACCCAACTCGAGATTTCTGTGCTTAATGATCTTGAGCTGAAGTCTGTCCATCCACTCCGTCACATCTCCACGGATTTTGATGATATCTCCCTGCTGATAGAGATCCACTTGATCGTCCTCGATGCTCCAGATCTTGGAGTCAATTTCTCCGCTGGCATCGGCGACAATCATGTCAAAGTACTTGCTATTATTCGAGCTAGTCTTTAGGTTCAACGATTTGATCAGGTAAAACCCTTCAATGCGTTCCCCTTTGACAAAGTCTTTAATGTTTTTCTGCATGAACCCTCCCTATACGTTCATCAGACGGTTGTACTCTTCGCGAAACTTGGCAATAATGCGCTTTTCCATTCTAGAGATCGTCATCTGTGAGACGTCTAGTTCATCTGCTACCATAATCTGTGTCTTCTCTTCAAAGAAGCGGTCGCGAATAATCTTCTGCTCCATGGGGTTGAGCTTATCCATCATATACTGAATAAAGTCGGCATTGTTGATGCTCTCAAATGCCTTGTCCTCTTCTCCTACGATATCAAGGAGCTTCACATCCCGGTCATCTGACCCGGACTCCATCTCCAGATCCAAGCTCTTTGGAGAGTACACTTTGGAGGCTTCAATCGCCTCGATAATGGCTTCTTCCGTTGTGTCAAGATAATCGGCGATATCACCTACTGTCGGCACCCGATGATTTTCCCTGTAGAGTCTCTCTCTTGCGAGTGTGACTTTCTTAGAGAGCTCTTGGATGCGCCGCGGGACTCGGATAGTCCATCCCTTGTCGCGAAAGTGCTTCTTGATTTCTCCCACGATGGTTGGCGTGGCAAAGCTCGAAAATTTAAATCCGCGGTCGACGTCAAATCGGTTGACGGCAAAGAGCAGACCAAGTGCCGCCACTTGATAGATATCGTCGTACTCAATTCCTTTGTTCAGGTATTTCTTGGAAAGGATGTCGGCGATGTACATGTGACGGTGATATAATTCATCACGAATCTCTTGATTGTCGTGATCTTCTTTGAACAATTTGAAGAGGTCATCGGTCTCGTATTCTTTATATTTTGATCCCATCACTTCTCCGTTCAACGTGTTTTTTTCATGATGATGGTGGTCCCTTCGTCCGTCGAGTGAACTTCCATTTCATCCATCAGCGAATCGATGATAAACAGACCCAGTCCGCTTCCGCTGTAATCCTCCGGATCGATCGACGGCACGCTTTTCATTTGAAATCCTTTGCCTCGATCGCTGACGCAGACGGTCATCGTATTATCTTTCAATTCAATGACAAGGTCGAAACTCTCCGCCTCCGTGGAGTGGAGAACAACATTATTGCACGCTTCTCCAACAGCCATTCGAATATCCTCGACTTTATCAATATCAAAGCCGAAGACGCTGGCGATGCTGGTAGCGGCCAGTCTGGCAGAAATGACGTATTCACGTTTATTCGGAAGGGTCAACTTAAACTGATCCATTATTCCTCCCTCAGTGAAAAAACCTTATCGAGACCCGTAATACGGAAAAGCTTTGTCACGGAATCCTGCGGGTTGACGATCGTGAGTTCTTTGTTTCCGGACTTGAGTGTCTTAATCACGCCGATCAACATGCCAAGTCCCGTCGAGTCGATATACTCGAGATCTTCTGCGTTGACGATGACGTCCGCCATCTTCTCCTCCAAAATCTCATGGAGTCGTTCTTTAAGCGTGGTGCTGGAGTCAATATCCAGCTCGCCCATTAGTTTTACTTCCCATCTCTCACTTCTCTCCGAGTAAAGATGTCGAATCTTCAGTGCCATCTATGTCCTCCTCTTCTTCAAGTTCATCGGCTTTGGCAACGGAGATGACTGTCACATCCTCATTCATTCGCATAATGCGTACGCCGGAAGTATTTCTTCCAAACGAGCTGATATCCTTTGCACGCACGCGAATGACCTGACCGTGCGAGCTTAAAATCAGAATTTCTTCGTCTTCCGTTACGCCCATGCAGTCTACCACATCGCCCGTTTTTCGAGTGATGTGATAATTGATGAGACCTTTGCCGTATCGCTGTTGCATACGATAGTGTGAAAAGTCTGTTCGCTTTCCGTAGCCTCTTTCGGTGATGGTGAAGATCTCTTCATTCGGTTCCGGCATCACAAGGCTGACGACCTCGTCTCCCTCGTCAAGTCGGATTGCTCCGACTCCCTGTGTATTTCTTCCCAGAGTGCGAAGAGAGGCGCTGTCAAAGGTGATGGACATCCCCTTCTTGGTGGCGATCAAGATAGGCTGCTCTTCGGGAAGAATGCGCACACCTATGACCTCATCGTCTCCTTCTAGGCGGATGACCTTGATCCCCGCTACGCGATTGCTTTCAAGATCCTTGAGACAGAATTTGTTGATGCGACCGAACTTTGTCGCAAGAAGGATGTTGCGATCATCCATTTCCTCCACGGCACGTACCGTAGTGATTCGCTCACCCGGCTCTAAGGGGAGGAGATTGACAATCGGTGTTCCTCTTGCGGTGCGCGAGGATTCGGGGATACGGTACGTCTTCATGCGAAGGAGCTTGCCAAAATTCGTAAAGAATAAGAGCTCTGTATGCGTAGATGTACTGAAAATATCCTGTACCATGTCTTCTTCGCGCATACTCAGTGCCGTGATGCCACGGCCGCCGCGATGCTGCGACTGATACGTATCCTGAGGCACACGTTTGATGTACCCCCTGTGCGTTAGAGTCAGTACCACCTGCTCTTCTTCGATGAGATCTTCCATCAAAATATCATCTTCTTGGGGATCAATCTGCGTTCTGCGCTCATCAGCATATTTATCTCTGATCTTCTCCAGACCATCCTTTATGATACCCATAAGAAGGGACTCATCTGCGAGGACTTTCAGATGATACTCAATTTCTTCGTGCAATGCCTTTAATTCATCGTTGATTTTCTCATATTCAAGACCCTGGAGCCTGCGAAGTTGCATACTCAGGATGTTATTCGCCTGGATGTCTGAAAAGCCAAACACTTCGATCAAACGCTCCTTTGCGTCATCATAACTTTCTCTGATGATGCGAATTACTTCATCAATATTTTGAAGCGCTTTTATGAGGCCTTCTAAAATATGCGCCCTCTCCCTCGCTTTTCGAAGATCAAATTGAATCCTTCGGGTCTCCACATCCTTCTGATGCTCAATGTACTTCTCGAGCATCTCCTGCAGATTCATTGTCTTTGGTACGCCCTTATCAAGAGCGATAAAAATCATGGAGAATGTCTGCTGCATACTCGAATGTTTATACAGTTGATTCAATATGATATGTGCGTTGGCGTCTCGTCGAATCTCCAACACAATGCGGATCCCGAAGCGGTTCGACTCATCACGAAGCTCGGTGATTCCATCTATCCTTCGATCCTTCACTAAGTCGGCTATATCTTCTAGAAGTCGAACTTTAGAGAGCATATAGGGGATTTCGGTAATGATAATCCTCATTCTCCCGTTCTTCTGCTCTTCAATCTCCGCTTTGGCACGCACGCGGATGCGACCCTGTCCGGTGCGATAAGCATCGCGCATGGCCGCAGTTCCCATAATCGTGGCTCCCGTCGGAAAGTCCGGCCCCTTCACAATCTTCAACAGGTCATCGACAGTTGCCTCCGGCTGATCCATCAAGAAGATAGACGCATCGATGATTTCTCCTAAATTGTGCGGAGGAATGCTGGTGGTCATGCCCACAGCAATGCCGGTGGAGCCGTTGACCAAAAGATTGGGGAAGCGGCTTGGAAGCACCGTAGGCTGCTGGAGCGTCTCGTCAAAGTTCGGACTGAAGTCCACGGTCTCTTTGTCAAGATCTCTAAGAAGCTCATCGGCAATGCCGGTGAGCCTTGCTTCTGTGTATCGCATGGCCGCAGCACCATCTCCGTCGATTGAACCAAAGTTTCCTTGGCCATCGACTAACAGATAGCGCGTCGAGAAATCCTGTGCTAGTCGCACCATGGAAGTGTAAATGGCGGAGTCTCCGTGCGGGTGATATTTACCGATGACATCACCAACGATACGCGCACTTTTTCGATGCGGGCGGTCGTGCGTGAAACGCTGCTCCCACATGGAGTAGAGGATTCTTCTGTGGACAGGCTTGAGCCCGTCACGCACATCAGGCAATGCGCGTGAGACAATCACGCTCATCGAGTAGTCAATGTATGACTGCTCCATTTTATCGGTAATATTTTTTTCTATGATTCGATGATTCATATCTTCCATAGTTCACCCCTATATATCCAGGTTCGTCACATAAGTGGCGTTTTCCTGAATGAATTCGCGCCTCGGTTCCACCTGTTCGCCCATCAGCGTGCTAAAGACTCTGTCAGCTTCGACGGCGTCTTCCACATGGACTTTGAGGAGAATACGGCTCTCGGGATTCATGGTCGTGTCCCAGAGCTGCTCGGCGTTCATCTCACCAAGCCCTTTATAGCGCTGGATGGTTGCGTTTCGGCCTACCTCTTCCATATGCTGCTGGAGTTCTTCATCGTTATAAGCGTAGCGGATATTTCTTCCGCTCTTGACAGCGTAAAGCGGTGGCTGCGCAATATAGATGTGACCGTTGTCGATCAGTTCGGGCATATAGCGGAAGAAGAACGTCAGAAGGAGTGTGTCGATATGCGCTCCGTCGACGTCGGCGTCTGTCATGATAATAATCTTGTGATAGCGCAGTTTAGAGATGTCAAACTCATCTCCGATTCCTACGCCAAAAGCCGTGATCATATCCCGAATTTCTCGGGAGTTCAGAGCTCTTGAGAACCCAGCTTTTTCCACATTTAAGATCTTTCCTCTAAGAGGCAGAATCGCTTGATATTTTCTGTCTCTTCCAAGTTTTGCTGTACCGCCGGCGCTATCTCCTTCTACTAGGAAAATTTCACTGAGCGTGGGATCTTTCTCTTCGCAGTCGGCAAGTTTTCCCGGCAGGGAAAATCCGTCGAGAAGCCCTTTTCTTCTAGTGAGATCTCTGGCTTTTCTAGCGGCCATCCTCGCTCGGGCGGCACTATGGATTTTTTCCATCATGCTCTTGGCATCTCCCGGGTTTTCTGCCAAGTAATTGCTCAGCGCTTCTCCGACCATCGATTCTACGGCGCCTCTGACCTCGCTGTTGCCGAGCTTAGTCTTTGTCTGCCCCTCAAACTGCGGATCGGAGATTTTCACGGAGATAATGGCTGTTAAGCCTTCCCGGACGTCTTCTCCAAGGAAGTTCTCGTCGTTTTCCTTTAAATAGTTGTTCTTTCGCGCATATTCATTCATGACGCGTGTAATAGCGCTGCGAAAACCTGAGAGATGTGTTCCGCCCTCTTGCGTGTTGATATTATTAGCGAAACTGAAGACGTTCTCCACATACGTGTCGGTGTACTGTGCAGCGACTTCTACTGCCATGCCATTTCGGGTACCCTCCGAATAGAGGATCTTTTGATGTGTAGGGGTCTTCTTGCGGTTGATAAACGCCACAAACTCTTCAATCCCTCCCTCATAGTGGAAGTTATTGACTTTCTCATGGCGCTCGTCGGTAAAGACAATGTTGACCCCTTTATTGAGAAATGCCATCTCACGAAAGCGTCTCTCCAACGCGGGATAGTCAAATTCAAGGGTCTCAAATACATCCGGGTCCGGCTTGAAGTACGTACGAGAGCCCACTCTCTCCGTCTGTCCTACTACTTGCAAGGGGGAAATCGTCTCACCTCTTGAAAAAGAGATCTGATAGACATTTCCATCACGGCAGACCTCTACATCCATGCGCTCTGAGAGCGCATTGACGACAGAAGCGCCCACGCCGTGAAGTCCTCCGGAGACCTTGTACTCCTGATTATCAAACTTTCCTCCCGCATGCAAAACGGTATGGATAATCTCTACAGCGGGTTTGTGGAGTTTGGGGTGCAATCCGACCGGCATGCCTCGTCCGTCATCTTTTACTTCCACACTGTTGTCTTTAAAGATCGTAATGTCGATGCGCTTGGCAAAACCGTTGAGCGCTTCGTCGATGCTGTTGTCGACGATCTCAAAGATCAACTGATGGAGACCTCGAAGGCCTGTGCTCCCGATATACATACCAGGGCGTTTTCTAACGGGATCGAGTCCCTCTAGTACTTGTATTTTTTCTGCATCATAGCTACTGCTGGTTGTCAATCTTTCCTCCTGCTGCCCGGCCGTCTTTGATCCAAATGACTGTCGCATGCTCTGTCAACGCACGATCAAGTCCGTCAAGGTCGGTGGCCGTAATAATTTTCTGATGCTCTATAAAGATCTCCAACAGCTGATTTCGCCGTTGACGATCGAGTTCACTGAATACATCGTCGAGAAGAAGGATGGGTTTCATTCCCAGTTGCTCCTCGATAAATGGGACAAGGGAGAAGTAGACGCTTAGCGCGCCCAGTCGGATCTGCCCTTGAGACCCGTATTTTCTGAGATCTCTTCCATTGAGGCTAATGCGAAGATCATCTGCGTGAGGTCCGTAGCCGGTAAAGCCGACACGGCGATCTCGCTCGCGGCTCTCCCGAAGTTTCTCAAGATACTCTTCACTGTTCTCGGCGTCGCAGCCGAGATAGCTCATGGTAAGCTTCTCGCTTCCTTTGGTCAGCCTCTCGTGCATTCTCTCAGCGTGCACCGCCAGCTCCTCCAAAAACTCCGCTCTTCGCCTTGTGACCTCTAATCCGTAGACGGAGAGCGCTTCTTCATAGACTTCTAACTGGTGAATATCGACGACATCGCTCTTCAACAGTGCATTTCTAGAAAGAAGCGTCTTGTTGTAGCGGACAAGCTGATGAAAGTATGCGCGAGATACAAGGGAAATCTCCCGATCCAGGAAAGCTCTCCGAAGGGAAGGCCCTTGTGTAAATGTGCGCAAGTGATCCGGTGAGAAGAGCACCATGGGAAAGAGTCCGAACAAGTCGCTGCGGCGTTCGAGCTTGATGTGGTTGAGCTCCATGCTCATGCCTCTCTTCTCTCCCGCTAATAAGACGAGGCGCCGCTCCCTGCCTTCTTCCTCAAAAAGATACTCCAGCTCAAACGGGTTCTTAAAATCTCCGAAGGTCTCTCGAAGGCGCGCAGAGCGAAAGCTTCTGCCCATGCAGGCCAGGTAGACGGCCTCAAGCAGATTGGTCTTTCCCTGAGCGTTATCCCCCAGGATAAGCTGAAGTTGTCTATCAAACGAAAAGGACTCCTTGATGTAGTTTCGGTAGTCCTTCAGATGGATCTTTCTTAGGATCATTTGCTCTCCTGTATACATGGAAATTATATCACTTTTTCTTTGAAATTTCAAATCGTACCGCGTTTTATTTCGCCCTAACTTGAGACCCTTTCACGATTGATTTTCCAGTCATGAATGATTGTTCAGATTTAGGCATTTGCAGAGCCAGTCGATAGGAGAAAATTGATCTTCATATGGGCTCTTTTCAACGTGTGTAATGTGCTTCAAGCATACAGAGGATTTCTATCAATTCGACCTCATCAAAAAAACTTTATCGAACCTACTTGACATACTGTATCTACTGTTATATATTATGGTCAATGAGATAACAGTAGGAGGGCTCATGACGATACTCATCAACAATACAAGTAAGACACCCGTATATCAGCAGATTGCCGTGCAGATTCGTCAATCAATGCTAAAAGGGGAACTTTCGGAAGGAGAAGCGCTTCCTTCTGTGCGGAGTCTCTCCAGTGATCTGGGTGTGTCGGTCATCACCATCAAAAAAGCGTACGATCTACTCGAGGATCAGGGACTGGTCGTCACTCAGGCAGGCCGAGGCACCTTCGTGCTCGAAAAAAACCTCGATCTTGTACGCGACTTTAAACTCAAAGAAATTCAAGACATCTTAGCCAAAGCTATTGATACGGCTAAATCAAGCGGCATCAAACAAGATGATGTACAGGAAATCTTTTCACTACTCTGGGAGGAAAACCATGCTGGAAATTAACCAAATCGAAAAATCATATCCGAAATTTCATCTGGGCCCTGTGGACCTCACATTGCCCGAGGGCTATATTATGGGACTTGTCGGCGAAAATGGCGCCGGAAAAAGCACGTTGATCTACACGATTATGAATCTTCTACCTCCTAAAAGTGGAGAAGTCAGCATTTTCGGAATGAACTACAAAGAAAATGAAGTATTGATAAAAGAACATATCGGATTTATCTATGAACAAAGTTCATTCTACGAGAATCTCACCCCCTCTTCCATGGCAAGACTGTTACGACTCAGCTATAAAAATTGGGATGATGCGACCTATCGTCGCCTGATGGAACAGTTCTCGATCGCAGAGAAGCCTCTTAAAAAGCTCAGTAAAGGCCAGCGAGCCACGTATCATTTTATTGCTGCCCTTAGCCACAACGCACGACTTCTCATCTTAGATGAGCCGACTTCCGGGCTCGATCCGATCGTGCGTCGTGAGCTACTAGATGAGCTGCGCCGATACGTTGAGCCCGGCAATCGCAGTGTCCTCTTTTCTACGCATATTACCTCGGATCTTGAGCAAGTCGCGGATCTGATTACGTTTATCCATAAGGGACAAGTTCTTTTCAGTAAAGATGTCGAGGAACTTCGTGAGAGCTATCATGTGGTCAAGGGTGCTAAAGAAGCGATAGATACCCTCCCTCTTCTTGGAAAACAGAGCAAAAGAACTCATGTCCAGGGGCTTTATGAAGGAGAACGTGGAGATTTAGCTGATGCGCAGGTGGAACTTGAGCCGGCATCACTTGAAGACATTATGTTTTTTATGAAGCGAGGAGATGAGCATGAGCAGATTTCTTAAGCTTGAAGGACAAACAATTAAAGAAAAAGGAGCGATTAAAAAATCTCTGTTGATTCTCCTGTTTTATTATGCAATCTATATGGGATTTCTCGTCTTCTTCAACAGCATCACACCTCAAAGTGACGTCTTTTTCCCTACGCTATCTACCCTTAGCCTCATCCCTTTCCTTACGACTATTTTTGACGATGACAACACTTCCCCACTTCGAAGACTTCTCCCGTCACTTCCCTTTACAAGGTCGGATATTTTCCTAGGCAGATCGATGATAAAGGTGTTCATTTGGCTTTCATCTCTTGTCATCTCTTACCTTTTCAGCCTTCTTGTTGGACCCTTTATCGACTCAGCGCCTAAACTCCCTATTGTATATATAGGCATTGGCTTTAGTTTCCTGTTTCTTACGATTGAGCATCTGAGCATTCATCTTAAGGGAAGGGTGACAACACTCATACGGGGAGGCTTGGCCGGAGGGCTCTTAGGCATGTCCATGTCTTCAGGAATGTACCTATTTCAAGGGATTAGAGAAACCTTTCCGAGTGGATACACTTTCATGTTCGCCTCATTATCTGTCGGGATTCTCTTGACCTTGATCAACATGAGAATCTATCAAAGGAGAGCGTTATGATGGCTGTCATCTATGATCGAATCATTCGAAGATACAAAATGTTCTTGCTGTTTTTGATCGCTTCGACGCTTTTCATAGTCATTTCCGGATTTAATAATCCTTCTATCCCGGCCCTTCTCTATATCTTTCTTTGCTTTTATTGGAACGGCTATTTTAAGATGGTGGGGATGGCAACCAACTGGAAACTACTCTGGAGCCTCCCTATTTCAGAGAGTGAAATCCTTGTGGGGACAGCGATTGCAAACGTGATATTAGGGTGGAGTATGAATGCTGCTCTCTTTCTACTCGCACGCATCTGGGTTCCTCTCCCCCTTCTTGTCTTGCTATTTCCCTGTGTCGTCTCTCTGATGAGTGATCTTTTTATCATGGGAATCGACTATGTCAAAGGAAGTAGGATAAAAGCCGCAGTAGGTATTGTCTGGTTCATATTTGTCTATGGTCTGCCGCTTCTAATCCGAGGAGCAAGATTGGAAAGACTCCTTCTGCAGTATCAAAAATGGCCGCTTTATCTAAAGATTGTTCCGTTTCTCATTGTCTATCTGATAGGGCTTGTCATCCTGCGAGCACTCTACAGGTACTTTAAGAGAAATGAAGAAATCACCCAAGCCTGACGAGTCGGTCTTTCTCACAATAAACTCATGCGTATCTTAGGATATGTATGAGTTTTTTCTATTTTTCCTCCCAAACAACCTATACAGACCAAATGTAGCCAAGAACTCTCCAACACCATAGGCCACGATGTCAGGGTCCATATAACTCACTTCATCTCTCGTTTAGATGATAGACACAATATGAAAACAAATCGCTCATTATAGATATTGTTGTCGATTAATGGTTCATTTATGCTCTTTAATAGGTGTTTATCAAGACGTTTTCTCTAGAACGAGTAAAAATCCCCCGGGTTCGGGGGATTTGAGCATTTAGATCTGTATCGACTCTTCCACTTCTATCAGACAAGAAAGTCTTCGACCTTCATGTCCTCTGTCACGGGACAGATGTATTTATCGTCTTTTGTTAAGCGTTCAAATTCCTCTTTCGCATTTATTAAAATCTCAGGATCTTCAAGCACACGGTGCACAAACTCCACCATGCTTCTGGCGGCATACAGCATGCCTTTTTCTCCAATAGAGTGTCCTGATGATGCGGTGATATGCCAGCTGTGTCCGGCTGCTAGACTATTGTGCGTAGCTGTTGTAAACATGACGAGCGGCACAATGTGCGATACGTCGCCTACATCGGTAGAACCTCCTCCAAAACCTCGTCGAATCCCGATGGATTTCGTCTTTATACTTTCATAGTCATCAGCTTTGGAAGCCCTCTCGTAGGACGGACTCGTTTTATTGAGTTCCTCGGCAAAAGCAAGTTCTTCTTCTGTATACACAGGTTCGGGGGTCTCAAGAAGCACTGCTTCCATCACGGTATTGAGGGTTTCGTTTATCAGGATCTCATAGCATCCTCCTCGGCTCTTTAGCTCATAGCTCGTCTCTGTCATCGTCGATGCGCCATCGGCACATTTCTTCACCCGCTCGTACGTTTTCAGGACGTTTCGCCTGTCTTTTGCTCTAGTGAAATAGAGGACACTTGCCTTATCGGGGACAATGTTAGGGGCTCCCCCTCCATTCGTAATCTGATAGTGAATGCGCACATCATCTGTGACATGTTCTCTTAAGTAATTCGCTCCAATGTCCATCAGCTCCACAGCATCGAGGGCGCTGCGTCCGTTTTCAGGGTCCCCTGCGGCATGCGCCGTCCTGCCCTTAAAGAAAAATTCACCGGACTCTAGAGCCGTCATCGGCGATCCTTGCACGGAGGTCGTAGAGGAAGGATGCCACGATATCGCTAGATCCAATTCCTTAAAAGCGCCTTCTCGCGCCATAAACCCTTTGCCGTTTAGGATCTCCTCTGCAGGACAGCCGTATAGTACAATGGTCGCCTCTTCTTCCGTCTCCATCCCTTCTTTAAGAGCAAGCGCCGCGCTCAAGCACGCCGCTGCCATAAGATTGTGACCACAGCCATGCCCGGGAGCTCCCTCCTCCACTTCTTCTTTCTTTGTCGAGACTTTCTGGCTAAGACCCGGAAGTGCGTCATATTCAGAAAGGAGCCCGATGACAGGAGAGCCGCTTCCATACGTGGCCCGAAAAGCTGTGGGAATTCCACCGAATCTCTCTTCCACCAAGAAGCCTTCTTCTTTTAAGATGTTCACCAGAACTTCATAAGATTCTCTCTCCCGAAAAGCCGTCTCCGGAGTACTCCAGATCTTCTTTGACACTCCACACATACGGCCTTGGTTGTTGTCGATCCATTCTCTCGCAAGCTTGGTATTCATCTTCTCCTCCCTCTGTTATTTCTTTTTGAAAAGCGGCAGCCCTAGAGGATGCCGCTTAGGTACTCATGTATTTATTTTGTCGTGTACAGCTTTTTGTATATTTGAGACCAGATCTCCAAAATCAATTTGCGCGCCGCAAACGAAGAACTCAAGGAGTCATCCAGAGAAGGGGCTACCTCGACGATATCAAAGCCGATAAGAGGAAGTCTCTTCGAGATCCCATAGACAAGATCTAACGCTTCTCTAGAGGTGATGCCGCCAAACTGCGGTGTCCCTGTTCCCCCTGCAAATGCAGGATCCAGTGCATCGATATCAAAAGTCAGGTAGATGTGCTTCTTGTCTTTGAAGTGCTCAGCTACCGTGTCGAGTACTTTCTCCGTACCCATCTGATGAAATTTTTTGGCGCTGATGACATGTACGGGGTTATGCTTCATAAACTCCAACTCGTCCGTTTCAATCGAACGAATTGCCAGGAAGTAGATGTTCTCACTTCCTCCGACCCATTCAAGCTCGCTTCCTCTTCTTGCCGGACAGCCGTGCGAGAGCGGATTGCCACCTAAACTGTCGCACAAATCAAAATGCGCATCGACATGGATGATTCCAAACTCTTTGCCTAATGAGCGGTTGATTCCCCTTAAAACCGGGATGGTTGTCGAGTGATCACCTCCGAGCATCATAAAGAATTTCTTCTTCTCCACCAGCTCGGCGACCTTCTCCTCCACTTTCTTAAAGAGTTCTTCCTGTGTGGCTCCGTAGAAATCTCCGATATCTTTGACTTTGAGTTCTTCGAAGACGTCAAACTCTTCGCTTGTGGGCGTCACATGATAGCTGAGATCGCGGATCGAACGGGGACCGTCTTTTGATCCTTCGCGAAACGACACGGCTCCGTCATAGGGAATTCCGAAAACAACGATATCTGCTTCTTCTTCACTTCTGTGGGGCTTGTGAAGGCCTGCCCATAACCCTTCTTGAAGAATCATTTCTTCTGTAAAACGCATAATACCTCCATGTCTTTACTCTTGCTCGGCAAGAGGCTTTAGAGTTCCGTAGTAAAAGCAAATCAATTGAGGATGAAAAAACACGCTTCCAGGCACAAAAAGATATGTGTGCACGACAGATACTGATCAGCGCAGTTCTTTTCTGAGCTTCATGCCCTCAGCGGTGTCTCCCATTAAAAGAAAGCCCTGTAATTCACCGTCTTTATAGACCAGTTTTTTATAGAGAAACTTGTCCTCGTCTACAGTCAATTCCACTCGCTGTCCTTCGTCCGTTTTGAGGCTGCCGGCACTCATCACCTTTGTGTCCATGGTGTTCAACATATAAGGTGGAACCGGCATCACATATTCTGCTTCCCCTCCAGCGGCATTCTTTCCGGCGACGGCTCCCTCCTGTGTGGAGATCGTCCACAGACCATACCATTTGCCTTCAAGCTCTGCATTGTCTCCGGCAGCATAGATATCGGGATGGTTGGTTTCCATTTTGTTATTGACAACAATACGCCTATCAATCTGAATACCTGCCGCCTCAGCAAGTTCCGTCCTGGCACGCACACCGGTAGATACAAGCACTGCTTTTGCCGGCAACACCTCTCCCGTGGAAAGTTCTACTCCTGTGACCTGATCGTTTTTTGCAAGAATCTCTTTCGTACTAGCTCCTGTGAAAACGGTGATGCCCAAGCTTTCCACTTTGGCTTTAAAAAGAGCGCTTCCCTTCTCGTCCATCTGATTGCCAAGAAGTCGATCAAAGCTCTCGATCACCGTCACATGCGAGCCACCGCGGTGAAGCTGCCATGCTGCCTCGAGTCCCAAGAGACCTCCGCCGATGACGATGACATTGTCTTTCTTATTGAGCTCAGAGCGAAGTTCCTTTGCCTGATCGAGTGTCCAGAGGGTGTATACTCCTTTATGCTCCACCCCCTTGATGGGGGGAACAAAGCTTTTCGAGCCGGTGGCAAGAATGAGCTTGTCGTATGGCACTCTGCCGCCTTCGAGGACGATTTCTCTGTTCTGCGTATCGATCGACACAACGTGTGTATCAAGCGAAAGATGGATTTTGTTCTTATCGTACCAATCTTGCGGGTGAAGAAGGATTTTCTCTTCCATCCCTTCATCTGCGAGTACTTCGGCAAGACGGGGGCGAAAATACGGAAGATGAGGATCCTCGCTAAAAAGGGTTATTTGTGCGTCAGCGTTTTGTTTTCGAGCGGCTTCGGCGGCAGATACAGCAGCGGCACCGTTACCGATAATGACGATATTCATTCGTTGTTCTCCTGTTTTGAGCGCTCCAGATACTGCTCAAGTTGTTCTTTGTCTTGCCTGACAAGGGAATAGTCTCCCGCCAGAAACTCCAGATGGTGGCGGAATTCATGTCGCAGCGTGCTTCGCAGACGCCCCTTCAATTGTTCCCTCGGCAAATAGGGAAAGAGCTTCATAAAAGACCCGTAGTACAGCACAATCTGCCGACCTAAACGGGTCCTGTGATACTCACCGAGGATATAGAGGTCATCGCCTCGACGAAGCGGATGGGGCTTTGCATGCTCTGAAAGAACGACTCCCAGGTTGAGTTCCTTGAAGAACACCTCGGGCAGTTCGTCCATGCATTCACCCAAAAGCTCCCTGACTTCCTCGAAGCTTGGAAAATCCATTAGATTAATTTCACCTCATACTTGTCCCGTAGCTGTCGGGTGTATGCGTCATAGGCCTGCTGTTTCTTCTGATTGTAGATTTCGGTGGCGATTTTTTGTTTGGCCTTATCGTAGGCTTCAACACCTTCAGGTTGGATATTATCGACCTGAATAATGTGGTAGCCGAACTGTGTTTTTACCGGTTCGGAGATCTCTCCAAGACCCATCTCAAAAGCTACTTCCTCAAACTCCGGCACCATCTTGCCTCGCTCAAAGAGTCCGAGAGCTCCTCCGACTTCCTTGGAAGGGCAGGTAGAAAGTTCCAGCGCCAGATCGTTAAAGGACTCGCCGGCGTCGAGACGAGCTTTTACCGAACGAGCGAGCTCTTCACTCTCTACAAGAATATGGCTTGCTGCCACTTGATGAGGCACTTTAAACTCCTCGGGATGCTGCTCGTAGTAGGCGCGCGCCTCTTCTTCTGTGGGCACCGTATCCGCTAAAGCTCTCTGTACAGCCATGCCGCGCAGAAGTTGTCGACGAAGGAGTTCGAGTTCTTCCTGAAATAGATCCGTCTCTTCGATTTTGTTCTCTTTTGCATCAAGAAGGAAAAGCTCCTGATTGATCGCCTCTTCCAGTACGACATCTTCTCCTGCCTGTGTAAGTTGACGGACATAATCCGGCGGAAGAGTGCCCAAGAACTCCTCGACTTGATTTTTTGTAAAGGGTCTGCCCGAAATAGTTGCAATCGTTGTTTCGTTTTCCATATTGAATCCTTTCTTTCCCGTTGTGCTCATTATACCCGCGTCGTTTCTCCACTATCTTCTACAGTGCGAGGCTCTCGGCTGGCAAGAGCTAAATACCCCAAGAACAGGTAGTAGACGAGTAACATTTGAATATTGAATGTCGCCTGCACTAGATACCCTATCAGCGCAGATAATATGAAAGCGTGATAGGAAGTGGCGTGTCTATTCACAAAGCCTTTTCTCAGTGCAGCCACTAAAAAACCCAGATAGACGATTAACGAGGGAATGCCACTGCTGACAGCAATGTGCAAATACTCATTGTGCGCCTTGTCCCAGTTTCTATATTCTCCGTAATCTTTAACGATCACGTCATGGTACGCGTTGTGCATCGCATACGAAAGATTCTCCACTCCATAGCCTAGCAGTGGCCTTTCTTTTATCAAGCCGATCACTTTGTTCCAGATATACACCCGGCTGCTTCCGGCCGACTCCGCACCCTCAGCACCTGTAACCACATCAAAACCCTCAGAGAAGATTGAGAACAGGCGGTTTTCAAAATCAAAGGTTGCCGTAAAGATGAAGAACACCAGAAGAATCGCGGAAAGGAGACATAAAGCCATCCACTTTTTGTAAAATCCCGGCGTCTTCCCCAGTTTCTCTCTGGTGAGAAAAAAATACGCAAAAAAAGCGACAAACGCTCCGATCCAGCTCCCACGAGTGCGCGTGGCAAGAAGCGCGAGGAACACGAGAGAATACACCGCAAGGCCCCACCATTTCTTCTTCTCTAGTGCAAAGTAGAGCCCTAACGGTATCATCAGCACAAGAAATGTCCCTAAAAAGTTAGGGTTTCCCATCAATGAAAATGCCTTCCCTTTCCAAGACTCAGAGTAAAGACGCAGAAAGGGGGGATCGATCTGATACGACTGCAGAAGCGCAAGGATTGAAATCAGGCACGCGCTCACACAGAGTCCCTTAAAGACAATTTGCTCATCTAGTGTCGAGCGCCGAGCCAGAAAGTACACCGCAATATAGTTGAAAAACATCAACACACCGTCACGTCTGGCGGCACTTCCAAGAAAGGCGACGGTTTTATCCTGTGCTACTGCGATCGAAGCGATTAAAAAAAGCGAGTAAAGAAGTAGCAAGCGATTTTCACTTGCACTCCTTTCTTCTTTTGGTATGCGAAAACTACCGGTGATCCAGAGCATCAGCGCTAGGACACCGATCGTATACAAAACAATTTGCTTCGAGAGCATTAAGTGAAACGATTTCCCCACCGGCCAACTCGCCAGTGGAAGAAGCACAAAGCTCGCAAAATGAAGCGCATTGATCATCTTTTGTCTTGTCATATCTCCCTCATGAGCTCATTGTATTCCAAAGCGATTCGGCTTGCAAACATCTCCATCATCACTAGAGACACAAAAGAATACGTCTTTGCGTCTCATATATATGAGACAAAACCTGTTATAGAGACCGGATGAAGAAACCAAATCCATTTGTCACGGGAAAGTTGTAGAGGTCAAAAAAATAGATTGCTCCCCTGTGCGAGAGCGTCGTTGAGCGCATCACTTGGTGCATAAAAGAAACTGCTCCATTCTCTTAAGACCTACAACATCTTGACGCGGTCGGCTTTTCCTTCTGCTTGACGATAAATGCGTAGAACGTGTATATTGGAACAAAGATCGATGAACCGATAAAAAGCGTCTATCTGCAGGGTTCCAGAGATTCTCCTATAAGGTGAGAGGGAGAGACATGCTTGACGCCAGTGGACCGGGGAGATTCTTCGCTCACAGAGCGTTACCAAAAGAGTACAAATGTAGGTGGTACCGTGCATCCGCACCCTATAAAGGGTGCTTTTTGTTTGAAAGGAAAAGAACATGGAAAAACAACGTATCTTCAGCGGCATTCAGCCTTCAGGAAATCTGACCCTGGGCAACTATCTTGGCGCCTTGAGAAATTGGGTCTCTCTGCAAGACGAGTACGAGTGCATCTACTCCATCGTCGATATGCATGCTATTACGATTCGCCAAAATCCCAAGGATTTGCACGAGCGAAGCCTTTTGACAATGGCACTATATCTGGCGGCAGGGCTTGACCCTGAAAAAAACACTGTATTCATGCAGAGTCACGTATTGGAGCATGCGCAGCTTGGTTGGATTCTCGGCTGCAATTCCTACATGGGGGAGCTTTCCCGCATGACACAGTACAAAGACAAATCCACGCGTCTAGGAGACAGTATTCCTACAGGTCTGTTTAATTACCCTGTCCTGATGGCGGCAGATATCCTTCTATATAATGCACACCTTGTGCCGGTGGGAGACGATCAAACGCAACACCTTGAGCTGACACGCGATATTGCCATTCGCTTTAATAATGCCTATGGAGAAACTTTCGTCGTACCCAAGGGATATTTTAATCCTTTCGGTGCGCGCATCTACGACCTGCAGATGCCGCAGAAGCTTATGAGCAAGTCTGCAGAAAATCAACAGGGTGTTCTCTTCCTCTTAGATGATGAAAAGACTCTCCAGCGAAAAATTTCTCGTTCCGTAACAGACTCTCTCGGTACAATCAGCTATAATGATAATCAACCGGGAGTAAAGAACCTTCTGAATATCTTTGCGCTGCTGCGTAAAGAATCCATTGACGGCGCTCTGGCTTATTTTGAAGGGAAAGGGTATAAACAACTAAAAGACGGCGTCATGGAAGCGGTGCTCGATACCCTCTTGCCTCTACAGGAAAAAGTCTATGAGCTTATGAAAGAGCGTGATCATCTTGAAGATCTCATGGCGCAGGGGGCTCAGAAAGCTCGCTCCATAGCGAAAGTCACTTTGGCGGATGTCGAGAAAAAAATCGGATTTATTTCTAGGAGGACAAATGAACATTGCGATTAAAGACGGACAGATCATCACATTTGATGAAACCATGGCCAACCGCCACGGACTGATTGCTGGCGCCACCGGTACCGGTAAAACCATTACCATGAAGCTTCTGGCGGAAGAATTTTCCAAACAAGGTGTCCCTGTTTTCATCACGGATATCAAAGGTGAGCTCTCCGGCTTCGCAGAACCCGGCACCTTAAGCCCCAAACTTCAAGAGCGACTCGAAAAGCTAGGTGCTCCGGTTCCAGAGTTTCAGCCATTCCCTGTTCAATTTTGGGATCTTCTGAAGAAAAACGGCACCCCTCTTCGCACCACCATTTCCGAGATGGGGCCCCTCCTGATGAGCCGTCTCCTAGGACTCAACGATACACAGACGGGAGTTCTCTACGCCGTATTTAAGATTGCCGATGAAAATGGTTTGGCACTTCTTGACTTTAAAGATCTCCACGAAATGCTCAAGTTCGTCTATGAAAATAGCACCGATCTCTCAGCTCATTATGGAAATATCTCTAAGCAGAGTGTTGGAGCCATTCAGCGAAGCCTTCTGGTCCTTGAGCAGCAGGGCGCACAGGAATTTTTCCAGGAGCCCGCACTGGTGATTACGGACTTTTTGCAGACCAATGCTGACGGCAATGGAATTATCAATGTCCTTGATGTCTCCTACATCTACCATAGCCCTGATCTCTATAGTGCTTTTATCCTGTATCTTCTCAGCGAGCTCTTTGAGCAATTGCCTGAGGTAGGTGATCTGCCGCTTCCAAAGATCGTGTTTTTCTTTGAAGAAGCACATCTCCTTTTTAGAAACGCCTCCAAGACGCTTCAGGAAAAAGTTGAGCAAGTCGTCAAACTGATCCGCTCCAAGGGTGTCGGTGTCTTCTTTGTCACGCAAAACCCAAAAGACATTCCCGAACCTGTTCTTGCGCAGCTTGGCAACCGCATTCAGCACGCAATGAGAGCGTTTACTCCTGCTGAGCAGCGAATCATCCGCTCCATCGCCGATTCCTTCCGAGGAAATGAAGGCATGAACGTAGCAGAAGAGATTATGGCACTGCAGATCGGCGAGGCGATGATCAGTACCCTCGATGAGAAAGGGATGCCCACACCCGTGGAAAAGGCTTTTATCCTTGCCCCCGCCAGTAGCATGGACCCCATCGATCCTGCCAGAGTCCAGCAGCTCATTTCAACCTCCTTCCTGAACAATAAATATGCGCAGACCTTTGACTCTGAAAGCGCTTATGAGATTTTGACAAAGCGAGCAGAAGAATCAGCGCATGCCGCAGAGCAACTCAAGGCCCAAGCAGAGGCTGAGAAAGAAACGACAGCGGGCAAAAAAGGCGGAGGGATCTTAGATTCCATTTTCGGCGGACCGAGCCGTTCACGTGAATCTGCTGTTGAAAGAATGATTAAGAACACCGCTGGTTCCATTGGAACGCAGGTTGGAAGAGCGATCACTCGTGGGATGTTTGGCGGACTGCTCAAAAAATAGAAATAGTCTCAACTCTTAAAGACTCTTCCTGAAACGGAGGAGTCTTTTTTCGCTTCGTTTTCCTTTCTGTCAAAGGTATGGGGCGTGCGCTACTATATTAAGGTGTATCAGTGGGGAGAGGAAAAAGATCAATCAACGCACTTAGCAAAATACGCATAAGAAAGCCGGACTCTGATGAATCCAGCCTTCTCATTTTCTTATTCTTTTCTTCTTAGAACGGGCCTAAGTGGATCAGATTTGCAGCAATTACAAAAACTGCTCCTAAAGCATATTGAAGTGAGATCAGAGGAAGAATCCATCTGGCCCATCTGTCATAGGGAATCTTCGCCAGTGCCAGTCCCGCTATAAAGTAACCAGAAGTGGGTGTAAAGATATTGGATATTCCGTCACCCAGCTGAAAAGCCACGACAGCTGTCTGTCTCGTTACCCCGACCAGATCAGCAAGTGGCGCCATAATAGGAATGGATACAGCTGCCTGTCCGCTTCCGGAAGGAATGAGGAAGTTTAGCAGCACCTGAAATACATACATGCCAACAGCGGTAAGAGATGAGGGAAGTTGTGAAACAAGATTTGATGTAGCGTGGAGGATCGTATCAAGAATCATTCCATCACTTAGAACAACAAGAATAGCCCTAGCAAAACCCACCACCAGAGCTCCGCCGGCCATGTTAGCCATACCGTTTACGAGCTCTTCACCAAATCCGTTAAAGCCAAGTCCTCCGACAATAGAAACGACAATTGCCATGCCCAAAAACAGAGCGGCAATTTCCTGAATGTACCAGCCGAAGGCAATCACGCCGACAACCAGCATCACAATTGTTGCCAACACTATAAGGAGAATCCAACGATCTCTTGGTAAAAATTCGCGCATTTCCTTATGAGTATCTGCTTCATCACGCTTCTTATCCAGTTCGTACATCAGGCTTCTAGTGGGATCTTTTTTCACTTTATCCGAATAACGGATCATCCAAAGGATAGTGGCTGTGACCATGACAACGTACATGACAATACGAAATGCAAGACCTGAAAATGTGGGAAGACCTGCAACCCCCTGCGCAACGCCCACCGTAAATGGGTTTAAGAACGCGCCGGCAAAACCGGCTCCTGCACCTGTCAAAACCATACCGGCTCCGACAAGGGAGTCAAATCCCAAAGAGACAGCTAGGGATACCATAATAGGGATAAAGGGAAGAGTCTCTTCCGCCATTCCAAAAATCCCTCCTCCCAATGAAAAGATGAACATCACAATAGGGATAATCCATCGCTCTCTTCCCTTCATAGAGGAGGTGATATTGTTGATGGCTCCTTCAAAGGCGCCTGTGGCTTCCACGACGCCAAAGGCACCACCTACAATAAAGATGAAGAAGATAATTGAGGCTACATCCACCATTCCTTTAGGAATCGCTTCGAGAATTCCAAAAGGAGGAATTGGGTTGCTCTCTGTCCTTGTATAGGAAACCGGATCAACCACCATCCTTCCATCTGGCGCTTCTACTCGTTCGTATTCACCGGCGGGAACAATGTACGTCAGGATCGCGCATATGACGACAATAGTAAGTAAAACGACATAGACATGGGGAAACTTTCTTCTTTGCTCCTGCGTACTCATGTAACCTCCTTAATGGTTCTGAGTCGTCTGCAAGAAAATTGAGTCCTTGCGTCTTCGCATGGAATCTAATTATCCAAAGTAACGTGCCAGTTGTAAATAAATTTCCACTGCAGGGAGAAGCTGAGATATTTCTATTCTCTCTTCCTTAGCATGTGCTGTCTCCAAATCACCCGGCGCAAAAACGACCGTAGGAACATCTGCATAGGTATACAAAAGTCCTCCGTCACTCCAGGCCGGAAAGCTTGAAATTTTAGATTCTTTCCCTGTAACCTCACGAACCGTATGTTGTAGCACTTTTACGATGTCTTCATCTATGGAAGTGTCTAGAGGTGTGTGCACATAACCTTCTTTCATGAGGCTCTCAGGCATAATCTCCAGTTTTGCAGATGCACCCGGATAGTTTTTAAGTGTGTGATTAAGTATGTCTTGAAACTGCTTCATGACTTCACTGTGACTCACGCCCGGCACCCAACGTCTGTCTATGATCAGACGACATGCCCCAGCAACGGTAC
>LSQX01041624.1_pt1 | contig 23271 bp, 23 predicted proteins | sample 654561 | NCBI WGS metagenome assembly LSQX01 (sample SAMN04489861, study PRJNA283612) | anaerobic digester metagenome | isolation source: 4 biogas reactors fed with cattle manure at either 37C or 55C with and... | place: Denmark: Kongens Lyngby | collected 2014
AAGCCCAGCATGTAGATCAGGTAATCAGTGGCGGTATGGAGCCGGATAACCTCTTCCGCCCCTAAGCCGGTGTGCTCACAGACATGATCGAGATCGGGACCGAATTCGCCGCCGTAACAGACCGGTACGAAGGCTACATCAGGTGCCGGCAGTTCCAGATCGCCCAGATTGTCGATAAGATCGAGCAGCTGTTGTTCCAGCACCTTCGGTTGTACCACTAGCGGGTTGAAGTGGAGCAAGACCGACCTGTACGTGGGCACCAGCTCTACCACGCCGGCGAGGGATTCTGCTTCCAGGGCCGCTGTCAACGACCGGACGCGAGCATTGATTTCCGGGGCAATTTCATTGCCGAACTCCACCACCAGAGCACTGTCTCCGGCCGGGAGTAACCGTGGTTGTTCGTACATCCGTTATGCCTCCTAGGTTATTTCTGCCACAGCGCTGCCATGCCTTTGAGCGAAGTGATGCCCATATAGAGGGTAACAGCGACAATAATAATGCCGAAGATTAAGAGCCAGGCAGGATGTTCGTAATCGCCGACGATATCTTTTCGCTTCGAAGCAAACAAAATTGTGCCCAAAGTAAGGGGCAAAATTAAGCCGTTAAGTGAGCCGGCTAAGACCAGTAAGGTGACTGGCCGACCGACGGTAACGAACAGCAAGGTGGAAGCGGCGATGAAGCCCATAATCCATTTCGGTACGTTGCGTTCAATGGTGTCAAAAAGTGTGCGCAAGAAAGAGACCGAGGTATACGAAGCTCCTACCACCGAGGTAATGGCCGCCGACCACAATACAACGCCGAAGAACTTGTAACCCAGCATGCCGGCGCCAATCTGGAACGCTGAGGCCGGTGGGTTGGCCGGGTCCAAGGAGGCACCGGTGGATACTACGCCCAGGACAGCCAGGAACAACAGCACGCGCATGATCCCGGCGATAGCCATGCCGTTGATGGCACTGCGGTTCACCTTCTCCAGATTATCGGACCCCATGATTCCGGCATCCAACAGGCGGTGGCCACCGGAGAAAGAAATATAGCCGCCCACAGTTCCGCCGACCAAGGTGATAATAGAGAGCAAAGAGACCTCGGTGGGAGCTACCATGCGCACCACAGCTTCGCCCACCGGCGGCTTAGTGACGGCACTGACGTAAAGAGTGAGGGCAATCATAAGCAAGCCCAAATACTTAGTAAAACTATCCATAGTCCGGCCGATTTCTTTGGACGAGAAAATGCCGAAGGCAATGACAGCGGAAATTATCGCTCCCAGCTTCAAATCCAGGCCGAAGAGCACATTCAGACCTAGGGCGGCGCCGCCCACGTTGCCGATATTGAAAGCTAAACCGCCCAAGGCAACCAGGAAGGCCACCACATAACCGAGACCGGGGAGCACTTTGTTGGCGATGTCTTGACCACGCAGGCCGGACATGGAGATAACGCGCCAAATGTTGAGTTGAGCGCCCAGACTGAGGATTACGGATGTCAAAATAACGAAGGCGAAATTGGCCCGAAGCTGTTCAGTGAACAAAGCTGTTTGAGTCAGAAAACCGGGACCGATGGCGGACGTTGCCATCAAGAACGCTGCACCTAGCAACACATTGGCTATGTTGCGCTGATCATCAGATCCTTTGGGTTTCATGGACTTAGTTCCCTCCTTAATGGTGTTAGTATATTGCGAATTTACTGTAAGTAATCATGACTCACCCCCTAGTATATTAGCTCCTAGCTTATGTTATTTGTTCTCTATCACATATTAATTTCCTGCTAATCATCCAATATTATTCCGTCGATGATAGAATGAGGAATACCAAACAATTCAAGATGAGGTTACCGTAGGCGGAGAGTAACGATTAATAGATAGCAGAGGCAAGGTGGATCCGGTTGCTGTTTCCAATCTGATAAGGTATAATCAGGAAGGAATAGGATAAGGGAGCGTGAGGAAGGTAACTATTATTATCGATGGTTATAACTTGATCCGGCAGGTACCGGCGCTCCTGAGTATTGAAGGACGGGGGTTAGAGGCGGGGCGGGAGGCTCTCCTGGATCGCCTTTTTCTGTATAAAAGCGGTCGACGGGATGAAATCACCGTGGTTTTTGACGGCCCCGGGGACCGCGGCTACTTTGCCCGCGGTGGCATTCGAGTTCAGTTTGCCCCCTCGGCGGACGAGGCGGTGGTGGCACTGGCCGGTCCGGGCACCTTAGTAGTAAGTTCGGATCTGGAAGTACAAGCCGGTGCCCGGCATCGGGGAGCGCGAACCCAAGGTGCCGCCGAGTTTTGGCAGCAGGTGCGAGCAGCTATTGCCGGCCGACGCTACCGGCGGGCCCAGCGGCCGCGGCCGGCTTTTTACGGAACCTGGGACAAGGCCGATTGGAATGAAGATTATGAGGATAACAGTCAGCGAAAAAAGAAGCGGCGGAGGCGCCGCTGAGAACAAGAGGGCAGGCCTTATGGAAATCATCAAGGGAACCAAGGTTATCACTGTGATAGAAGCGGCCGACTTGGCGCAGCTCCAAGAGGCCGGGGCCATTATCAGGCGAGGTGGATTAGTGGCTTTTCCCACCGAAACGGTCTATGGGCTCGGGGGTAACGCTTTGGATCGGGAGGTGGCAACTAAGATATACGCTGCCAAGGGACGCCCGTCTGATAATCCGCTGATTGTTCACGTGGCTCGGCCAGAGGAAGTTGAAGCCTTGGTAACCAGGGTTCCTGCTGTGGCCGAGAAGTTAATAGAACGATTTTGGCCCGGGCCTTTAACCTTAGTATTTGCAGCTGCCGAACAAGTGCCCCGTCGAACCACAGGGGGGCTCGACACAGTGGCTGTCCGCCTGCCGGCGCATCCGGTAGCGCTGGCGCTGATAGAGGTGGGCGGCTGTCCCCTGGCCGGGCCCAGCGCCAACTTGTCCGGGTGCCCCAGCCCAACCACGGCCCAGCATGTAATAGCAGATCTTGCTGGTCGTGTTGATATGATCATCGACAGCGGGCGCACAGGAGTCGGGGTGGAAAGCACGGTTTTGGATGTGACTGTCAGCCCGCCGCAAATTCTGCGCCCGGGCGGCCTGACTTTGGAGCAGCTGCAACAAGTGATTCCGGCTGTTACTGTTGACCCCACTGTGGTCCAGGACACCCCGCCGGAAGGGGGCCGGGTGCGCTCTCCGGGAATGAAGTATAAACACTACGCGCCCAAGGCGGAAGTGGTGGTGGTGGAAGGTAGGCCGACTGCTATTGTGACCAAAATCTGCTCACTGTATGATGACTATGTTTCCCAAGGGAAACGCGTAGCTATCATGGCTACAACCGAGACGGCGCGCCTCTACGGGCAGCGACAGACTAGCATCGTTGGGGCTCGTGAGGATTTAGCCACAGTGGCGGCCAATTTGTTTGACCTGCTCCGCTGGTTTGATGCCCAAGGCACCGAGGTGATTTTGGCCGAAGGGGTGGACATGGTTGGGCTGGGGCTGGCGGTGATGAACCGTCTGCGTAAAGCGGCCGGTTATCGTATTGTCAAAGCGTAAAGCAAAATAGTCAAGTGGGGATTGTAGCCCATGGTGCCATCAGCGAAGGAGGGTTAGCACTTGTTCTGGAAGACGGCTTGGACAACTTTTACCTTGGTATTTCTAGCCGAGCTCGGCGACAAGACACAACTGGCTACCATGTTACTGGCAGCAGAAAGCCGGGCTCTGGGGGCCGTGTTTGCCGGTTCGGCGGCTGCGTTGGTTTTGTCGTCTTTTATCGGAGTCCTGGCCGGCGAGGCTTTAACGCGACTGGTCTCACCTCAGTTTCTGAAGACGGCTGCTGGCTTTGCTTTCATCTTATTGGGCCTTGTTATGCTGGTGAAAAGGGGGTAAATCAGGGTTATGCTGACAGTACTCTTGATTTGTACCGGCAACACCTGCCGCAGCCCCATGGCGGCGGCGCTTCTGCGCCGGGCGCTGGACGAACGGCTGGGCGAGAAAGCTTCGTACATAAAAGTAGAATCAGCCGGCTTGGGAGCTATCCCCGGGAGCTGGGCTTCGCCACCGGCTATAGCGGTAATGGGAGAAGTAGGGCTTAATTTGACTGAGCACCGGGCTCGTCCGGTTACCCGGGAAATGGTACGGGCGGCTGACTTGGTCTTGACTATGACCCGCCGCCAAAAGGAGCATGTTCTGGCCCTAGAGCCGGCGGCCCGGGACAAGACATGGACCCTGGGCGAATTGGCCGCCCAGGGGGGGACAGACCGGGAGCTTCGTGTCGATGTAGACGACCCGTTTGGGGGACCGGAGCACACTTATCGCCAGGTGCGTGGCCAACTGCAAGCATTATTGAGACCGGCAGTGGAGTACCTTAGGCAAATGGTCCTATCCCAGGGCTAGGAGCAGGAAATTTGTTCTTTTACGGCGAAGCTAGCTGCATGCTAAGCTTTTCCCGCCTAGGCGGGACTTTCCCGCTTACGCTGGACTTTCCCGCTCAGGCGGGACTTCCCTGATCTTGACAGGAGCGAAGAAGTCATATTTGTTTTGGGCGAGAAGAAAGAGGGGGATGAAGAAGTGAATAAGGGAGGTCAAGGGGTGGGGCGTGCACTACTCGCCTTTGTGTTAGCTGGGGTATGCGGGGGTGGTTCCATTTGGCTTTGGACTCGCCTGGAGCTGACGGGGATGGGGGCCGGCTTGTTTGGGTGGTGGGCAGTGGTGGCGCTGAGTTTTGTTTGGCTGGACGGGATGTGGCAGCGCCAGGCACTTAAGGGTGTAGTTACGTATCTGCAGGCGTTAGCCGCCGGCGAAACGTACGCTGAGTTTCCGGAGGCCGTCACCGGCCCGGCGGCGCAGATAGCCCGGCCGCTGAAGGAGCTGGCCGGCAGGCTACAGCAGGTTCTAGGCGAACTGCAGATAGCGGCTGATCAGATGCGGACCTCGGCTGGGCAGCTAGAATCCGGTACCGATCAGGCCCAGGCGGCCATGACCCAGATTGCCGAAGTGGTGCAGGAAATGGCACACCAGGCCACTAAACAAGCTACGGCAGCCAACAACACGGTGGAAAAGACAGGGTACATGAACACCGGTGCTGCAGCCATTGCCGCTAGAGTTAAAGACAGTGAGCAGGCAGCGGATCAGGTGGCAGCTGATGTGGTCACCAGCCGTGAAGCCCTGGAAGCTTTACTTAAGGCCGTTGAAGCTACCGCCAAGCGCAGTGAAGTGCTGGCTGCTGACGTGCGCCAACATACCGAAGGCACGCGCGAGGTGGGAGCCATTGTGGCCAGTGTGACTCAAATCAGTGAGCAAACGAATCTGTTAGCTCTCAATGCAGCCATTGAAGCGGCTCGAGCCGGCGAGCAGGGACGGGGTTTTGCTGTGGTGGCTGCTGAGATTAGGAAATTAGCCGAACAGGCGGCCGAGGCAGCCAAGGAGATAACTACTATTTTGAATCGCATTCATGAAGAAGACAGCGCTTTAGCGGTGGCCATGGATGAGCAGGCGGAAAAGTCGCGGGCAGCTGCAGCCCAGTCCGACTATGCTCGGCAGGCGCTGGCGGCCATGCATACAATATTAGGAGAGCTGCGAACCAAGGTGGCCCAAATTACGCACCATGTGGACGAACAGGTGCAGCGGGTTGCTGACGTGGCTGATCTCATGGACACTGTCAACGACAGTGCCCAGTACACAGCTTCCGGCAGCCAAGAAGCAGCGGCCGCAGTGGAAGAGCAGACAGCCAGTGTAGAGGAAATGGCCCGGGCAGCTCAAAAGCTGGCCAAGATGGCAGACCGGCTCTATGATCTTACCCGCAAGTTCGGCCATGTAAGCATACCTCCGGAAGTGCTGAGGCAAAAAGTACAGCAGGGGTGGCGAGTGCTGGAGCCCATAAGTGACGACCCGTCATTTGTAGAAGCGACACCCCAGGAGAAACTCAGGCGGTTAAAGGAGAAACTGGCGGCTCATTCGTTTCTGGAGCTTATGTATGCCGTCGGGCTGGATGGCAGAACCATGGCTATCACAAAAGGGGACGTAGACCTGGATGTGTCCCACCGTCCCTGGTACCAACAGGCCCGGGAGGGACAGAGAGTACAGACGGAAGTCTACATTTCTTCCGCTACTTACCGGCCCTGCGTTACCTTGGCCTTGCCGCTTCGTTTTCAAGACCGGATTGTGGGAGTTCTGGGAGCGGATGTGAAGTTGTAAAACACAGTTGGGCGCGGTGGGCGCCCAAAAATTTTGCCCACAGTGGGAGGAAACCGAGTCGAGGGAAAGAAGTAATATATTTTGGGGTATGATTAGAGCAGGGTAGGTGATAGCTGTTGAAATTTGCCCTTGGCAGTGACCATGCTGGTTACGAGCTGAAAGAAGCGATCAAAGCGCTTTTAGCTGAACAAGGCCTCGATTATCAGGACTTTGGGACCCATGGCACCGAGTCCTGTGATTATCCCGATTTTGGTCTGGCGGTGGCTGAGACGGTGGCAGGAGGAGATGCGCCGCTGGGAATTTTGGTCTGTGGCACCGGGATCGGTATGTCTATGGTAGCTAACAAGGTTCCAGGGGTGCGGGCGGCGTTGTGTGGCGACACTTTTTCAGCCCGGGCCAGCCGTGAGCATAACCATGCTAATATTTTAGTGTTAGGAGCCAGGGTAGTGGGCTTGGGACTGGCGCTGGACATTGTTCGTACGTGGCTGATAGCGGTTCCGCAAGGCGGCCGCCATGCTGAGCGGGTGGAAAAAATAAAGGCGGTTGAGTGTAAGTACAGGAGGGAGTGAAGGTGCTGCAAGAAATCAGTCTGGCAGTAGAGGCGGCAGCACAAGAATTGTTAGAACGGGCCCAGCTGGAACCGGGCAGTATTTTAGTGGTAGGGTGCAGTACCAGCGAAGTGCAGGGTCAACACATTGGCAGCGCCGGTAACCGGGAAGTAGCTGCAGCTATCTTACAACCACTGCTTGAGATTGCCGGCGAGAATCGCATCTTGTTGGCCATTCAGTGCTGCGAACATCTTAATCGGGCTTTGGTGGTAGAGCGGGAAGCACTGAAACAGTATCAGCTAGAGCAGGTATCGGTGTACCCTGTAGCTCATGCCGGCGGCTCGTTGGCTGCTTTGGCCATGGATTTATTTACGGATCCGGTACTGGTAGAAGAAGTGCGAGCCCATGCCGGCCTGGATATCGGGCACACGTTGATCGGCATGCATATGAAGCCGGTGGCCATTCCTACCCGCTTGGCGGTGAACCGGGTGGGGAAGGCTTGTTTGGTGGCGGCGCGAACACGGCCGCGACTGATCGGGGGTATGCGAGCTGTCTATGCAAAGCCTGGGACCGAGCTGCCCCCAGACAAAAAGTGATAAACCGGAGGGCTAAATCACAAAGAGCTATGAAAGGGGAAATGCCAGGTGGGGTCTTTGCGGGTGGTCGATCCTAAGATTGCTGGGAGCATTGAGCAGGAACTGTTGCGGCAGCAAAGTCATTTGGAACTCATTGCCTCCGAAAACTTTGTCAGTGAAGCAGTGCTGGAAGCTCAGGGGTCGGTTTTAACCAATAAGTATGCGGAAGGCTATCCTGGACGGCGGTACTACGGGGGCTGCGAGTTTGTGGATATTGCTGAGGAGTTGGCTAGGCAGCGAGCCTGCGAGCTCTTTAATGCCGAGCACGCCAACGTCCAGCCTCATTCCGGGGCTCAGGCCAACACAGCTATTTATTTTGCGGTTTTGAAGCCCGGGGACACTATTTTAGGTATGCGTCTTACCCATGGCGGACATCTCACCCATGGGCACCCTATTAACATGTCCGGTAAATGGTTCCAAATTGTAGACTACGGAGTGAACGAGCACACAGGCCGTATCGACTATGATCAGGTCCGATCCATTGCCAGGCGTGAGCGCCCGCGCCTAATTGTGGCCGGTGCCAGTGCCTATCCGCGCATCATCGATTTTGAAGTTTTTGCTTCCATTGCCCGGGAGGTAGGCGCCTATTTGATGGTTGATATGGCTCATATAGCTGGGCTGGTGGCAGCCGGACTGCATCCGAATCCAGTGCCGGTGGCCGACTTTGTCACCAGTACCACCCATAAAACTCTGCGCGGACCCCGGGGCGGATTGATTCTGTGTCCCCAGGACCAGGCTCAAAGTATAGACAAGGCTGTTTTTCCCGGGATCCAGGGCGGGCCGCTTATGCATGTCATTGCCGCGAAGGCAGTGGCTTTCAAAGAGGCGCTGGCACCCGGGTTTAAGGACTACCAAAAGCAAGTGGTGGCTAACGCCAAAGCCCTGGCCCAAGGACTGATGAACCGCGGTTTTGTGTTGGTGTCCGGCGGTACGGACAATCACCTGCTGCTGCTGGATCTCAGGCCGCAGAAGCTAACTGGGAAAGATGCCGAGGCCATGCTGGATGAGATCAATATCACGGTTAACAAGAATACTATTCCTTACGATCCGGAGAGTCCCTTTGTGACCAGCGGGCTTAGGCTCGGTACTCCGGCCATGACTACCCGGGGACTCACCACCGCTGACATGGACGAAATCGCCGACATAATTGCTCAGGCCCTGACCCGGTTTGAAGAACCCGGGGTAAAAGAAAAGCTCAAGGCGCGGGTACGGGATCTATGTGCGCTTTATCCACTGTATCCGGGAAAACAGATTTAGGCTTTATACTGACTAACAAGACCTACGATGCATCTTCAGCTAGGAAAGGAAGAGGACCATGGCTACCGTTCACGTATTAAATCACCCGATGATTCAGCACAAACTGACTCTAATCCGTGACAAGAACACCGGCCCGAAGGAATTTCGTGAGTTGATGGAAGAAGTGGCGATGTTTATGGCCTATGAAGTGACCCGGGATCTGCCGCTTAAAGAGGTGCAAGTGGAGACCCCAATAGGCCCGGCCAAGGCGCAGGTACTGGCCGGGAAAAAGCTGGCGGTGGTGCCGATTTTGCGTGCTGGACTGGGCATGGTGGAAGGAATTCTACGGCTGATTCCGGCTGCTAAAGTGGGGCACATCGGCTTGTACCGGGATCCGGAAACCTTGGACCCGGTGGAGTATTTTTGTAAGCTGCCGTCGGACATCGGTGAACGAGAAGTAATCCTGGTGGATCCCATGCTGGCCACCGGCGGTTCCGCTGTGGCCGGAGTCAGTTTTTTAAAACAGCGGGGAGCCCAAAACATCAGGCTCATGTGCCTAATCGCCGCTCCAGAGGGTGTTAGAGCTTTTTGCGCGGCTCATCCGGACATTGACGTTTTTGTGGCCGCAGTGGACAAGTGTCTCAATGAGCATGCATATATTGTTCCCGGCTTAGGGGACGCAGGGGATCGCTTGTATGGAACCCGTTAGAGATGATATGCGACCTGATTGGGATACTTATTTCATGCAGATCGCGGTGGTGGTGGCCGGTAGATCAACATGCCTGCGGCGGCGAGTAGGAGCCATAGTGGTTAAGGAGCGGCGGGTTCTAACCACCGGGTACAACGGAGCGCCGGCGGGAACAGCTCACTGTAAGGATGTGGGTTGTGAGCGGGAGCGGCTGGGAATTCCGGCCGGTGAGCGCCATGAACTGTGTCGCGGGCTTCATGCCGAGCAAAATGCCATTATTCAAGCGGCGGTACATGGAGTGAGTATCCGGGATGGGACCTTGTATTCCACCGACTACCCGTGTTCTGTTTGTGCCAAGATGATAGTCAATGCCGGGATCAGGCGGGTGGTTTACCTGGGGAGTTACCCGGATAAGTTGGCCAAAGCCATTTTGGCTGAGGCCGGCGTAAAAGTTGTTCGATTGGGAGGAGATACCGGTGCAGGAAAAAGGGATCCTGCTGCCGAAACTGGATCGACTTAACCCTACATTAGAGTCGACACTGGTTAAGCTGCTGGAAGAAGCCGGGGAACTGGCCCAGGCAGTGGGCAAGTTCCGCGGCCTCAATGGAGAGCGGATAACCTTGTCGGAAGAGCAGGCGATGCAAGTGATAGCGCGAGAGCTGTTGGATGTAGCCCAAACCACAGTGTCGATGATGTTTGTGTTGGAAGAACAGCATGGAGTTGATCTAGATGAGGCCTTGCGCGATCATGTAGCTAAATTGGAGGCCAAAGGCTACCTTTCACCGCGACAGCTGCCAAGTTAATAATTGACAAGCCAGAGACCGGACAGGTAGAATTAAGAGAAGCTGGTACAATAGATAGAGGTGTTTTTATGCTGGCAGCAGGGATAAGTTTTGCCTTGGCAGCCGTAATTGCATATTTGCTGACTCCGGCCGTGTGGCGTTTAGCCGTGCGGACCGGTGCCATTGATCGGCCGGATGCTAAACCGGGCAGCAGGCATATTCACGATACGCCGACGCCAAGGTTGGGCGGGTTGGCTATTTTTGCCGGGTTTACGGTGGCGATAGCCGTGGCGGCGTTCGTATCACATACCCCGGACTGGGAGCACTTACTGGAGCTCTGGTGTGGGGCGCTGATTATTGTTATCGTCGGCGTAGCCGACGACTACTTTGAGCTCCCGGCCAAGTTGAAGCTGGCCGGACAGATTTTGGCTGCGACGGTGTTTGTAGCCATGGGCAATGTGGTGGATTGGATTTCTAATCCCTGGGCTCACGGTCCTTTTCCCGGCATGAGCTACATTGGTTATTGGGGAGTGCCCCTGACTATTTTTTGGCTGGTAGGCATTACTAACACCATGAATCTAATTGATGGTCTGGATGGCTTGGCTGCCGGCGTCGGGGGAATAGCGTCGGTGACGCTGATGCTGGTGGCTTGGCAAGAAGGGCAGTACTACGTTACCATTATTACCGCTGCTATTGCCGGGGCCGCCTTGGGATTTTTACCCTATAATTTTTATCCAGCCCATATTTTCATGGGGGACACAGGCTCCATGCTGCTGGGCTTTGTCCTGGGAGCGGTGGCAATTCAAGGCACGTTAAAGAGTGCCACCACCATTGCCCTAGCCGTGCCTTTGTTAGCTTTAGGGCTGCCGATCTTGGACACCAGCCTGGCCATCATCCGCCGCTTTGTGCACGGACAGTCGATTTTTCAGGCCGACAAAGGGCATCTGCACCACCGGCTGTTGGCGCTGGGATTGAGCCAGCGGCAAGCGGTGATCATTTTGTATTTTGTCAGCGGTTGTTTTGGGTTGAGCGGTGTGGCCCTAGCTGATGTGAGTTCAAGACTGGTGGCCATCACGCTGCTGCTGGTGGGCTTGGGGTTGACGTTGGCTATTGGGCGCTCCAGCGGGGAGTCTTTGATTACTAGGCATAACAGTCGGGACATACAGGGCTAGGCGAACAGAGTCGGCGCTAGTGAATACGGAGGCCCCGGGAGGACCTCCGTTTTTTGCTGTAGTGTGGACGAAGAGCGGCCCTCTGCCTAGGTTGTGTGATGACAAAGGAGCTATGGTAATGACTAAGGTTAAGATTATGTCCATATTCGGTACGCGCCCGGAAGCCATTAAAATGGCGCCGGTGGTAAAGGCGCTGGCGGCGGTGTCGGAATTTGACTCTAAGGTGGTGGTAACGGCTCAGCACCGGGAGATGCTAGATCAGGTGTTGGATCTGTTTTCCATCCGGCCGGACTATGATCTGGACATCATGGCGGCGGCTCAAAGCCTAACTCAGATTACTGCTCGGATTCTAACCAGACTGGATGAGGTATTGGCCACGGAACGCCCTCAGATGGTATTGGTTCACGGTGATACCACCACCACTTTTGCTGCTGCTCTGGCGGCGTTTTACCGACAGATTCCAGTGGGGCATGTGGAAGCCGGGCTTAGAACCGGGGCTAAGTATTTCCCTTATCCGGAAGAAATTAATCGCTGTTTAACAGGTGTTCTGGCCGACGTGCATTTTGCGCCGACGACAGTTGCCCGCGGGAATCTACTACAAGAGGGCGTACCTCCGGACCGCATACTGGTTACCGGGAATACGGCCATCGACGCCCTGTTTCTAACGGTGGCCGCAGATTATAAATTCCGCCACCCGGCTTTAAAGGCCTGGGATTGGGACCGGTACCGGATACTGGTGGTGGAAGCACACCGGCGAGAGAATTGGGGGCGGCCGCTGGAGGATATCTGCTGGGCCGTGGCAGAGATAACAGAGCTGTATCCTGATGTAGCTGTTATTTTTCCCGTCCACCTAAACCCCAAAGTACAAGAACCGGTCCGGCGTATTTTAGGAAACCGTCCGCGTATACATTTACTGGAGCCGTTAGAGTATGCTGATTTTGCCAACTTGATGGCTCACTCGCATATAATATTAAGTGATTCCGGGGGGATTCAAGAGGAAGCTCCGTCTTTGGGCCGGCCGGTGTTGGTACTGCGCAGTGTTACTGAACGACCGGAAGCAGTGGCAGCGGGAACGGTGAAAGTGGTGGGGACCGACAAGGAGAAAGTGGTGGCGGCCACCGAGGAGCTGTTAACCGATGAGAAGGCCTACGGTCGTATGGCCCAAGCGGCCAACCCCTACGGAGACGGCCGAGCGGCCAGCCGTATTTTAAGTGGCCTTCAGCGCTATTTTGGCTTTGCCCACGAGCAACCATCAGAGTGGTGAGCTACTGAAAGGGGGCCTCCTTATGCGCAGCCGGATCAGTTGGATCGTAACCGCGAGCAAATTCACCTTGGGTATTGCAGTGGGTATTGTGGCCAGCTACTACCTGGGCAATTGGATTGACACTCGCTATGGAACCGACAGCATTTTTTCCAGCCTGTTAGTTTTGATTGCGATTATAGGTGGGTTTTATAACTTGTATCGCTACGTTTCCCGTCAGTTTAGAAATTGAAAGTAACGCATACCCCCTCCGGTTGTCTCATATAGATGTGAGAGAACAGCCGTGCCTTAGGCAGTAGGATCGGCTGCAATGCGGAGGGGGAAGCGCCCTTGAGGAGCTTGTTGACAGCCACGGTATTGTTGGTATTTATCGCTGTCTTGCTAGTACCCACCGCCGTGGTAAGCTTTTATCCCAGCCCAAAGTTGCTTCCTCAGGATCCAGAATCCCCAGGAAGAGCAGAGGTAGTGGAGATGGGACCGGTGCTCAAAGTGTTCCAGGCTGATAGTAATCAAATCAAGGAAATGCCACTGGAGGACTATTTGGTAGGCGTGGTTGCCGGTGAAATGCCAGCCCTGTTTGAAGAAGAAGCGCTTAAAGCGCAAGCAGTAGCAGCCCGAACTTATGCCCTGCGGCGCCTTAAGGCTTACGGCGGCAGCGGCTGCCCCAAGCACCCTGAGGCCGATATTTGTACTGATGCCAGTTGTTGCCAAGCTTATCTAGGGGAGAACGAGCTCAGACGGCGGTGGGGAATTTTTTCTTATCCCGGGTATCGCCTCAAAATTGCCGAGGCAGTGGCAGCTACCCAGGGTTTGGTAATTACGTATGATCATGAGCTAATCGACCCGCTATATCATGCCAGCTGTGGCGGCTTGGGTACCGAGGACGCCGAAGCGGTATGGGGGAACGCGGTGGCCTATCTGGTACCGGTTAAGTGCCCACATGAGGCTGACAGCCCTCATGTGGCCGTGGAAGTATCCTTTAGTCTGTCCGAGCTGGAACAGCAGCTAGGCGGGAAGGTGGCCATACCGGTAAGCGGCGGGGTGAATCTCGAGGTCCTGGAGCGCACAGCTAGTGGACGGGTGCAAAAACTACAGGCCGGTGATGTAACCTTGGCGGGCCCGGAGGTCCGGCAGCGGTTGGGGCTAAACTCCACCGGTTTCACCTGGCGGCTGGCTGAGGCTGGAAAGGTGGTGTTTACCACTTACGGCAAAGGTCACGGAGTCGGTATGTGTCAGTATGGAGCCAACGGACTGGCTAAGCGTGACTATGATTTTCGGGCCATACTCAAGCATTATTACAACGGAGTAGAGGTGGAACCTCCCCCGGGCATTAACTGAGCGGACTATGTTGCTCAATCTTGAGCTTTTCTGTTCCAGTACCTGAGAGGAAATATTTGCTGATTTTTGGATCTAAAAAGAAGGAATTTTGGTATTAACGTAGAACATAGGGGATAGTGCAGGATATACTGCACACGTAACCAGCATAGGAAGCAATTATTGATGCAGAAAGGGTGCTGCTATGGGCAGCGAGAACACAAGCTTGGAGACACGACTCAAGAAGAACATTACCGAATTGTCCGAGGCGCAACGAGCCTTAGCTGAGTTTCTTCTTTCCAACTTTGAACAGGCGGCTTTCTTAACTGCCGGTCGGGTCGGAGCCTTGGTGGGCGTAAGCGAGTCCACCGTGGTGCGTTTTGCCTACGCCGTGGGGTATCAAGGTTGGCCCCAATTGCAGGCTGAATTACAGGAAATGGTAAAAGACCGGCTGAGTACGGCTACCCGACTAAGAATGTCCACGGCATCAGATGTTACTGGGGAAAAATCGGTGGCCCGTGAGGTTATCGAGACAGATCTGGAGAACCTGCGTCGTACCTTGCAGGACCTTAAAGAGGATACTTTCAACGCTGCCGTGGAAGCGGTCATCGAGGCTGAAAGCATTTATGTTCTGGGCGGCCGCAGCGCACGTTCGTTGGCTCATTTTCTGGCTTTCTACCTGCAAATGATCGGGAAATGCGTGCATGTAAACCCCCAGGGCTTAGGTAGCATCTTTGAAGAACTGGCCCCGGTAAAGCCGGAGGATCTGATAATTGGTATCAGCTTCCCCCGCTATACCCGCAAAATAGTTGAGGGCTTCGCTTATGCCCGGGCCAAAGGCGCCAAAACCCTGGCCCTGACCGACAATGTTATCTCGCCGCTGGGACAGATGGCGGACATTACCCTAACCGCCAGGAGTAGTCTGGGCTCATTCATCGAATCTTTCGTGGCTCCGCTGTCGGTTATCAACGCTCTCCTTACGGCTGTGGGCCGCAGAGATAAGGACAAGACCCTGGCATGTCTGGATGAGCTGGAAGAACTGGCTCAGGAGCACAGAATTTTTTACCTGCCGGGAGGTGGTGTTAACAACATTATCTGAGCGATACGGAAATTCTTTGGGAGGTGGTTGTTTCAGACTTGCTCACACGGCTCCATTCAATAAAGAAATAGAGACCACATGAGCTGTGGTCTCTGCGTCCGGTCACGATCCGGCCCCGGCTTGTAGGCGCAAGCTGAGGCCAGGGCTTCTTATTACCCTTTACAGGACCGCATACCAAACCAAGTTTAGCATAGGTATGCCCTCCTGTCAAAGGTAAGTTTGCTGGAGGTGCAGCTGTAATGACTATAACGGAAGTGGACAAACGGGCCATTGCTCTGAAGCGGGCGGAAGAACTTAAAGGGCGCATTGCCCCCTATCTCACAGCCAGAGAAAAGGTGGAAAGCGGTTTAGAACTCAGCGCCCAGTTTGAGCAACGCCAGCAAGAGCTAAAGAGGTTTTTTGGTGCCACTGACGAAGAATGGAACGCTTGGCATTGGCAGATAGCGAATCGAATTTCCGACGTGGAAGTATTAGAACAGGTGATCAATTTAACTCCGGAAGAGAAGCAGCAGATTCAAGAAGTGGGCAGCCAATATCGCTGGGCCATTTCGCCGTACTATGCTTCGCTCATGTCCCAGGATGATCCCGCCTGCCCGATACGTATGCGGGCGGTGCCAAGCATCCAAGAACTATTGGATGTGGAAGGCCTGGCCGACCCCATGGCGGAAGAGTTTACGTCACCGGCACCGCGGATTACCAGGCGCTATCCGGACCGGCTGATCATTAACGTTACCAATCAGTGCGGCATGTTTTGTCGCCACTGCCAGCGGCGCCGCAACATCGGCGAAGTGGATCACCCGGCTAGCGATGAAGATATCCAGGCCGCCCTTGATTACATCCGGGCTAACCCTGAAATTCGAGACGTGTTGATTACCGGCGGGGATCCGCTCACGATGGAAGACGATAAAATAGATTGGATCTTGGGTGAGCTGGGCAGCATTCCCCATGTGGAAGTAAAACGTATCGGCAGCGCTACTCCGGTAACCATGCCGCAGCGAATTACGCAGCAGCTATGCGACATATTTGCTAAGCACCTGCCGTTCTACATTAACAGCCATTTTAACCATCCGAAGGAAGTTACCCCTGCGGCCCAAGAAGCCTGCTTCCGGCTGGCACGAGCCGGGGTGGGGCTGGGCAACCAAACCGTGCTTCTAAAGGGCATTAACAACGATCCCTATATTATGAAGAAGCTCTGCCAGGACTTGCTGCGGATCATGGTACGGCCGTACTACATTTTCCATGCCAAGATCGTTCAAGGCACCACTCACTTTGTCACCACCGTGCAAGACGGCTTGGAGATTATGGAAAACCTGCGCGGCTACACTTCAGGCCTGGCAATACCATGGTACATCATCAACGCCCCTGAAGGCCACGGGAAGACTCCGATTGTTCCTCAGTATCTGGTTTCCATGGGTAAGGACCACGTGCTGATCCGGAACTGGGAAGGGAAGGTATTTAAGTACCCGAACGGGTTTCAGCAGCCGTAAGGGCTGCGGGTATCCGGATCGGGGCTTGAGACTAAAGATTGTTTGGCAGGAGGGACTGCGGTGAACCCGGTGCTGCGGTGGCAGCACCTGGATCATAAACAGAGTTTTCAGAATAAACAGGGGGTGCAGAATGATGAGAAAAGGTTATCGCTGGCAACTCATCGGTATTGTGATGTTGGTTTTGTTAGTTGTGCTGGCTGGGTGTGCTCCAAAACCGGCCGAAAAAGAAGCGGAAGAGGAAAAACCGGCAGAAACTGTATACCTAACCTTTTCCTCCGGCAGTGTAGGGGGAGTGTACTATTCTCTCGGCGGGGCCATTGCTGACACCATGAGCAGAGTGCCTGGATTCCAATGTGTGTCCGAATCTACTGCTGCCTCCATTGAAAACTGCCGTCTAGTGGGTCTGGGGGAGTCAGAGTTCGGCTTTGCGATGAATGACGCTGCCTACAAGGCGGTCGAAGGCATCGATCCCTTTGATGAGAAACTTCCTCTGAAGGCGCTGTTTGTTGTGTATCCAGCACCACAGCATGTTCTTACCCTGAAGGGCTCAGGAATCAAGAGCGTGGAGGATATGAAAGGCAAAAGAGTGTCAGTGGACGCCGCCGGCAGCGGCTGCGAAGCCATGTCGAAAGAGATCTTAAAGGCCATGGGCATGAGTTATGATGACATTAAAGTTGCTTTTTTGTCGCAGCCGGAAGCGGCTACCGCCATCAAAGACGGTAACATCGATGCATTGTTCTGGAACTTCGCCTATCCGGGAGCAGTGGTGCTGGATGTGGCCTCGGTTCGTGACATTGAACTGATTCCGCTGCCGGAAGAGGTTATGGACGAACTAGCAGCCAAATTCCCGTACTATCGTAAAGGCAAGATCCCGGGGGGAACCTATAAAGGGGTAGACGAAGATACGCCAGCGCTGGAAGTAGGGAATGTTATTGTAGCACATGAGGACATGGATGAAGAACTGGCCTATACTATTACCAAGACATTGTTTGACAACGTGAAGTCCATGGGGGAGGTACACCCGGCCGCTTTGCAGATGGATCCGGAGACAGCCTGGAAGACTCCCATTGAGATTCACCCTGGCGCCGCGAGATACTTCAAAGAAGTGGGCACGTTGAAATAAAGATGCCTTAAAACAAAGATGCATTAGATGGGACAGTTATGATCGAAGGTGAAACCGAGTAAAAAGCGAGGGATAAAGGTGCGGTCAAGGGTTGTTGTGCTGTGCGCCTTACTGCTGGGAACGGTGCTGCTTTGTCCGCTGACAGTGCTAAAGGTATGCTCCCCGGCCGGTGATGTAGTGCTGCAACGACCCTTGCCGCCTAATGGTCAGTTCGAACTGCACTACACGCACTCTTGGGATAAAACCCCGGTGCAGGAAGTGTTTGCCAGCGATGAAGACGGAAGTCTTATGCTGGTTGAAGAACGGTACCTATGGATGGGTGCAGGCTTAGACTTTCATCCGTCAGCGCAACTTGACTTCAGCGGTGATATGGTACGGGTGCTTGCGCCCAGACGTCTAGGAATACTTCACCTGGCCGTTGCTACAGTGGCTAACCAACGCCTGGTCTTTGGCCGGGAAGAAGTACCCCTTACCAGCCTGGCTCAACCCGGAACAAAGCTTACCCTACAACTGAAGAAGGCTAGTGTCTTGGCTGTCCTATCTGGATTAATTCCGTGAGCAAGGAAGTGGTGTTGTGTCTAAGAACAAGCAGGGGAACGGTGCCGTTACTCCAACAATCAAGCAGACAACCCCCGATTTGGACCTAGATTTTGGACCAAAAACGCGTGAGTTTAAAGGGTTCCTGGCTGTTATAGTCAGCCTTATTGCCATTGCCGCTTCGCTGTTTCATTTGTATACAGCCCAGTTTGGTGCTTTTTTTGCGCTCATTCAACGCGATATTCACTGGTTATTTATGGCGGTGCTGATCTTTCTCTTGTATCCAGCCGGTCCAAAGTCCCCGCGGAATCGGCTGCCTTGGTATGATCTTGTTTGTATTGCGGCGACTTTATACGCCGGGTTGTATATCCTGATCGATATGCACAATATTGTTACCCGAGCCGGAGATCCAACTCTAACCGATATTGTCTTAGGTATTATCACGGTGCTGTTAGTACTGGAGGCTGCTCGCCGTACCATCGGAATGGCTCTGCCGATAGTGGCCATAGCTGCTCTCCTGTATGCTTATTTCGGCCCCTATATGCCGGGTTTGCTGGGCCATAAGGGCTACAGCTTTCGGCGGATTTTTCCATATCAATTCTTAACTACAGAAGGCATTTACGGTGTGCCGCTGGGAGTTTCCTCTACGTTTGTCTACTTGTTCATTTTGTTCGGGGCTTTCCTCAACAAAACCGGGGCGGGGAAGTTTTTTATTGACCTGGCGTTTGCCCTGACCGGTTCATCCCAAGGGGGCCCGGCCAAATCCGCTATCGTTTCCAGCGGTTTACTGGGTACAGTTTCGGGCAGCTCGGTAGCTAACGTGGTTACCACCGGCACCTTCACCATTCCGCTCATGAAGCGGGTGGGCTACGAACCGCACTTTGCCGGCGCCGTGGAAGCGGCTTCGTCCACCGGAGGCCAAATTATGCCGCCGGTGATGGGAGCAGCAGCCTTTATTATGGCTGAGGTGCTAGGGGTACCCTATATCAGTGTAGCGGCAGCAGCTGCTATCCCAGCGGTGCTGTATTATATCTCACTGTTCGCCCAGGTGCATTTCCGCGCCGGGCGCCTAGGGCTGAAGGGAATTCCTCGGAGTGAATTGCCGGACCTAAAACAGACTTTGGCTCAGGGTTGGCACCTACTGATACCGCTGATAGTATTGATAGTAATTTTGGTCTGGGGCTACTCACCCATGAAAGCGGTATTCTGGACTATTATTCTCACTGGGGGGTTGAGTTTCATTAAGCCCGAAACCAGGATTACCGGACCGAAGCTGCTGGAAGCCCTGGAGGAAGGGGCTCGATCGGCAGTAGAGGTGGCGGCAGCCTGTGCGTGTGCCGGTATCGTAGTCGGTGTGGTTACCATGACCGGGTTGGGGCTCAAGATTGCCGGACTGATCGTCACCTGGTCTCGAGGACAGCTATTCTTGGCTCTGCCCCTTACGATGCTGGCGTCGATCCTGCTGGGCATGGCCTTACCTACCACGGCCAAATATGTGGTGCTATCCACTTTGGCGGCTCCGGCACTGGTGCGGCTGGGGATACCGGCCATGGCCGCTCACATGTTCATCCTTTACTTCGGTGTTGTAGCCGACATTACTCCGCCGGTAGCACTGGCTGCTTATGCCGGTGCTGGATTAGCTAAGGCCAATGCCATGAAAACAGGTTGGACGGCCTGTCAAGTTGGACTGGCGGCTTTTATTGTTCCGTTCATGTTTGCCTATAGTCCTTCTTTAGTGCTTATCGGCACTGGAGGTGAGATTCTCCTGGCGTTTATCACCGCTTCTATCGGTGTTGTTACTCTCGCAGCTGCCATGCAGGGTTGGATTTGGAGCGCTTTGCCTATTTGGTCTCGAGCAATCTGTTTTGCCTGTGCCCTGCTGTTGATCAAGCCCGGCGTGACCACTGACATCGCCGGGGCGATCGGGCTGGCCATTGTCATGTTGCAGCAGATGACAGTGGTCAGAAGAACGCGCAGCCAAGAAGGAATGATTGCCGAACCCAAATAGACAACTGGGACAACTAGGGGTCAGGTGTAAACTGATAATACTAACTTGCATCTGGTTAGCAGTAACGCTTGGGGGTGACCAAGTTAGTAGGCAGGTTTACACCTGACCCTGTATACGTTACCCCTGCTCGGGAGAGAATAGAGTGGGGGTGAAAACATGGAAAAGAAAGGATCGGCCAAGCCGGTTCAGATGCTGAAGGAACGCGTCCGGCAGTGGCTGCGCTCGCTTGAGCTACTGGTAGAGGGCCGCTGGCTGGCGTGGGTTTCTTTAGGACTTATGGTGATTGTTACCGTTGGCGGGCTCTTTTATCTGGCCGGCGATTGGAATCGCGCCCGCTGGGACAGCAGCGAAGATTTCTACTGGTCCGAACCGTTAGTTCCGGCCGAGCCGGCGGAGATGCCGGCCGCAGAGCCGAGCCCGGTAAACAAGGCCACACCAGAACCTGGGCCGCAGCCGCCAGCGACGATACCGGTTCAAGCCGAGGTTCAACCGCAAGCTACTGACGCCGATCCGGGCCCGGCACCGGAGGAACCGTTGGCACCGGTGCTGGCGGCGGGGCAAGCATTCAGCGATTTAGCCTATCCAGTGCAAGCTCAGGTTACGTCAGCGTTTGGTTGGCGTAAGCATCCTGTGTTTGCCGATTGGCGCTATCATCCTGGGGTGGATTTGAAAGTTGCTCCAGGGACGGAAGTAAAAGCAGTTCTGTCTGGAATGGTGGCCGAAGTGAAAGAGGACGATATTTTTGGGAAAATGGTGGTTATCGATCATGGAGTACAACGAAGCAGTACTTATAGTCATCTAGACGAGATGAAAGTAGAAGTGGGCCAGGCAGTGGAAAAAGGCGAAGTGATCGGTACAGTGGGACAAACCGGTATTGCCCATGAACCCCACCTGCATTTGGAGCTCAGATTAGAGGGCACGGCATTGGATCCGGCGTTATATTTACCGGTGCTTGAAGAAACGGCACCGGTACCAATGAACGAGTAGCGACGAAGCCGAACTCTTCGCAGGCAGCCTAATGCCAAGATGGTATAAAACGGGATTGGCAACAAACTGAATACTGCCAAGACATGGTACTGTGGTCCCTACCTTTTTCGGGTAGGGGCTTTTTGTCATTATTACTCCTTTCGAGCGTGTTGTACCGGTAACTATTGTCATCCTGAGCGAGTTCCAGCCGCTAGCCCAAGAGATTCGTCTGTTGGACTGGCACATTATCCCGAACTTGTTCCCAGGTATGCACCTGGGGACTTTGCTTCTTGTCACGCAGTTGTAACTCCCATGTACAAAAATGTAACGTGGTTGTGCGCTGGGCGTCACTCCTTTGTGCGGTGGATATAATTACCATCTGATATGCTGAATCCAGATAGCAATAGTAAGGGGTGAAGTTTCTGTAATCAAAGGCGAAAGCGACTGGAATGCAATCGAAACCACAGTTGGGGGCACCTATGGACGGTGCCGATGCACCTGGCTGTATCCCGCCGGGTCTAACAGGACCAGCACCGGTTAAGATCCCTTATACTCAACATAAGAGTGCCCAAGGGATCATACAATGTGTAGATCAAGAAAAAGCGTTGACTTTTCGTAGCTTCATGGAACTGACTCATTTGCTGGAGGAGGCGTTACAACCAAGAGACGACACGGAGGAGCTGAGAACCTGGCAAGATGCTAAAGGATTGCGGACCGAATGGAGGTGAGAAGGGAATACGGAAGAAGACAGGCGGTTTAATTGCCGTCGGTATGGCAGTACCATCGGTTTGAGGCACCTGGCAGCAGAGCATGGCCTTGGCAAAGGAAATCGAATCACACCGGACAGCAGGTATCGCCGCGGATGTGACAATTGGAGAGAGAATTACAGGATGCAAAAATCTTAAGAAAGACTATCAACTAGGATGGAATGGGAAGAACGAGGAGGGAATTATGTGCTCTACCAATACTTTAGGAGGCCAAGCTTTCCCTCTCCGGGGCAAGGCAATACGGGGAAGGCTACGGTAAGACGCCGGCTTGGTATCAAGTCAACCGTGGCATTTAGTTTACTGCTGGCTCTATTACTAACATTGTCCACCGTCACCTTTGCCGCCGGATCGGATCCGATTTATCTGGGCTTTACATCGGACGTGCATGACCAGACCGAAAGATTGAGAACTTGGATTGACAACTTAAAGCCCAGCGCACCGACGCTGGATCGAATGATCTTTGGCGGTGATTATCCGGACAGAATGAAAGAAAATACTTCCTGGACCATTGCTCAGCAGTGCGTCGCTATCGTCCAGGCTGCCTTTGACCCGAACACACCCTGTGTGTTGGTGCGGGGTAATCATGATAAGCAGGATGGTAATTATGCTCAGGGACTTGTCTATAATGGCGACGATTACGCCGTCTATGCCATGGATGTGGATTCTTCTGCCTTTACGAGTTGGTCTTTTTTTAAATCCGATATCGATGAGTTGGCCGCTGAATTGGATCGTATTGACGCCTCTAAACCGGTGTTCGTGGCGTCTCACATTCCGATCCATTATTATTCTGGTAGGACAATCGGTAATGCGGATGCCCTTCTAACGGTGCTTAACCGGCACGAGAACGTCATTTTCCTTTGGGGGCATAACCATACCGTAAATGACCCCTACTACGGCAAAGTGATGACAGAAGGCTTTAAGATCAAAACAACTTCATCCGGAGCGGAACAAGCCATCAATTTTACCTATTTGGCTCACGGTTCAATTTTGGACGGCAATTATGGTGCATACGGTCTCCTGGCCGCCTTGGCGGAAGACGGTGACGACACTAAGATTGATTTTAGTTTCAAAGATCTTGACGGAGAGGCGGTTTCCGGCGGCTCGGTGATTATTGGGGGCGATGCAGCAAGCGGCAATATCGATAGCGTAGCGCTGACCGGAATCAGAGTACCGAAGACAGGCGAGACACCCGATACCACTGCAACCACCTCCTCCAACAAATATACGGCCAGTGCAGTCTCTTGGGATCCTGCAGATAGTCCCTTTGCCGCAGACACCGCCTATACCGCCAGCGTTACGCTAACAGCGAAATCCGGTTACAATTTTACAGCGTCTACGGAAGCAACGATAAATGGGAATGACGCAACGAACGTCACGCTCGATACCGAGGACACTCTCATCGTGAGCTATACTTTCCCCAAGACCTCGGCTGCTTCGGGAACGACTTATCAGCTGACGAGTAGCCTTGAGTCTGGAGAAACCTACGTGATAGTTGCCCAAT
>LSQX01262975.1_pt1 | contig 23270 bp, 26 predicted proteins | sample 654561 | NCBI WGS metagenome assembly LSQX01 (sample SAMN04489861, study PRJNA283612) | anaerobic digester metagenome | isolation source: 4 biogas reactors fed with cattle manure at either 37C or 55C with and... | place: Denmark: Kongens Lyngby | collected 2014
CTCGGGCGCCACTTTTCCCTCCGCCCCAGGCGGCGTCGGGAAAAGCAGCCCCTCCTGGAGCACCTGCGAAGGCGCATTTCTTTTGACCACCCGCCGATTTCTGGAATGTGACTGGATGTCTGGCGGGCGACACTCCGTGCCGCAAAGGGGGGACGGTGATCGGCTATGGCAATGACGCAGCAGGAGATAGTCGAGTTACTTAGAATCGCGGAGCGGAGAGGCATACCGGTCTGGATAGATGGCGGCTGGGGCGTTGATGCACTACTCGGGCGCCAGACGCGCCCGCACAATGACGCTGACCTCGTCATTGAACGAAGGAATGCCGAAGCATTTGTGGCGGAGATCATCAGGTGCGGGTATTGTGAGGTCGTAGTTGACTACACCACTCCATCACATACGGTATGGCAGACCGAAGATGATCGCATCGTGGACCTTCACCTCATCGAGTTTGACGAGGCGGGCATTGCGCACTATGAAGGTGAGAGCTATCCTCCCGGGGGGCTTGACGCGACAGGAACCATCGGCGGCGTCTCGGTGCGCTGTGTATCGGCGGAAGCGCAGTTGTTGTTCCACCAGGGATATGAGCACACCCGGACTGACGTGCATGATGTGCTCCTGCTCTGCGAAAGGTTCGACCTTCCTGTTCCCGAGCAGTATGTGGCCGAATCACGAGCGGCTTCAGGAGAATGCGGCTCATGCTGAGCCGGTGTGGGCAGAAGTGAGTGAGTCGAGTAGATGGATCTCGCCCGGCTGATCGAAGAAATCCGCAGCGACCCCGATTACCGCGGGCAGATACAGTGGCTGCACGAGATTCCCCCTGGCGAAGCCCGGTATGCCCCGCTGCAGGTCGAGCTTCATCCGGTTGTGCGGCAGATACTCGCGGACCTCGGTATTGAGCAGCTTTACGTCCACCAGGTGCAGGCGATCGAGGCGGCGCTGCGCGGAGAGCACGTGGTCACCGTCACCGGCACCGCGTCGGGCAAGACGCTGACCTACGTGGTGCCGCTGGTCCAGCGCCTCTACGAGCGCCCTGCGCGCCGGGCACTACTGCTCTACCCCACGAAGGCCCTCGCGCAGGACCAGCTCCGCAAACTCACGGATTTCGGCGCAGGGAGCGCCTTCCATGCCGCCACCTATGATGGCGACACCCCGCGTGGTGACCGCCGGCGCATCAAGCGCGAGGCGCAGGTGGTGCTGACCAACCCGGACATGCTGCACATCGGCATCCTGCCCTACCACCAGACGTGGAGCGACTTCTTCAGCAACCTGCAGTTCGTGGTGGTTGACGAGGTCCACTCATACCGCGGGGTCTTCGGCTCTCACACCGCCAACGTGATCCGCCGCCTGCGCCGCATCTGCGAGGGCTACGGCTCGAACCCGCAGTTCATCGCCTCCTCGGCCACCATCGGCAACCCGGGCGAGCATTTCACCGAGCTGACCGGTGGCCTGGAGCCGACGGTTATTGACGAAGACACCGCACCGCGCGGGCGCAGGTTCCTCGTGCTCTGGCGGCCTCCGGAGCTTGTCGAGGGAGTGCCGGAGGTGCGCCGCTCTGCCAACATGGAGGCCGCGGAACTGATGGCCGAGTTGGTGAAGGCGCACGTGCGCACCATCGTCTTCGTGTTCGCGCGCCGGGTGGCAGAGCTTGTTCTGCGCTATGCTCGCGAGGGCCTTGCCGAATTCGAGGACCTTGCCGAGCGGATCATGTCCTACCGCGGCGGCTACCTGCCCGAAGAGCGGCGGGAGATCGAGCGCAAGCTCTTTGAGGGCGAACTGCTGGGCGTGGTCTCGACCTCCGCACTGGAGGTCGGAGTGGATATCGGAGGCCTCGATGCGGCGATCCTCAACGGCTTTCCCGGCACCATCTCCAGCACCTGGCAGCAGATCGGTCGCTCGGGGCGCGGGATGAGCGACTCGCTCGCGATAGTGGTTACGCCGCAGGGCGGTGTGCACAGGTACATACTCCAGCATCCGGAGTATCTGCTCGAAGCGGAGAACGAGCGGGCGACGATCAACCCGCGCAACCGCTACATCCTGGCGGGGCATCTGCTCTGCGCGGCATACGAGCGGCCGATTGAGGATGCCGACGCCGGGCTCTTCGGCGAAGAGATGGAGGCGATCCTGCAGATCCTCGCCGATCCGGACTATCGCGACGATTCGGACCTCCCCTTCGTGGCGAAGCGAACGCGCTGGTACTGGGTTGACCCGAACGTCTACCCGGCGGGCGAGATTTCGCTGCGATCGGCGGGCGGACGCCCGTGGCAGATCCGGCTGACCGATGGGGGAGATCTGCTCGCCACCGTGGACGCGGCGTCGGCCCTGCGCGTGGTCCATTCGGGCGCGGTCTACCTGCACGCAGGGGAGAGCTACGTGGTGGAGCGGCTGGACCTTGAGGCAGAGACGGCGTGGGTGCGGCAGGAGGAGCCGGGCTACTACACGCGGCCACGGACGCATTCGCGCATGTCCGTCATGGGTTGGGAGATGGAGCGGCAGACGCCCTCTGGCTCGCGGGTGCTGCTGGGGGACCTGCAGATCGAATGGCGGGTGATCGGCTACGTGAGAGTGCGCCCGGCGACTGAGCAGGAGCTGGGACGCTTCCCGCTCGAGCTGCCGGCGGATACCATCGAGACGGTGGGGCTTACGATCGCTCCCGGTGAGGCGGACATAGAGGCGCTCGCCGCGGGCGGATACGATCTGATGGGCACGCTGCACGCGCTGGAGCACGCGATGATCGCGCTGCTGCCGATCTTCGCGTTCTGCGACATCCAGGACGTCGGTGGGATATCCGAGATCGAGCACGAGGACCTGAAGGGGCCGGTGCTGAGCGTCTACGACTGGTATGATGGCGGCGTGGGGATCGCTGAGGTCGCGTACGAGCGCCTCGATGACCTGTTGAGGGCGGTTGCGGAGCAGATTGAGTGTTGCCCGTGCGAGGATGGCTGCCCCGAGTGCGTGCAGGCCGCCGCCTGCGGCAATGATAACGTGCCGCTGGACAAGGCGGGAGCGCTGCTGCTGGCGAGACGGCTGGTGGGGGAGGAACGGCGGGCGGTGAGTCGTACGGAGAGGCCGCTCTCGCGCAGCGAGGGTCAGGGGAGTCGAGCGTAGCGAGACAGGTGCCTGAGATTCCACCCCGGCCCACTGAACAACGACAGCAACGACGGCGACGACAGTAACGGCGACGGCCGACGCATCTAAACGGCAGATGCGTCGCTCCGAACGGCTTACGGCAGACGCCAACGGCACAAGTCGGCGCGGGGGCCGGCCTCTCCAACGCCAAACGGCTACGGCTGGTGACAGTTGCCAATGAAGGACCAACCCCCCTCCGGCGAGAAGCTATCCTTAAGCATCAAGCGCAATCGAGGAAAGTTGGCGATTCATGAGCTGTGACCTGCACATTCATTCTATCTGCTCGGATGGGACGCAGACCCCCGAGGAGATAGTTGCCGAGGCAATTCAGAAGAAGCTGACCGCCATCGCCCTCGCCGACCACGATACGGTCGCGGGCGTGGAGACCGCTATGAACGCGGCGCGAGGAAGTGACCTGCGGGTCATACCGGCCGCGGAGATCAGCACCGAGTATCAGAAGACCGAGGTGCATATCCTCGGCTACTGGATCAAGCTTGACGATGAGCAGCTTCATGAGAAGTTCCGCTACGTTCGCGAGGCGAGGCGCCTGCGCGCGGAGGAGATCGTGCGCAAGTTGCGGTCGCTGGGCATCGAGATCACACTGGAAGATGTCGTTGCGCAGAGCGACGGGGTGACGCTGGGGCGGCCGCATGTCGCACAGGCGCTGATGGCGAAGGGCTACATCAAGGGCGTGCAGGAGGCGTTCGACCGCTACCTGGGGCGCGATCGCCCCGCCTTCGTGCCGCGCTACAAGCTGTCGCCGTATGAGGCCGTCGAGTCTATCCGCGACGCTCGTGGCTGCCCGGTCCTGGCGCATCCGGGGCTGGGGGTGAGCGATCGTGTCATTGACGGCTTGATCGAGGCGGGCATACAGGGCCTTGAGGCGTATCACAATCACCACACGCCCTCCAACACCCGCCGGGTGCTGCGCATCGCGCAGGAGCGAGGGCTGCTGGTGACCGGCGGGACGGACTCGCACGGCCCGGGCGGCAGCCATCCTGTCGCCGTCGGCGACGTTGATGTGCCGGACTCTTGTGCTGAGGGCCTTGTCGCATGGGCTCGCGAGCATGGAGCGCCAATGCCGGAGTGACCTTCGTGATCAATGACATCCCGCTGCACTGAAGCGCGGCAAGGGAGGCGTGCTCGTGGAGACAACAATCTACAGCTCCGAGAAACACCCGCAGGTCGCGGTGGTCGAAGTGCATGGCAATGTCGAGTGCGGGGAGTGCGGCACCGACCGCCTCTGCGGACTGCTGCACAACCTCGTGGACAGCGGCGATCGCTGGCTCGTGGTGGACCTCACGAAGGCCGGTGACATTGATGAGCGCGCGCTCGCGGAGATGCTCGCGGTGATCGGGCGGCTGCGGCTCCGCGAGGGCGACATGATCCTGGTCGCGCAACCGGGCGACCTGCCGAGAAAGATGCGCACCATGGGCTTCCACGAACTGACGGTCGTGCTCGACGATGTGGAGATGGCCGTGGAGCAGGCCGCGCTCAAGGCTGGTGCAAAGCGTGAGCAGTGAGGAGATACTCGGGCGGCCGACGATTGTCGGCTTCGGCACGTCAATTACCCGCGGCTATCCGTATGTGCCGGAGGGCGACACGTGGCCCGCGGTGCTGGAGCGGCGACTGAACCGGAAGCTGCGCCGTGAGCGGACACAGGTGACGGTCATCAACTCCGGCGTGCCGGGGGAGAATACCGTCGAGGGCCTCGCGCGGCTGGAGGCGGATGTGCTGGCGCATGAGCCGGCGCTGACGGTGGTGGAGTTCGCCTGCAACGACGTTCGCTACGAGCCACACAAGCGGGTGGAGCTTGATCAGTTCCGGCAGAATCTTGAGGAGATCGTGGAGCGGACCCTCGAGGTCTGTGCGGAGATCATCATCTGCACACCCACGCCGATCGTGGACGCCTTCCACACTTACTCGCAGGAGGTGGACTTCTACGAGCCGTGGGGTGGCTGCAACAACGCGCTGGTGGAGTATGACGCCGTCATTCGCGAATTTGCGGCAGATGCCGCGCTGCCGGTGTGCGATCTCAAGCAGGCATTTCTCGGCGAGGCAGTGCGGGCTGAGTTTGAGGGCGCGGCGGATGATGCCGACGACCTCACCAGCATCGCCCACCTGATAAGCCGCTACGATGGCGTGCATCCTACGATTGAGGGGCAGAGGCTGATCGCGGAGGAGCTTTACCGGCTTGTCCGCGTCATGCCGCTGGGGTAGGGTTGGATGCGCAATTTGCGCGAAGGGTTAAGGCAAAGTGATGGAACCTTATGAGCACCCAAGCGTTTGTTGATGGTGAGGGTCTTCCGGTGACGACCGGCGATACCGATCGGGGCGCGATGGACCGGGCCGACCAGGCCCTGGTCGAAGCGGCGCAGGCCGGCAGCCCCGAGGCGTTCGGGGAGCTGGCGAGGCGCTACCATGCGAACGTCCATGGCATCGTATACCGGATGTGCGGCGCCGACGAGGCGCCGGACCTCACGCAGGAGATCTTCCTGCGGGCGTTGCGGGCGTTGCGCAAGTTCCAGTTCCACGGCGACGCCAGCTTCCGCACATGGCTCTACCGCATCGCGGTGAATGCGTGCATCAACGAGTTGCGCCGGCGCAAACGCCGCTCTGATGTCGAAGGGCCATCGCTGGACGAGGACATTGTGACCGATGACGGGACAGTGTCGCGCTCCGTGCCCGACGAGTCGCGCAGTCCGCATGTGCTGGCCGAACGGAGCGAGATCCAGCGGGCGGTGCATGCGATCGTGGCGACGCTTACGCCCAAGCACCGGGCGGCGCTGACCCTGGTGGACCTTGAGCAGCTTGATTACGAGGAGGCGGCGCTGGTGCTCGAATGCCCGCTGGGGACGCTCAAGTCGCGTCTGGCGCGGGCTCGCCGTCAATTCGCTGAGAAGTGGCAGCTATACGAAGAGGGGAAGCTTTCGCCGGAGTCGGAGCGGGGGCCGCGAACGGTGTCCGATGAGGAAATCGGGAGATTGAGATGAAACATCCTGGCGCCGCACTGGAGGCGCAACTGAGCGCGATGCTCGATGGTGAACTCTCGGCGGAGGAAGCGGCCGCGGTAGAGGGGCACCTGTCATCCTGCGCGCAGTGTCGCGGTGTGCTGGCGGAGCTTCGTGGTGCGCGGGAGCTGCTGGAGGCGATGCCTCCGGTCGCCCCGCCGCCCGATCTGCTGGCCGCGATCAAGCGAGACGCGGCCACGGAGATGGCCCGGGGTGAGAGCGTCGTGAGCGTCTTCTGGCTGCGCTGGCGAGCGCCCGTGGCGGGGCTGGCGGCGGCTGCGGCAGTTATGCTCGCGGTGCTGGCGCCGTGGCAGAGTGGCGACCGCGGTTCAGATCCGGCGGTTTGCATCGTCCCGGGGCACCAGCCCCTGGTCGCCGAGCAGGCACAGCCCGTCGCCGGCGAGATCGCAGCAACCGAGTCAGAGACGATTATTGCCGAAGTGACGCGGGCGCCGGAGGCCGGTGCGGCAATGAGCGGCGTTTCGCGCGGTTCCCGCGCTGCGCGGCCATCCGCACGAGGCAGGAGGGTGGTCCGCGAGGAAGCCGCTGCCGGAGAGGCCGAGACCTCTGCCCCGGTTAGTGCCGAAGTTGAGCCTGTGCTGGCTTTCGCGCCGCAGAATGCAGAGCGCGCGTCCGCGCGGGCGGCCGGGCCGGTCTTTGCCGAGGCGCGGCCGGTGATGGTTGCCTCGCGCACTACCATTGACGAGGACGCGGAGCTCGAACCGGTCGGGCCCTCGCCGGTTGAGGCTGAGTTGGCGACCGGCATCGTGGCGCGGATGGTGCTTGACAAGTACATCGGCGAGCATCTCGTGCAGAGTTCCTCAAACATGCTCGCGGTCGTGACCGAGACCCCTTCGGCGGAGCTTGGCACCATGCTGGCGGACGATGATGACGCCTCCTTTGGTCTGTGCTTCACCGATGCAATGCGTCGCGCATTGACAGAAACGGAGAATCGCCTCCCCTGATGCGCAGAATCCTGCTGGCGGCAGCATGGCTCATGCTCCTCACCACGGCCGCGGTGGCGCAGCCGGGCGAAGAGATATTTCCCGTTGATGACCCCGCCGAAGCGTCGCTGGAGGAACCGGCAGATGCTGCCGGAGCAGAGGCAACGCCTCCCGATCTGATGGACCTGCTGGGTTCTGCCACCGAGGATCAGCGCACACGCATGTTGCGCTTCATTCGCAACCGCTACCCCAGCATGGGCGTGGATATCTTCGCCCTGCTGCAGACGCGGCACCCCGGCATCTTCACGGACCTCGACCGCGAGATACAGGCGCTGATCACCACGCGATACCCGCGGCTTGCCGTCACGGTGGAGAAGCTGCTCCAGCAGTCCATCGCCGAACGTTATCCGCAGGTGCGGCAGGAGATAGCCGAGTTGATCGCGGAGAAGTACCCGGACGTGTTGCAGGCGATGTATGAAACCGGCGAGGGCGGCGATCCGGCGCAGCGGGCGGCCCGCCTGGTGAAGGAGCGCCACCGCGCGCTGCTTGAGGATGTGCGGATCCTGCTGCGCGAACGCCACCCCACGCTGCTTGAGGAGGTCCAGCGCGAAGTGATAGTCAAGCACCCGGCGCTGCTTGCGGATGTCGCGGGGCTCGTCGCGCGGAAGTACCCCGAGTTGTCGCGTGAGGTGACGGCGACACTGACGAGCAACTGCCCCGAACTGATCCCGGGGATACTGGCGATCCTCAATCCTCCGGCGGCGGAGGAGCAGGGGCCGCCGCCGGAATGACTGGCGCCGGCGAGAAGCTTGTTGAGGGCCGAGATGCAGGCGGCCCTCTTCTCGTTCCGGCAGGTCTGGAGACGGTATGATGAAGTCCATGCTCGCGGCGGTGCTGAAGGGCCCGCACGACCTGGTTGTTGAGCGCGTGCCTGTGCCGGAAGCGGAGGCGGGGGAGGTGCTCTGCGAGGTCGGAGCCTGCGGGATCTGCGGCAGCGACCTGCGCTACCTCGCCGGGGAGAATCCGTGGGCGAAGCACACGCTCGGCTATGAGAAGCCGAACCCGCCGAATATGATCCTCGGCCACGAGGTAGCGGGAGCGGTGGACCTCGGGGATGGTCCGGTCAGGGCGGGGCTACTGGCCTTTCGCACCTGCGGCGTCTGCCCGCAGTGCCGTCGTGGGGCGAGTCAATTGTGCCGGCAGACGGAGCATCTCGGCCATGGCGCAGGCTGGGAAGGGCGGCCCTTCAATCCCGGCGGGATGGCGCAGTACATGCCCGTATGGCGCGAGAACGTCTACCCGCTGCCCAATCATGTGAGCTTCGAGCAGGCGACCTTCCTCGACGGACTCGGTGTGGCGATCCATGCGGTAAGGCGAGCCGACATACGCGGCGGCGACCGGGTGCTGGTGCTCGGCGCGGGGCCTATCGGGTTGCTGATCGCGCAGTATGCGAAGCATGAGGGAGCGGGGGCATTCGCAGTCTCGGACGTGTACGATGCGGCGCTGGGGTGCGCCCTCGAGCTTGGCGCCCAACGCGCTTTCGACGGGCGGAAGCTGCAGGCGGATCAGCTTGCCTCCGAGGTCATGAAGTGGACGGCCGGCGAGGGAGTTGACGCCATCTTCGACAGCACCGGCAGCCTGGCGCTGCAGCAGGCCGCGGCGGGCATGTTGGCGCCGGGAGGCACGCTGATGCTGATGGCCGGGGCCGCCGATGGCCTCACGCTGACGACGGCGGCCATGGCCGGCGAAAGAGTGGTCACCACCTCCAGCAACAACCTCCCGGAGGATTTCGAGCGTGGTCTTGAGTTGATCGCCCGCGGAGAGGTGCTGGTTGAGCCGATGATCACGCACGTGTTTGACCTCGCGGACGCGCCACGTGCCTTCGAGGTGGCGGCGGGGAAGCAGGAGACGGGGGCGATCAAGGTCATCCTCAAGCCCTGAGAACGCGTACAAGCGAACCGGCCGCGTGGTGTGCGCGGCCGGTGGTGATGGCTCAGTGTAACAGGAGCGGGTCAGTCGGCGGCCTCGACGGCATTCTCGGCCTTGTCCTTAGCGGCGGAGGGGCTGCTCTTGCCATTGCCGCGCCCGTAGTCGTTCACATGCCAGCCGCTGCCCTTGAAGATGATCGTGGGCGGGCTGAAGATGCGATGCATCTTCCCGTCGCAGTCGTCGGCGCGACAGGTATTCGGACCCTTCTCGTCGAAACCGTGGCTGATCTCGAAGACCTTCCCGCACTTCTCGCAACGATAGTCGTAGATGGGCATGGGCTGACGCCTCCCGGATTGGCTGTCGGTAATCCTTTGAAGTATAAACGGCGAGGGATGCGAAGTCAAGGTTTGGTCGCGACCATTTAGCACTCCGACAGGGTGAGTGCTAACTCCCGCGCAACGGCCCGCAGTCCATCGCGCCGTTGGTCGCACGAGGGGCGGCCGAGGAGGCAGAGATGCTGATCGCAGATGTAATGACGCAGATTGAGGCCGTGGCGCCCGTTGACACCGCGCAGGAGTGGGACAACGTGGGGCTGCAGGTGGGGGCGCCCGATTGGCCGCTGATGGGTGTGCTCGTGTGCCTGGAGATCACCCCTGCGGTGGTGGACGAGGCCGATCGCCATGGCGCCAACATGATCGTCGCGCACCATCCGCTGATTTTCCGGCCGCTGACGGCAATCCGCACCGATCGCCCTCTCGGGGCGCTCATCGAGCGACTGCTGGCCGATCAGGTGGGGGTGTATGTCGCGCACACCAACCTCGATGCCGCCGCCGGGATCGGCACTGCCGCTGCGCTCGCCGAGCTGCTGGGGGTGGAGAAATCCTCGCCACTTGTTGAGGCCGGCGAGGTGGGGCTGGGGCTGGTGGGGAACCTGCAGAGTGCCGCAACCGTTGCAGAGCTTGAGGCGCGCGTACGCGAGGTGCTTTCGCCCGCGCGGGTCACGATAGTGGGGGATACCTCGCGCACCGTCGGCAGGCTCGCCCTGATGCCCGGCTCGGGCGGGGATGCGGTTGAGGCTGCGGTGAGATCGGGTGCCGACGCTTTGATCTGTGGCGATCTCAAGCACCACGACGCGCTCGATGCGCTCGCGCTGGGGCTGACGGTAATTGACGCGACACACTATGCCACCGAGCGCCCGGTGGTAGCGCGACTGGTGAGCCACCTCGTGGAGAAGTTGGGTGCGGACGTCCCGGTGCTGGCCTCGCGCGTGATAACTGATCCGTTTGCCGCTGACCAGGATTCTGCCAATCGGAGTGATGGCCAATGACGCCCGAGGATTTCCAGCGCCTCTACGAGCTACAGGTTGTTGACACGGGAATAGACGAGCGCAACGCACTGATCTCAAAGGCCGACGACGGGACCTCCGCAAAGGCGGCGCTTGAGGCAGCGGAGGCGCGGCTGGCGGAGTTGGAGGAGCAGCTTCATCAGAAGCAGGCCGAGCAGCAGACCCTCGAGCTTAACCTCGGCGTGATAGAGCAGGAGAAGCAGGAGAAGAGCGATCGGGCCTACGGTGGCACGGTATCAGACATCAAGGAACTCTCCGCGCTGGAGAAGAAGATCGCGGAGCTTGAGCGTAACGCGGGGCGCCATGAGGACATGGTCCTCGCCGTGCTCGATGAGGTAGACGATTTGACTGCTCAGGCGGATAAGCAGCGTGCGGTAGTGGCGGAGCTGCGCGGGCAGTTGGAGCGGATCGTTGCGCATTTCGAGCAGAGCACCGCGCAGGCTCGGGAGGAGATCGAGGCGCTTGAGGGGCGGCGTGAGGAGCTGGTGGCGGAGATCCCCGAGGCGCTGCTGAAGCAGTACGAACAGATTCGCCCACGCTGCGACGGACTCGCCGTGGCAGCGCTGGATGGGTATAACTGCGCGGTCTGCCACGTAGCGATCCCCCGGGTACATCGCCCGATGGTGGTGCGCGGAACCGACATAGTCAAGTGCGAGAACTGCCGCCGCATCCTCGTCATACCGGAGGGGTAGAGCAAGTGGCCCGACACCATCACCATCACCATCTTTCGCACGATGAACTCGTTGACCGCCTGAGAGCCTTCCACGGGCACCTCGGCCCGTTCGCGATCCTCGGATACCGTGCCGGGAGGCTTGCGGTGCGGGAACTGGACGCGCCGACGCACTTCGGGGTGGATGCCACCGTGCACTGCCCGCCGCAGCCACCGCCGTCCTGCTTCGCCGATGGCGTGCAGTACAGCACGGGCTGCACTTTCGGCAAGCGCAATATTGAGGTTGTGCCATCGGACGAGGTGTCGCTCACGCTCGTGGTACGCGACAGCGGCGCAGCACTTACCATCGTGCCGCGCCGCGAGGTGATCGCCTGCTTCGGTCCGTGGATGGAGGAGGCGGATGATGAGACCGCCGCCCTGCGCGTACTCGACATGTCCGACGAGGAGCTCTTCGAGGAGCGGGCCTAACTATCCCCCTCCTCCGCAGGCTCCTGGGTGATCGCATGCGACAGCGCCAGGTCCTCGAACCGCCCGGTCTCCATGTAGGAGACGCGCTCGGCCACATTCACCACATGATCGGCGATACGCTCGAGGTAGCGCGCCACCAGCAGCAGGTGCGTGGCCTGAAGGATCAGATCGGGATCGCTGCGCATATACTCCACCAGTTCCTCAAGTAGATGCTCCCAGATCGTGTCCACCTCGTCATCGCGCTCGATGACCTGTCGCACCAGATCGAGGTCCTGTCGCACAAAGGCCTGCGCGGACATCCGCACCATCGAGATCGTGATCTCGGCCATCCGAGGGATGTCAATCAGCGCCTTGAAGTAGGGCTCGTCGGCGAGAGTGATCGCGCTCTTGGCGATATCCACGGAGTAGTCGCCCACGCGTTCGAGGTCGGATATCACCTTCAGTGCCGTGCCGATGATGCGCAGGTCCTTGGCCATGGGCTGCTGAAGGGCCAGCAGTCTCATACACTCCTGCTCGATGTGCAGGTCAAGCTCGTCGGCGATGTCATCATCGGCGATGACCTTCTCGGCGAGCGCCTCATCCTGATCGACCAGCGCCCGCACCGCTTCAGCAAGCATCTCGTTGACGATGCTCGCCAGGCGTGTGACATCCGTCTGTACCTGCTCGATCTGCTCTTCGAACGTCTCGCGCATTCTGCGCATGTTAAGCACTTCCTCACGGGCATGGCTGCGGCGCTATCTGACTACCCGAAGCGGCCACGGACGTACGCGTCGGTGCGCTCATCCTGCGGGTGCTCGAAGATCCGCGGCGTGTCGTCGAACTCGATCAACTCGCCCAGCAGGAAGAAGCCCGTGCGGTCCGAGACGCGTGAGGCCTGGTACATGTTGTGCGTGACAATCACAATCGCCATGCGTTCCTTAAGCTCGATCATCAGTTCCTCGATCCGGAAGGTGGCGGTCGGATCGAGGGCGGAGCAGGGCTCGTCCATCAGCAGCACCTCCGAGTCGACCGCCAGGCAGCGCGCGATGCAGAGGCGCTGCTGCTGCCCACCGGAGAGGTCCATCGCGGACTTGCGCAGGCCATCCTTGACCTCATCCCACAGCGCGGCGCCGCGCAGGCTTCGCTCGACGATCTCATCGGCCTCGGCGCGCGACAACCTTCGCTGCAGGCGGGGTCCGTAGGCGACATTGTCGTAGATGGACATCGGGAACGGGTTGGGCTGCTGGAAGACCTGTCCGACGCGGCGGCGCAGCGTGACGAGGTCCGTTCCGGGCTGGTAGATGTCAACGCCATCGAGCAGCACGTCGCCCTCGGTCCGCGTGTCGGCGATCTCGTCGTTCATGCGGTTGAGCGCGCGCAGGTAGGTTGATTTCCCGCAGCCGGAGGGGCCGATCAGGGCCGTGATCTCATTGCTGCGAATCCTGGAGTTGATGCCCTTGATGGCGTGAAAGTCGCCGTAGTGGATGTTCAGGTCGGTCGTCTGGATCTTGACCGCATGATCCGCTATCGACTGCTCCGCTGAGCGATCTGCATCTACCGGAGCGTTGAGAAACGCGCGGTCCTCGTCATACTGCCGGGTTCCGCTGTCGCTCGTGTTACCTGCGGCCGTATCGGTGGAAGAGTCCTGCATGACACACCTCGCATCTGGCGTGAGCTATGAGTCGGTCAATTCTGCGCACCGTATCTACCAGCGGCGTCGGCGCAGCGTGGTGCGGACGATGGTCGCTACTATGTTGAGCCCCAGAACCAGCGCGACGAGCACAAACGCTGTCGCCCACTTGGTCTCGTCCGGGATCTCGGGCATCTCCGTCGCCATCACGAACAACTGGTATGGCATCGCAACGATGGGGTCGAAGATGCTGTTTGGGATCGGGTCGCTGAGTCTGAAGTAGGCGACGGTGAAGAGGATCGGCGCAGTCTCGCCTGCTGCACGCGCGATGGACAGGATCAGCCCCGTGATGATCCCCGGGAGGGCGTTGGGGAGCACGACGCGCCGGATCGTCTGCCACTTGCTCGCCCCCAGAGCCAGCGAGCCCTCGCGCAGCCCCTTCGGGATCTGCCGCAGAGCTTCCTCCGCGGTGCTGATCACGAGCGGCAGGACCAGCAGCGCCAGAGTGCATGCGCCCGCCAGCAGCGAACGCCCCCAGCCGACGAGGATGACGAAGGCGGCCAGCCCGAACAGGCCGTAGACGACCGATGGCACACCTGCAAGGTTGATGATCGCGAGGCGCACCAGTCGCACGAGCGGCCCGGGGCGCGCATACTCGGATAGATAGATCGCGGCGCCGACCCCTATGGGCGCCGCGACCAGCGCCGTCAGCAGAACCAGGAAGGTAGTGCCGATGATCGCGGGGTAGAGGCCGCCGTCCGCAGCACTAATAAGCTCCCAGTTGAGCGAACTGGCCCCTCGATAGAGCATGTAGCCGATTATGCCCGCCATGGGGAGCATTACCACCACCATGGCCACCCAGAGCAGGGCGAAGGCGACCTTCTCCGTCACGCGCGGATCAACCAGATAGCCTCGCTCGGAACTCATGCGATGTCCTTCTCACTGCGGCGAACGATTACGTCCGCAATCGTATTGACCGCGAAGGTGATGATGAACAGAAACAGGCCGATGGTGAAGAGCGCGTGGAAGTGCGTGGAGCCCACCGCGGTCTCACCCATCTCGGCCGCGATCGTCGCAGTCATGGTCCGGATCGGCTTGAGGAAGCCTTCGAGGCCCTGCGGCATGACCTGCGCGTTCCCGGTGACCATCAGGACCGTCATCGTCTCGCCGATGGCGCGCCCCAGTCCGAGCAGGCAGCCGGCGATGATGCCCGAACGTGCGGCAGGCAGCAGCGCGCGGGTGATGGTCTGCCAGCGCGTGGCGCCGAGCGCCAGTGAGCTGTTGAAGATGTCGCGCGGCACGTTGTGCAACGCGTCCTCGCAGATGGAGACGATGGTCGGAAGCGCCATGAATGCGAGCATGACGGAGCCGAGGGCGGCGAACTGCCCGACCCTGATGGCCTCAACGTGCTCGGCGATCCACGGGCCGATGACGAGCAGGCCGAGGAAACCGAACACAACGGACGGGATGGCGGCGATCAACTCGATCGCGGGCTTGAGAAACTCGCGCATCCATCGTGGCGCGATCTCAGCAACGAAGATCGCTACTGCAAGCGCGAGCGGGATCGCGATGATGAGGGCGCCCACCGTCACGTAGAGCGACCCCAGCAGCAGCGGCAGCATACCGAAGTGCCCGTCGCCGTGAGTGGGGGACCACTTCTCACCAAGCAGAAGATCGCTCAGGCTGCGCTCCTGGAACATCGGGAGCGAGTTGCGCAGCAGGAAGAAGAATATGAGTAGGACGAGGATGATCCCGAGCACCCCTGATACCTGTATCAGGCGCTCGATGATCCATTCGGATATGTGTTTTGCGCGCCGCTTCATCATGACCGGCCCTCCAACACCGGGATGGCGATCAGTGGCCTGGCCCGGCACATTGGTAATGCGCCGGGCCAGGGGTGATTACCTCTATGCTTAGTTGACCGGGACGAAACCGGCTTCCTGAACGATCTTCTGCCCCTCTTCGCTCAGCCCCCACTCGAAGTAGGTCGCGATCGCACCGGTCGGCTCGCCATTCGTGTACATGTACAGCTCGCGCGCGACCGGGTAGTCGCCGCTCTGGACGCTCTCAACGCTCGGCACGACCGCATCGCCGCCGCCCAGCGGGCTCACGGAGAGGACCTTCACGCTGTCGTTTATGTAGCCGAGGCCGATGTAGCCGATCGCGCCGGGAGTGCCGGCAACGGTCGAGCGGATGCCCTCGTTGGACTGCTGCTTCAGCGCGGCGGGCGTATAGTCGCGATCCTCGGCCTCGCCGCCCTGCTGGATCACCATCTCCTTCCAGCTCTCGTAGGTGCCGGATGCTGAGTCGCGGCTCACCACGATGATCTCGCTGTCCGCGCCGCCAATCTGCGACCAGTTAGTGACCTCGCCGGAGTAGATATCGGAGAGTTGCTCAATCGAGAGAGTGTCCACGCCCACGCTCGGGTGGACAACCGCCGCGATGCCGTCATAGGCCACCACGTGCTCGACGGGCTCGACGCCTCGCGCCTGCGCATCCTGTATCTCCTGATCCTTGATCCCGCGCGAGGCATTGGCGATGTGGGCGGTGCCGTCGGCCAGCGACTTGATGCCGGTACCCGAACCGCCGCCGGAGACGTTGATCTTGATCTCAGGATGGGCGCTGGTGAATGCCCTCTGCCAGGCTTCAGCGATTGGCAGGACTGTGGTTGATCCGATCTGGTTGATGGCCCCGGATGCGCCTGCGCCCTGCGCGGCATCGTCAATGGGCGGCTCCACAATCACACCGTCGGCGCTCTGCTGCGGAGGGCATCCTGTCAGGGCCGTGGCTACGGCCAGAAGCGATATCAGCATGACTGTCAGGCCCAGCTTTGTATACGTCATCGGTGTTGCTCCTTTCGATTTCACTTCACTGGAAGACTGAACTTCCCGTTACTTGTAGATGACCTGCCACTGCACGCCAACGGTTGTGTCACCGTCGCCGCCGTCGTCAATGTCCTCTATCTGCAGCGTGACGCGGTTGTTGGCAAATACCTCCCACGCGGTGCCGATGGTATGTCGGCTGTAGTCGCTCGCGCCGGAGACGTCGAGTTCGTCGTAGCGATAGAAGATCGTTGCGTCCGACTCGTTGGGCGTGAACTCCGCGAGTCCGTACCAGCCACTGGCATCGGCGACAGCGTAGTTCCGGTGATCGTACCAGTCGCCATCCATATACTCCGCCTGCAGCGCCCAGCCCGAGGCCTGTCCGGCGCCATTCCAACGCACGTGCGCTCCCCATACGCTTGGGTCGAAGTCCACCGCGGGGTCGGTTGCCGTTGCTTCCACGTCTATGTTCGATGTCATGTAGCTTACGCCTGCAACGCTGTTGCCACCAAACGGGACCTCCGCGTTTGCCACGAATGAGGTCGCGTCGTCGAGGCGATCCCGATGCCAGTCATCCATGCCGTCAATCACGCCGAGGTCGAAGTTCACCCCGGGGCCTGCGGGCGAGTGGTACGTCGCGAAGACGCCAAGCCCGCGCTCCCCCGGGAAGAATGTGCGCGTTACCCGGGCTCGCTCGAATGGTAGCCGCTTGCTGCTGGAGTACTCAAGCTCGTATCCGAACATGACCGTCCCGTAGCCGACACGCGCCGACCAGTCCTGCGCGAATGGATGCGAAAGCCAGATGTCCCTGGGGCTGACCTCCTGCCCCTCTCGGGCAAGTAGATCTGAGAAGTCGAGTTGAATTCGGAACGTAGTGCCCTGCTCGTTGACCGTGTCCTTCCAGTTCAGCCTTACCCGCCGGGTGTCGAAGTCGCCGTCATCATCGGCGTCCGAGTATTCGTAGCGGAACTGACTGTAGCCGTTCACATCCGGCTCCCATGCCATCGCCGGCAGTGCCATGGCGACAAGGAGAGCCATGATCCCCACGGTGAGAACGTGTCGCAAGGTCATGTTGGTCTGTGCCTCCTGAATGCAGTGGTGGGTGGCGCTTGTCTCACGTCGCAAAGATGATAGCTACTGCTGTTTAAGCGACGGTTAAGTTGGCATTAAGGTCAGGTTAAGAGAAGGATGTGCTTCGGGTTACGATTTGCGGGGGCCGGACGGGAGAACAACGGTGAAGGTTGAGCCTTCGCCGGGGGTGCTGGCGACGCTGACGCGACCGCCGTGGGCTTCGGCGATGTGCTTGACGATGGCGAGGCCGAGGCCGGTGCTGCCGGTCACCCTGTCGCGGGCAACGTCCACGCGGTAGAAGCGTTCGAAGATGCGGTCGAGGTGCTGCTTCGGTATGCCGATGCCGGTGTCTTGCACCGACAGCTCATAGCCGTCGTCGCCCGAACGCCCGTGGGCGCTGACGCTCCCGCCAGGCGGCGTGTACTTGACGGCATTGTCGAGGAGGTTCACGAGCAGTGTGCGGAGCGAGCGGGCGTCGGCATAAACACGCTCTTCCGGGGCGCAGTCGAGCGCGAGAGTGACGTCACCGGCCTCGGCGGTCGGCCGCACCTGGGCGGCGGCGTCTTCGAGCGCCTGACAGGCGCGCAGATACTCCGGCTCCAGCAGGGTTGCACCGCGCTCCACGCGACTGAGCGTGAGCATGTCGTCGAGGATCTCCGCCAGCCGGTCGGCGGCGTCCACTATCTGCCGCAGAAAGCTCGGGGCGTGCTCGGGGTCATTCAGCGCGCCGCTCTCCAGCGCCTCGGCGAGCGCCTTGATGGCGGCGGCGGGGGTGCGGAGTTCATGGCCGGCATTGGCGACGAACTCCTGCCGGATGCGCGCCGTCTCCGCCACATGCGTAACATCATGCAGCAGCGCCACGGCTCCGGTGAGCTGTCGCTCGCGATCGAGCAGCGGTGACACCACGGCATCGAGGACCATCTCGCGGGGTTGCGCCAGTTGGATGCGCTCGTGCTGCACGTTCCCCTGCTGCAGCACTCGCGAGACGATCGCACCGAGCCTGTAGCTGAGCGTGGCGCCCTCGACCTGGCGGTCAACGCTTTCGTCGGTGCCAAGCTCGAAGATTCGCCCAAATGCCTGGTTGCAGTAGCGGATTCGTCCGCGCTGATCCACGGCGACGACCGCGTCTGTCATCTGCTGGAGAATCGTGGCGTAGCGGCCGCCCTCATCACCGGCGGCGCTTAGTTCCCCGCGCACCTGCCGGCCTGCCCCGGCGACGGCATCGGCGAGTTCGCCGAGCGCGCCGGAGGGTCTCTCCACGAAGCCCGGCCCTGCTTCGCCCTCGGCGAGATGCTCGACGGAACGGGTAATCTGGCGCAGGTCGAGGGTGAGGGATCTGTCCGCGAATATGACGATGATGGCCGCAAGGGCCATCGCGGCGAGCATGACAATCGCCAGTGAGGTGCGCTCGGCGCCAGTCTCAGTGTTGGCCGAACGGAGGAGCGCGTCGGCGGCAAGCCACGATCCCGCGATGATGATGAGGATGCCGACTATGACGCGGCGGCGCAGAATGCCCAGCAGGTTCACCCCGCGAACTTGTAGCCTGTGCCGCGCACAGTGAGGATATGAGCGGGATCCGCGGGGTCTTCCTCGACCTTCTGTCGCAGCCAGCGGACATGCACGTCCACCGTGCGCTGGTCGAGGAAATCCTCATCACCCCAGACGGCGGCGATGATCTGCTCGCGGCTGCGCACCCGGCCGGCATGCATCATCAGGTAGGCAAGCAGGTCGAATTCTTTCGGGGAGAGATTCACCGGTTCGCCACGCACTCGGAGTTCATGGCCCGCGAGGTCCATCCGGATCTCACCCGCGACGAGCAGCCCCCCGGCATCCTCACCGCGATCTCCCCCCGCGCGCCGGAGCACCATGCGAACACGCGCCACCAGCTCGCGCATGCTGAAGGGTTTGACGATGTAGTCGTCCGCGCCCATCTCGATGCCCGCGACTCGATCGGCCTCCGCGGCACGGGCGGTGAGCATGATGACCGGCACATCGCGTCGGCGGCGGAATGCGTTGAGTAGCTGCCAGCCGCTGAGGCCGGGCAGCATCAGGTCGAGTATCACGAGCGAGGGTGCGAAGCTCTCGAACTGGTCGAGCGCGGAGCGGCCGTCCGCGGCCGTCTGCGTCTCGAATCCCTCCTGCCTGAGAGTATAAGCCACTGCGTCAGCGACGCTGCGTTCATCTTCGACGATCAGGATTCTCTCAGGCATTGCACAATACTCCGGCGGCGCTGCCGCGGACTCAGATGTCCATCAGCTTGTAGCCCTCACCGCGGACGGTGAGGATGCGCTTCGGCTCGCTGGGGCTCTCCTCGAGCTTCTCGCGCAGCCAGCGGATGTGCACGTCCAGAGTGCGCGGGTCGATGTACTCATCTTCGCCCCAGACGCGCTCGAGTATGCGCTCGCGCGGCACAACGCGGCCGCAGTTGCGCACGAGGTACTCCAGCAGGTCGAACTCCTTGGGCGTGAGTGGGACGTTCTCGCCGCGGAGAGTCACCACGCGCGCTGCCGGCCTGACCGATAGCTCGCCCAGCTCGATAAGGTGCTGATCGTCGCTCGACCAGTACTTGCTGCGACGCAGCACCGCCCGCACGCGCGCGGCCAACTCGCGGGCGCGGAAAGGCTTGGTGATGTAGTCATCCGCGCCACGGCAGAGGCCCTCGACCCGATCGTCCTCCGCGGCAAGGCCCGTGAGCATGACGATCGGGACCTCGGAATGCTCGCGGATGACGGTGCAGACGTCCATCCCGCCGATCTTCGGCAGCATCAGATCGAGCAGGACGAGGTCGGGCCCTTCGGCCTGGAGTCGCTCAAGCCCCTCCTCGCCATCTTGCGCGGTGATCACTTTGTAGCCGGACGCCTCCAGGGCGGCGACAATCGCGTCCCGTACCGGCTCTTCGTCCTCAATCGCCAGGATTACCTCGGCCATGGGCCCCCAACTCTCTCTTCTTCCAGACGTATGCGCTCTTCGGTTGCCTGTGACAACGGGCCGACCCGCCTGCACGGGTCAATCAGCGTGCCGTTGACATGCCCAGCACCGCGGCGATGTTGCCTCCGAGCACCAGGCGCTTGTCCGCCAGCGGGATGCGCGCCCACGCCGCCCAGCCAAGCTGCGGGGCCGCGTCGCGCATCACGCAGTCGGTGCCGAAGAGCACCCGGTCGCGCCCCATCTCGCGCACCAGGTACTCCACGAGGCCGTACAGGATTGCAGTATACGTGATTTCCGCCAGGATGTTGCTGTGACGTCGAGCCGCCGGGATAAGCGCCTCGGCAAGCGCCCACGAACTGCCCGCGTGCGCTAGCACGAACTTCGCGTTGGGATACATCGGCGCCAGCGCGGCAAGCTGATCGGGCGTAACAGACCCCTGCGGGCTGAGGCCGCCGTGGCAGAGCACCGGCGCGCCCTGCCTGTCGGCCCACTCGAGCATCGGGCGATGGCGGATGTCGGTCAGCGGCACCATCTGCCGCGGCGGGTAGGGCTTGTACCCGACCACGCGGCCGCTGCGGAAGACGCGGTCAAGCTCCGCCGCCGCTTCCTCCGGATAGCGCGGGTTGACCGTCCCGAAGGCCAAAAGGCGCTCGGGATGGCGCTCCACCGCCGCGAGGGCGATGTCGTTGCTCGCCGGATCGCCGAGGGTAATGCCGCTCCAGGTGCTGAGGATCGCGCGGTTGATGCCGAGACGGTCCATCGTGCCGACGAGGCCGTCGCCATCGTTGTACGGCAGTTGAATTGACGCGATGCCCATCGAGCCGTCGTGGGCGATATGCGCGTGGGCATCGAAGATGAACTCGTCGGTCAGCGGTTTGCCCTCGCGCATGGTGGCGACGATCGGATCATCGTCCTCGGGTGGCTCGACGGCCGGGATCTCCTCAATCGGCGGCGCCTCGTCGGTCTTCACGTTGAGCAGCAGCCGCAGCAGATTGCTTCCCGCGATTTGCTCGCGCGCCTCGTCGGGGATGTCCTCGTAGAGCGACATCATGACGGCCGCGCCGGGGCTGCAGTCGGGGAGACCGGTGCCGAAGATCAGGCGCCCGGGGCCGAAGTCTCTGACGAAGCGCTCGTAGGCGCGGTGGCCCTGAAACGCGTGCGTCTCGATGTGAAGGTTCGGTGCCCGGCGCAGGGCGGGCTCAAGCTCGCGATCGACTCCCCACGCCACACCGCAGAGAACCACCGGAAGCTCGGGATAACGCCCGCAGATGCCCGCCGCGGCGTCTATGCCGACCTCGGCCACGTCGGTGAAAAGCGGGATGCGCCGCTCCTCCAGCGCACGGAGGAGTGGGCCGCAGATGTCGTCGCTGAGCGAGAAGCGGTGGGTCTTCGGGCAGATGCGCGCCGCGCGGACACCGAGGCGGAGCATCTCCGGCACAAGCTCCTCGGGCGGCGCCATCTCGTGCGTGTGATGAGGCATCAGGACCCACTGGGGGATGAGCTGGGGGTAGTCCGCGACCTCCTCCAGCAGTTGCCGGTTGCCGTAGTCCTGATGGTACTGCACGGCGGAGGCATGATGAACGAGCGCCGCGCCGATGCCGTAGTAGGCGTAGTCGCGGGCGAAATCGCGCGGGTGCCAGATCTGCTCCGGATGAGGGGCAGAGCGCCAGCCGACCATCGAGCAGCCGTCAACGAAACGCAGACGCGGCATCTCAAGCCTCCCTGCTTATCTCAACCGCCGTGAGTGTGCTTTTGTTCCCGCCACTGCTCATAGCACCCCGCCTCCTCAAGCGCCGCCTGGAGCCTGCGGCACGAGGGGCATTGCCAGCAATGCTCGGGGCCGGGACCGTAGCAACTCCACGTCAGGTGCAGCGGTGCGCCCGTCTCAATGCCCAGCGATACTATCTCCCGCTTGGTCAGATCGAGCGTGGGGGAGATGACGCGCGGGTGGTTCTGCGTGGCAAGCTCGAGCATAGCGTCACAGCGGCGTACGAATTCGGGGGAGTTGTCCGGGAAAGTCGCCGCCTCCTCGGCATTGAAGCCGCAGATGATGGCTTCGGCCCCCATCGCCTCTGCATGTGCGGCCGCGATACTGATGAAGACGGCGTTGCGGGCGGGGACCCAGACGGAGGCGTCGTCCGCCTCCGCGAGGTCACTCGCCGGGTCGGAGAGCGACGCGGGCGTCAGCCGGCTCATCCACGGCAGCTTGATGAGGCGGTGATCCACGCCGATCTCGGCTGCGATGCACAGTGCCGCCTCCGCCTCGCGCGCAGCGGCTCGCTGGCCGTAGTCGAAGGTCAATGCGAGTGCAGGAGGATGCGACTCGCGCGCGGCCCATGCCGCGACGAGCGAGTCCAGTCCTCCCGACAGCAGCAGGACGCTCGACATAGCCGCTACTCCTCGTAGTATGTGACGGAACTTGTCGCCGATTCGTAGACGGTGACGCGCACGACCTTCACCTGCTCACCCAGCGCCTCAACGGACCTGCCGTAGATGTACCGCGCGAGGTTCTCACTGCTCGGATTGATCTCATCGAAGGGTGCGATCTCGTTGAGGTAGCGATGGTCGAGTTCACTGAGAATCCCGTCGAAGACGCGCTTGAGGTCGGCGAAGTCCATCAATATGCCGCAATCATCAAGCTCCTCACCGGCGACTACCAGCGCAACGCGGTAGTTGTGTCCATGCATGCGCGCACAGGCGCCAGGGTGTCCGCGCATTAGGTGAGCGGCTGAGAAATCGCGTTCGACAGTGAGTTCGTACAAGGTGAGCCCCCGGCTGCGAACCATCGGGTCTTGCGTGGTCGCCGCGATTATAACACAGCCAACAGCGAGCGCAAACCGGGGCGGCGCGGGAACGTCCTTGGCCGGCGGGACGTCAATTGACAGCGGATGCATCGGCCCCGTATACTCCGCACGGGAGGCAGCATGGAAGAGACACGCAAACGCCGCGACACGAGCTTCGCCATCATTGCCATCGTCGCCGGGCTCCTGACCGGTGGCGTGCTTACGTACGCCTTCGTCAGGCCCGCGCAGGAACCTCCGGCCGAGCCGGAGTATGAGGTCATCGAAGCCCACCGTCTGCCCTACGACATGATCGCTGAGCAAGCAGCGGGTGATGACGTGCCGGACGAGGAGAGTCCGGCCGCGGCGGCATCGGAGCCGTCGTCATCGGGTGGCGAGACGACAGCCGCTGAGCGCAGCGTCATCCATGACGCCCGGGAGCAGATGGAAGCCGAGGGTGTCACGGAGTATGTCGAACTGACGGAGGACCTCTTCGTGCGCCTCTCGGCGCGGATGGTGATCTTCGCGTCTACGCTGGAGAGCCACCCGCAGGCGAGCGACCCGACC
>LSQX01347462.1_pt5 | contig 23269 bp, 18 predicted proteins | sample 654561 | NCBI WGS metagenome assembly LSQX01 (sample SAMN04489861, study PRJNA283612) | anaerobic digester metagenome | isolation source: 4 biogas reactors fed with cattle manure at either 37C or 55C with and... | place: Denmark: Kongens Lyngby | collected 2014
GTTCGCTGGATATCCACATTTTCTGCTGATGAGCATGAAGTGTGATTGCGTTTTCGTCAAAATGTGTGTCATACACCAGAAGGATAACGCGTTCATTTGGATAGTCGTGATAAAGAACTGTCTGCAATAAGCCAGGTTTAACGGTTAGACCCAGTTCTTCCTTCAATTCACGCGTAAGTGCTTCTTCAGGTGTTTCGCCCTGTTCAACTTTTCCGCCCGGTAATTCCCAGAGACCGGCATGACGACCGTGTGCCTGTCGTTGAAATAACAGATACTCCTGGTTGCCAGCAGCGTTTTTTCTGGTGTTGAGCGCACCAACAACAACCATGATGTTGCGATCAGGCCAATGACTGGTTGCTTGATACAGGAGCTGTCTGCTCTTGTTGATACCATGATCATCACTGCCGGCAGTCATCAATAGCTGTAAGGCAAATCCAGCCGCTTCAATTTGCAGCTGGGCCGCCGGACTTGTTTCGCCATGATAAACTTCAACACCATCCAGTCCAAGACTCCTGAGTTTCGTCAGTGCCTTCAATAATTTATGTGAAACAACAGTATGTCCGGAACACCAGCCATATTGTGCTGGATGAGCGAGAACAGCCACGCCGCCTGCCCGTTGGATCGCATCAATCGCCGAACCAATATCAGGACGTTCCCGAGATACATAGGCCGGTTTGCCTTCTCCGAGTAATTGGTCAAAGGCTTCCTGTATGCTGTTGACATAGCCGTTATCACGCAGAAGGATGGCAGCCTGGACACGGCCTGTGGAATCTAAGCCACTTTCCTCAAGCTCGTCATATGTAATGGGATAGCCGATTTCCTGCAGCTTCACAATCATGCGGCGATTTCTATCCTGGCGCACTGCTCGCTGAAGCTGCAGATAGTCTTCCAGTGGATTAACCTGACCCGGGGAGAAGTAACCCAAAAGATGTCGTTCGAAGCCGTCCATTTCAACGGAGAGCTCAACACCGGGAATAAGAAGCGGCTTTTGAAGTTTTGACAGGGACAGTGAGTCAAGATATGCCTGAGCCTCTTTGATTGCAGCCATCGTATCATGATCCGTTATCGAAAAAACATGCAGTCCAGACTCAATGATTCGATCAACCAGCTGATGGGTGGAATTCGAACCATCTGAATGATGGGTGTGCAGATGCAAATCACAGCCACCAGCCTGCATGGTGTTGTGAATGATCTGCATCACGCTGCTCCTGCTTCGCCCGACAGATTCTGTTACGGATGTCGATTGCCTGCTCATAAACTGATTTTGCTCCTTTAGGGATTAATGAATACTCTGTAAATCATAGATCTTTGCGTTGTTTTCATCAGGGAAGGATGCGACGAGCAGGAAATGTTTGTCAAAGAAGAGCTCATCGACGCTGTAATCCTCATGGTTGCGTAACGTGTCATCCAGCAACAAATAGGACAGATGATTGTCCTTGATCAGCGACCGAACTTGCTCAAGCTCATGATCGGATGCAGATAAGAAATCAGTTAAAGTCCGCTGCCTGCCTGCTGTATCATGACCGGCAGACCAGGCATAATAGGTGTGGCCGAGAAACACGGATCGTCCGGAAAGAAAAAACGAATGATAATGATAGGGGGCAGTGACAAAGAGCGCATCCGGGTCCGTGTGATCTTTAATCCACACGGCAAGCGATGAGTTGAGCTGGATACTGACCGTATTAACATTGATATTTTTTACGATGATCCATTCTTCAACACCTGTTATGGTTAACAAAATAACCAGAATCCCAACCAGAATGCGTTTCATGATCAGCGGCGCCTTAAATCTGCCGGTGACTGGCTCGCGCGGTAACATTTTTCTTTTTTTCTGCCAGATATGTGAGATCAGATCTGCAATGTAAATATTTAGTATGGCAATGGAAGCAATTAAAAATTTATGATTCACAGTTACGTCAGGCGTGAGCGACACTGTGAATGTAAAAATGACGGGCATAAACAAGCTGATAATAACCAGTTTGCGTTCAGTCCCTTTCATTACGAAAGCCGCGATAACAAGTGGTATCAGGATTCCTGTTACGAGCAGCAAATATTTTAGAATTGCCAGGAATGAATCGTCGTCAGCCAGAAACCCAATGAGGATTGCTGGTTTGACCACCTGTGTGGCATGGCCGGAAAAAAACCGAGATTGGACAAGGGCAGAAGTGAGGGCAGTCAGCCCGAGCGTTAAGAAGCTAAGTCTGTTATTGGCAAAAAGTGCCAGCGGAACCAGGACGAGCAAAAGCCAAACCAGCGCTGATCCGTGCCAGTAGGGCAGGAAAAGCATAATCAGAAGAGCCGGAACCAAGCGCTTTCGATTTGTTGAAAGGTGGATCAGCCAGGTATCCCGCCGGAAAAAGCGGCTGATGCTATTGTTGGCCAGTCCTGTTTTTACATCCGGAAGGATCAGAAGGAGAACGATCAAGGCCAATGATAATCCCGAGAGAAAATGTCGTTGATTGGCATAGACATTAACACCCCAAAGGCCCCAGTCGTCATGCGTCGTGCTGCCGATGAAGGTCCGCTGGTTCAGAAGACTTTGCATGATGTTCAGTGTTCTGCCTGATTGATGAGCCTCCTGTAAAAGACCAACCAAATGAGACCAGAATGCAGTGGAGCTTCGAAAGAATAACAGCAAGGGTGTCAACAGGTAGGTAAACAGACGCCCTGTTAATCGATATGCCAGAGAACCGAGAAGCAGACAGAATGAAACCAGCGAAAGGATACTGGGCAGATTGATTGCCCACTCCATCGGTAAATCGAGAAAATACAGATTTGCACACAGGAAATAATACATAAAATGGTAGGAAATGCCGTCCCCGCCAAAATGCGGATATTGCGTTGGCCAGTTGCGCCCTTCGGAAAATGAAGCGGTTAAAGCTGTATGTGGGGCAAAATCGCCGAAAACAGAATAGCCGGCATGTAGGTAATCACCGGTCTGGTAGAAGGTATAGTGCATCAGCCAGTAGGCCAGAGCACACCAGAAGACAATGAGTAACACAAAACGAAAGCCGGTGCCTGACTGTATTGAGCGGACCAGTACGGGCCACTTCGATTGTTCAAAATGAAAACGTTGTCTGGAGAAATAAATGCCGAAAACCGTTATTGCGGTAATCATGATCATCAGATTGGCAACCAGCAGCGGGTGGACTGATTCCGGAAGCGCACGGTTCAAAGCAGCAGCAAACAGATAGGTGAGCCAGCTGTTGAGCAGCAGTCCAAGCATCAGGGAAGCAGAAAACTGAAAGAGAAAAGAGGGCCAGGGCGATGATGTTTTTTCAGTCGGATTGCATTGAAGCAAAAGATGGGGATCCGGGACCGCAGCATGAAAAATGATCCATCCGGTAAGCCAGGCCAATAAAATCCAGATCAGTGCAATCATGGCCGGTCAATTGGACCTTCAACGTCTTGTTCAACAGGACCAGCGGTCTCAGAGACAATGTAGCGCGGACGTCCTTTAACTTCCTGGAAAATTCGGGCAATATAGATGCCGATCAATCCCAGGCTGACCATGATGCATCCGCCGATCAAAAGCTGCAGCAGGATCACTGTTGTAAATCCTGTCTGGGCATGACCGGAGAAAAATGTAATCAGTGTCTGCACGATCAAAACGGCCGAAAAGATCAGCATGATCAGTCCCAGTATCGTAATGGCGTGCAGGGGAACAGCTGTAAAACCAGTGATGGCATTTAAGCTGAGAGATAACAGTTTGAAGGGCGACCACTTACTTCTGCCGGCCTTTCGTTCCGCAACTTCAAAATAAAAAACGGCTCGTTTAAAGCCCAGCCAGGCTGAAAGACCGCGAAAAAAAGTATCCTGCTCCTGCAAACGTCGCCATTGTCGGACAACGCGCTTGTCAAGCAGCTTAAAATCAGACGCGTTGCGTAGATCATAACCGGTCAGTCGATGAAACAAGCGATAAAAGAGAGATGCATTCATTCGACTGGTCAGAGACTCGCGTCCGCGTGATTTTTTTACACCCTCGACGATATCGTTACCGTCCTGCCACAGCCGGATCATTTCCGGAATATGTTCTGGCGGATGCTGTAAATCGCCATCCATCAGAATCACAGCGTCTCCCGTGACCTGGTCCAGACCGGCACAAATCGCTGCTTCTTTGCCAAAATTTCTGGACAGTCGAAGGCCGGAAAGCCGTTGGTTGTCTCGACAGGCAGCCTCAATGAATGACCAGGTTTCATCTGTAGATCCGTCGTCAACCATCAGGATTTCATAATCTTCACAAACAGACGAAAGGATCGGTACGACTGTATCGAGTGTGATCGGCACCATTTCCTGTTCATTATAAAACGGAATCAGTAAGGAGATTTTCATGACTGCCTCCACTGCTATTTTGATTAACATTTTACCACAGCAGACAAACAACGCTACAACTCTATTCATTTAATCATGAAACATAAACGAATTTCCCGGTTGGCATTGATCTGGCAGGTGGTTCAGTATACAATACAAGGTGGTTTTATGACCTTTGATAATTACGGCAGATAACTATTTTTTAGGAGCGTGACAAAATGACTATGCTGAAAAAGAACGTGACCGACATTGATGTGCGTGGTAAACGCGTGATCGTCCGAGTGGATTTTAATGTCCCGCTGGATAAAAAGACCGGTGAGATTACAGACGATAAGCGGATCCAGGCCGCATTGCCGACGATCCGTTACCTCATTGAGGCTCAAGCGAAAATTATTCTTGTATCTCATCTGGGACGTCCGAAAGCCGGACCGGAAGCAAAGTTTTCGATGAAACCAGCTGTTGATCGTTTATCTGAACTCATTGGGCAGCCGGTCACTCTGGCAGCCGATGTCATCGGTGAAGATGCGAAACATAAGGCAGAGCTTTTGCAGCCCGGTGATGTCCTGATGCTTGAAAACGTGCGTTTTCATAAAGAAGAGACGAAAAACGATCCTGTATTTGCCCGCTCTCTGGCCTCGATGGCTGAGATTTACGTCAATGACGCGTTTGGAACCGCTCATCGCGCCCATGCGTCGACAGCCGGACTGGCTCGCTATCTGCCCGCTGTTTCAGGCTTTCTGATTCAAAAAGAGCTTGATGTGATGGGCCAGGCCCTTCAGAATCCGAAAAGACCATTTGTTGCCATTCTTGGTGGCGCGAAAGTCTCGGATAAAATCGGTGTTATCGAAAATTTAATGGATAAAGTGGATACCCTGATTATTGGTGGCGGTATGTCGTATACGTTTTTTGCAGCCATGGGTAAGGAGATCGGCTGCTCTTTGTGTGAGACAGACAAGATCGATTTGGCAAAAAGCCTGATCGAAAAAGCGGAAAAACAGAACATCAATCTGCTTTTGCCGGTAGATACAGTAATTGCTGAAACATTTGCTGCCGATGCGCCTTCACAGATCGTCTGTTCCGGTAAGGTCCCTGAAGGCTGGATGGGACTCGATATCGGGCCGAAATCCATCAGTGAGTTTACAGAAGTGATAAAAGACGCAGCGACAATCGTTTGGAACGGGCCGATGGGTGTTTTTGAATTTGAAGCGTTCGCTGGTGGTACCCGCGAAATTGCCCGGGCAGTTGCAGATTCTGACGCTGTATCGATTATCGGCGGCGGTGATTCCGCTGCAGCGATTGAACTGCTGGGTTTTGCGGACCGTGTCACACACATTTCGACAGGCGGCGGTGCTTCGCTTGAATTTTTGGAAGGTAAAGTGCTGCCGGGTGTTGATGCGCTGCTTGACAAGAACCCTCGCCGCACAATGGCAGCAGGCAACTGGAAAATGAATGCCGGAACGCCTGCAGAAGCACTGAAACTGGTGGAAGCGCTCAAACCGGCTGTCGCGAAGGCGGCGTCCGAAGTCGTCGTTGCGGTACCGTATACAGCATTGGCATCGGTTGTGGAAGCCTGCTCCTACACAAACATAAAAGTGGCAGCTCAGAATTGCCACGATCAGGACAGCGGTGCCTTTACCGGTGAAATATCTGCCAAGATGCTAGCTGGAATGGGTGTTTCCCATGTCGTGATCGGGCACTCTGAACGGCGCCAGTATTTCGCAGAAACGGATGAATCAGTCAACCGTAAAATAAAAGCAGCTCTTAACTGGGGACTACGGCCGATTGTTTGCTGCGGAGAAACGCTGGATCAGCGTGAATCAGGTGAAACCCTGTCCCTGATCCATAGTCAGATCGTCGCTGCATTTGAGGGTCTCACGATTGCTCAAGCTGCTTTTGTAACGGTTGCTTACGAGCCCATTTGGGCAATCGGAACCGGCAAGGTAGCAACTGATGAGCAGGCGCAGGAGGTCTGTGCCCAGATTCGCAAAACAATTTCCGAATTATATGATGAAGAAACAGCTGCATCGATGCGCATACTCTACGGTGGATCTGTTAATGCAGCCAATGCTTCCGGTCTTTTTGCGCAACCGGATATTGATGGCGGACTGGTCGGCGGTGCCTCGTTGAAGTCAGATGACTTTTCGGTTATTTGTCTTGCCGGTCATGCCTGATGAGAGATTAGAAGCAATTGACAAAAGAGCCACGGTTAACGCGGCTCTTTTCTGAAAGGAACAGATGATATGGCAAAATTAAGCAAGCGTCCCGTCGTATTGATGATTCTCGACGGATTCGGATATAACCCGTCCGAAACCGGTAACGCGGTCATGGCTGCAAAGACGCCAAACATTGATCATTTGCGCAGTCAGTATCCCCACACCTTGATCCGCACCAGCGGAATGGATGTCGGTCTACCGGAAGGGCAGATGGGAAATTCGGAAGTCGGTCATACCAACATGGGCGCAGGGCGGATTGTCTATCAGGAGTTGACTCGAATTACTAAGGCGGCCGAAGAGGGTGATTTCTGCCGTAATGAAGCATTAACCGGTGCGGTTGAGAATTGCCGCAACCACGGCTCGGCACTTCATCTCTTCGGACTTCTGTCAGACGGAGGTGTTCACAGTCATAACACGCATTTATATGCCCTGCTGAAGATGGCACAAGAAGCTCAGCTTCCGAATGTGTTTATTCACGCATTTTTTGACGGCAGAGATGTACCGCCGGATTCGTCGCTCGAATTTACCCGTCAGTTGATTGACATGATAGATGAAATTGGTACCGGTAAAATCGCAACACTAGCAGGTCGATATTATGCGATGGATCGTGACAACCGCTGGGAGCGGGTTGAAAAAGCTTATCGAGCGATTGTCTGCGGTGAAGGTGTGCAGGCAGAGGACCCCCTGGCGGCAATTGAAGCATCTTACGCGGCAGGCATTATGGATGAATTCGTTTTGCCGACTGTCATCACAACGGATGGCCGGGCGACCGGTTCTGTTCAGGCAAACGACTCTGTCATTTTTTATAATTTCAGACCCGATCGTGCCCGTGAGATTACACGCGCCTTGAAGGATCCGGATTTTTCCGGATTTTCAAGACCGCAAGGGAGCTTTCCTCTTTACTACGTCACGCTGACACAATATGATCAGGAATTCGATGCGTTTCCCGACCTTCATGTCGCTTATCGACCCGAATCTCTGGCAAATACATTGGGATCGTGGATTTCGGACCATCACTTGACGCAGCTGCGGATCGCCGAAACTGAAAAGTATCCGCATGTGACGTTCTTTTTTAACGGAGGAGTTGAAAAAGAATATCCTGGAGAGGATCGTTGCCTGATTCCATCACCTTCGGTTGCGACGTATGATTTAAAACCGGAAATGAGCGCTGATGAGGTTGCAGAAGAAGCCGTCAGAAGAATCCAGTCTGAAAAATATGATGTGATTATTCTGAATTTTGCCAACTGTGACATGGTGGGTCATACCGGATTCTTTGATGCCGCTGTCAAAGCAGTTGAAACAGTAGACCGCTGTGTCGGACTGGTTGTAGATGCTGTTCTTGAGAAAAAAGGTATTTTGCTTCTAACAGCAGATCACGGCAATGCAGAGCAGATGATCGATCCGGCCTCGGACGGCCCGTTTACCGCACATACAACCAATCCTGTTGAACTGATCATTGCCGGTGCCGGATCCTGTGATCTGATGGAAGGCCGCCTGGCAGATATCGCACCGACGCTGCTGCATTTGATGGAACTCCCGGTTCCGGATGAAATGACAGGTCGAAATTTGGTTGTTTGCCCCTGAGGGGCTATGGTATAATATGGTTTGCCCTAACAACTATTGCTCGAACGGGCAATGAAAAATAAAGGAGAATTTTCATGGCAAAAACAAAGAAGTACATGACCATGGACGGCAACACTGCTGCTGCCTACACATCGTATGCCTTCACTGAAGTGGCTGGCATCTATCCGATCACGCCATCTTCGCCCATGGCTGATTATATCGACCAGTGGGCTCAGGAAGGCCGGAAAAACATTTTTGGACAGACAGTCAACGTCGTTGAAATGCAATCAGAGGGAGGCGCTTCGGCTGTTGTTCACGGATCACTGGCATCAGGTGTTCTGACAAACACCTATACGGCGTCACAGGGGTTACTCCTGATGATCCCGAACATGTATAAGATTTCCGGCGAACTGCTGCCCGGCGTATTCCATGTGTCAGCACGTACCCTTGCGGCGCATGCGCTCTCCATTTTTGGTGATCATTCAGATGTTATGGCCTGTCGTCAGACAGGATTCGCCCTTCTTGCCGCCTCAGGCGTTCAGGAAACAGCGGATCTGGCTGCCGTTGCACATCTGGCCGCTATCAAAGGGCGTGTTCCGTTCCTTCACTTTTTTGACGGTTTCAGAACATCTCATGAAATTCAGAAAATTGAAGTCATGGATTACGATGATCTCGCTAAACTGGTTGATATGGATGCCATCAAGGCGTTCAGAGATCGCTCATTGAATCCGGATCATCCGACATTACGTGGATCCGCACAAAACCCTGATATTTTCTTCCAGGCGAGAGAAGCGAGCAATCCGTTCTATGACAGGCTGCCCGGTATCGTTGAGCAGACCATGAAAGAAATCAGCGAGTTGACCGGCCGCGAATACAAACTGTTCAATTATTACGGTGCTGCAGACGCTGAACGTATCATCATTGCCATGGGATCAGCCTGTGAAACGATCAAGGAGACCATTGACTTCCTGAATCGTAGAGGTGAAAAAGTCGGTATGGTTCAGGTTCATCTGTACCGCCCGTTTTCGATTGAGCGCTTGCTGGAAGCGATCCCTGCTACCACACAAAAAATTGCGGTTCTGGATCGAACCAAAGAACCAGGAGCTCACGGTGAACCGCTGTATCTTGATGTTTGCGGTGCTTATGCCGGCAAGGCAAATGCTCCGGTTATCGTTGGCGGCCGCTACGGCCTTGGATCGAAAGATACAACACCCGATCAAATTCTGGCCGTATACAAGAATCTGACTTCTGAACAGCCGCGTAATGGATTCACAATCGGCATTGTCGATGATGTTACAAATCTTTCGCTGCCGGTCGAAGAGTCAATCGATGTTGCTGGAAGCAAAACCATCGCTGCCCGCTTCTGGGGGCTTGGTTCAGACGGTACGGTTGGTGCCAATAAAAACTCCATCAAAATCATCGGTGATCACACGAATCTGTATGTTCAGGCTTATTTCTCTTACGACTCCAAAAAATCAGGCGGAGTTACCATCTCCGATCTTCGTTTTGGAGAAACGCCGATTCGTTCAACCTATCTGGTCAACAAGGCTGACTTTGTTGCCTGTCATAACCAGACTTATGTCGATAAATATGACATGCTGGCAGCTTTAAAGCCTGGAGGAACATTCCTGCTCAATACCCAGTGGACAGATGAAGAGTTGAATGAAAAACTGCCTGGCAGCATGAAACGCACCATCGCTGAAAAGAAAATTCGTCTCTACGCGATTGACGCTGTAACAATTGCTTCTGAAATCGGACTGGGCGGACGTATCAACACAATCTGTCAGGCAGCCTTTTTCAAGCTGACAAATGTTATTCCCGTTGATCAGGCCGTTGATTACATGAAAAAGGCAATCGTCAAATCATACGGATCAAAAGGCGATGAAATCGTTAACATGAACTACGCTGCTGTTGAAGCCGGTGTTGATTCAGTTCGCGAAGTGAACGTGCCGTCAGATTGGGCTGCTGCTGCAGATGCACCGGCCGCGGAACGTGACGTACCAGGTTTTGTCAAAGATGTTGCAGATGTCATGAATGCACAGCGTGGTGACCATTTGCCTGTCAGCGCATTCAAAGGCCGTGAGGACGGAACATTCCCACAGGGCACCTCCCAGTATGAGAAGCGGATGATCGCCGTTCAGATTCCGATCTGGGATGCTGAAAAATGCATTCAGTGCAATCAGTGCTCACTGGTTTGTCCGCATGCTGCCATTCGCCCGTTCCTGCTGACCGATGAAGAAACTGCTCGTGCACCGGAAACTTTTGAAACCAAAAAAGGTATGAAACCATATGATCAGTACCAGTACAGAATTCAGGTTTCAGCTATGGACTGCACGGGTTGCGGTTCCTGTGCACAAACATGCCCTGCCAGAGGAAAAGCGCTCTTTATGCAGCCGATTGGCGAGCACTTGATCGAAGCTGATCACTGGACATTCGCCCAGTCGCTCGCTGAAAAAGAAAACCCGATGGGTGTTAACACCGTCAAAGGCAGTCAGTTTGAGAAACCGTTGTTTGAATTTTCAGGTGCTTGTGCCGGATGTGGTGAAACGCCTTATGTCAAGCTGATCACTCAATTATTCGGTGATCGGATGCAGATTTCCAATGCGACGGGCTGTTCATCCATTTATGGTGGTTCAGCACCCTCCATGCCTTACACCATGAACAAACACGGACACGGTCCGGCATGGGGCAACTCATTGTTTGAAGACAATGCTGAACATGGATTGGGTATGCACCTTGGTGTTAAACAGATGAGAAACAGATTGGCAGACTGGCTTAAGGCTCTGGTCGAGCTGAACCCCGGAGAAGCCATCGAAACAGCCGTTGCAAACTGGCTGGATGCCAAAGAGGACGGGTCAACAACACGTCAGGTCAGTGATTCTCTGGCAAGTGTCCTGAAAGCTTACAAGGGCAGCGACGATCGTGTTCGTGAACAGATCAAGAAAGTGCTTGAGATGGAAAGCTATTTTGTCAAACGCTCGACATGGATTGTCGGTGGAGACGGCTGGGCTTACGATATCGGATACGGCGGTCTGGACCATGTTCTGGCTTCCGGCGAAGACGTCAATGTTCTGGTACTCGATACTGAAGTCTATTCCAATACCGGCGGCCAGGCTTCTAAATCAACACCAACCGGTGCGATTGCTGAATTCGCTGCGGGTGGAAAGGCGATTAAGAAGAAAGACCTCGGCATGATGGCAATGAGCTATGGCTATGTCTATGTTGCACAGGTCGCAATGGGTGCAAGTCAGAATCAGACGTTGAAGGCATTTGCTGAAGCCGAGCGTTATCCGGGTCCTTCGCTGGTTATCTGCTATTCGCCGTGTATCAATCATGGTATGCGTGGTGGCCTGACGGTCTCACAGCGACGCGAAAAAGAAGCGGTTGACGTGGGTTACTGGCACCAGTATCGTTTCAATCCAACGCTGAAAGAAGACGGCAAGAACCCGTTTGTTCTCGACTCAAAAGAACCAAAAGGCGATTTTGCTGAATTCCTGAAACAGGAAGTCCGGTATTCCGCCCTATACAAAAAGTACCCTGCTGAAAAAGTCGATGCCATTTTCGAACAGGCAGCACTGGCAGCAAAGGACCGTTACGATTCGTACAAGAGACTGGCTTCTTACGAGGACTGATCGGCGGCTGCCATAATTGAACGGGTCTAACAGACACAATTAATTCAGAACATGTTATAATAAAACCCCGTCCGGTTGCAGGGCGGGGTTTTATCAATATACATTGGTTGACTAAAAGCCAGGCGGATCATGGGGGTTCCATTTCATGCAAATCGACGAAAGCAGAAAACTGTTATTGTCAGATACCATGGTACCGGATCTTTTCATTTTAGAATATCTTCCGACACTGAGTGGTATTGCGGTTAAAATATATCTTTTCCTGCTATTGACTGTACGAACCAGCCGGATACTCACAGAACAGGATCTGGCGCGGCGACTTGGTCAGGAAGCGGAAGCTGTACGAACAGCGTTGCTGGAACTGGCTTCAGCCGATCTTCTGCATTACAACGATGAGAAAATTGAACTCATCGATATAAAAGCAGCCGAAATTGAGCGTCTTTATCGGCCAAGGACGGCAGCGCCGCCGCACGAAACTGAACGTGCTCAGAAGCGTTTTGATCAGCGTGAAAAACTGATGGGCGATATTGCGAGAACATTTTTCCAGGGCATGATGTCTCCATCCTGGTATGGTGAGATTGATTCATGGTTTGATCGTTATGGCTTTGAGCCTGAGGTAATCTACGCGCTTTTTCAGGAATGTGCCAGACGCAATAAACTAGACAGCAAAGCTTACATCAGCAAAGTGGCTGAAAACTGGTCAAAGCGGGGAATTATTTCATTCAATGATTTAAATCAATATTTTCTTGATTATGACAAGGTCAGCAAGGCGTCGCGCAAGATTGGTAAAAAGCTGAGAAAAAATATGACCGAATATGATGAAGAAATGGTAGCCAGATGGATTGAGCAGCTCGGTTATGATTTCGACATTATTGAACTGGCTCTCCGTAAAACAACGCGGCTCAGCCATCCCAACCTGTCATTCATTGATCGTTTGCTTCAGGAATGGTTCGAGCACAATCTTCACGATGCTGAAGCAATACAGGCTTATGAAACGGAAAAAGCCAAGCAAATCACTCAACAAAGAAAATCACAGGTTGGACATACTGTCAGTCAACAGAATCGTGGCAATTTTGAGCAGCGTGATTATTCGAGCGATTATCTCAACAGTTTTTTTGAGCCGGTTACGCTAGACGATGATACCGTCGATCGTCAGGCCGGCGATACAATTGATCTTGAGACGTTGATGAAACAGACCGAGCAAGTCGATCGACAGTATGAGACATCCAACAGCAGTCAAGTAAACGGAATAACTGGAGAAAAGGAGCCGAATACAAAATGATACGCTCCATAGCACGTGAAATCGCTCAGATATACGAACAAAAGAGGCAGCTGGCAGAAAAAAGTCGTGACTCGCAGGTTGCAGCCATTTACGCAGAATACCCTGAGATTGAGTCAATCGATCGTGAACTGGCAATCGCTGGTGCTGATTTGCTTTTGGAGGCCATTGATCCTGGTCGGCCAGCCAATGCCGCCAGACGAATTCGAGACCTGAAACGACGGAGAGTCGAGTTATTGAAACAGTATCAGATACCGCTGCACTTTGATCAGGTGCGGTACAGCTGCAGCCGCTGTCAGGATACCGGATATATTGACGGAAGCCACTGTCGCTGTTATCAGGCTGTTCTTGTGCCGCTCCTGACTGATGAATCCAATATGACACATCTGCATGGCATCTCTTTTAAAACTTTTGACCCATCCTTATTTTCGAATCAGACAAACCCGGAGACTTACCAATCTCCACTATCACCGCGTCAACAAATCATGGGCTTGAAAAAAGCAGGGGAACGGTTTGTTGAATGTTTCGATGATCCTGAAACACGCAGCATGTTGTTCATCGGGAAACCGGGAACCGGAAAGACATTCCTGATGGCTTGCATTGGACATGCATTGCTGCAGCAGGGGCATTCTGTGCTCTATGTTTCTGCCCCTGGCTTGTTCGACTGGTGGCAGAATCATCGTGTTCTATTAACCAGCTTTAATCCAGATCCGGTTCGACTTGAAAACAGTCTTGCTTTCCAGAGCAGTCTTTTTAACAGCAGTTTGCTGCTGATTGATGACCTGGGAACTGAATCGGCGTCGAATGCCCGATACGGAGATTTACTGTCGATCATTGACAACCGTCATGGTGCCGGACGTAAAATCATCATTTCCAGTAACATTGATCCGGCTCAGTTTCGCGATCAATATGATGAACGTCTGTTAAGCAGGCTGATCGGTGGATTTTCTGTTTACCGGTTCTTTGGTGAAGATGTCCGCCTAAAACGGAGTGAACGCCGTCGTTAATCCCCCAAACTGCTGTCCGGCTTAGGATCGAGCGCAATACATGACTGATCGGCAGCATATTCGACAGGTGATAAGTGACTTTCCCGGGGAGGAAAACATGAATCATGACGCTCTTCCAGACGCATTCTCTGGTTGAGTCGTTCAACATCCTGACTAAAAAGTGCAGGCTTGCTGGAAAGCCACCTGAGTGATCCGCTGACAGTCCAGCATCTGACAGCTGCCGGTATCAACAACGAATCACCGCGAAACAACTGCTCCGTGATCTGATGACCTTGCTCAAGCTCGTAAGAGAAAATCCCGCTCCCGTCAACTATGGTCATGGTGCTGAATCGGCTGCCGTCGTGCTCGAATGAACAAGAACCATCCAGTGAGAGCTCATCGACGCAAAAATAGCGGTTTAGAACAAGATGGCGTCGGATCAGGGACCCTTCTTTGAAAAAAAGACCGCGAATCAGCTTTGCTGACGGATGATCAAACTGGATGACATCGAGAGCCTGTTCGATATGAAGCGGTCGAGGCTGATTATGATTATCTAACCGGTTGTAGTCATATAAGCGAAACGTCGTATCGGCATTCTGCTGAATCTCGCACAGAAGAATACCTTTTCCGATCGCGTGAACCAGTCCGGGCGGAATATTAATCACATCACCAGCCTGCACATCAAGATAGTACATATGTTCCAGACATGTGTTCAACCGGAGAGACGTCACGAGTTTATCGCGTGTTGTACCAGATTTCAATCCTGCGATAAGTCGAGATCCCGGTTGGGCAGCTACGACATACCACATTTCACTTTTACCGGTTTCACCCTGTTGATGCAACGCTGCATAATGATCATCCGGATGAACTTGAATAGAAAGGTCGTCGTGTGCATCAATAAATTTAATCAGTAATGGAAAACGACGCGTATCTGCTACAGCGGAACCCAAAAGCTTGTGTCCAAGCGTTCGACATGCTTCAGTCAGAGGCATACCAGCCATTACGCCATTTGAAATGATGGACACACCACTTGGATGTGCCGATATCTCCCAGCTTTCGGCAATGTTGTCTGACTTGGGCAGAGACTTTCCTAAAAGAGCGAGCGATCGTCCACCCCAGACAGTCTCTTTATAAATAGACGTAAAACGCAGCGGATAATACATGGAGTGCCTCCAGTGACAACATCAGATAGATACTGACCGAAGTTATTATATCATAGTTAAAGTGTGGTTCTGGTTGTTTGAATGTTTGCTTTTTGGCATAATGAATCAAGACATCGAAGATTACAGTTGATAAGACTATCTGGAGCGGCACATGATCGGAATTAAAAACGGCATTGACATTATGCATATCAATCGGATCCAAAAAGCAGTTGAACGGCTGGGCCGTCCTTTTCTCGAACGAATCTGGACAGCAGCAGAATTGTCTGCCTGCCTGGCTGATGTATTTCCTTATTCTGATCAGACATTTGCTTCTCTGTCTGTACGGTTTGCTGCCAAGGAAGCAGTTGCCAAGGCACTCGGAACCGGTATTGGCGGTAAACGGGTCAGCTGGACCGAGATCAGCGTTTATTCATCGGCAGACGGCCAACCTCAGATCATGTTGACGGGAGCTGCTCAACAGTGCTTTTCAGCGATGGGTGGGTTCTCAATCAGCATCAGTTTGACGCATGAAGGAGGCATTGCTCTCGCGCAATGCGTTCTGCTGTATCGTGAGACATCCAGATGAGCCGGAATAAACAAACGAAAAAGACGAAAACAATAAAAGGCAGACGAGGCGTGACTGATTCCGTTAGTCGCAGTCCGCGACAGGTTGAGCATTATTGGAACTTTTATAAGAAAGGTCTTTATGTATCAAAACCTGTTTCACGTCTTCCGGGCTGGCTGCTGCCGCTGCTGGCAACACTGCTCATAATTGCACTGGTATTCTGGGGTATTCCGCAGATCATCAGCAGAATCCAAAACAGTCAGACTGAGCCGACAATTCCTGAAGAACAGGTAAATGACCGTCTTTATGGTCCGCAGACACGTGTGGTAATCAAGCCGGTTGCAGATCTGTTTGACCAGCCTGACCTCAAGGCAAAACGGATTACTCAGCTGCTATATCAGGAAACCGTGACCAGGCTGGACGTTGACTGTCCGCCAGGTTTCATTGCGGTTGAGTTTCAGGAAACAGTAACAGGGTATATGCTGATCGATGATCTGACAGAAGATTGTTCAGCAATTGAACCGGCTGATTACGAATACCGGGCTGTCGTGACAGCACCGACAAAGCGTGTTATGTCTCATGCTGAAAAGGGGACCTTGTTGATAGAAGTGATGATGGGTACACAGCTCTTCATTGATTACCGCGGAGCCGGGGTCTCAAGCGTCCGCCTGTCAGATGGCACAACCGGTTGGATCAGCGAGGATAGCGTTGTCATTTTACCGTCGAATGCCGCTATTGAAATGCCTTTTGAGCCTGCGGATGCATTTTGCCATTCAGCACTGATATTTCTCCAGACAACTGCTTTAGATTACGGTATGAGCATTCGCGGAATGTCTGTTGAAGGGATTGTTCACCTTGCTGCACGAATCAACGGATTGACTGTTCCAAGAACGGTAGAAGGATTGTTAACAGCCGGAGTATCCTTGCCGCTTGTCAAGGATCCGGAAACAGGCCATGCCGATATCAGTCAGTTAAAGAGAGGAGATCTTATCTTTTTTGCAGAACAAGCGGAACAACAGCCTCGTGTCGGCATACTGATACAGACCAATCAAGTTCTTTATACCGGATCCGGCCAAACCAGCATTCGATTGATTGATCTTGAACGGGAAGATCAGCTCAAGCTTACGATTAAAGGTGCCAGACGAATTTTCCCATGAAAAAGAGTGCCGTCATCGGGCACTCCCATAATTCATTTCTGCTCCGCTGATACTCTGTTACGAGATCAGTCGGTTCTTATGCCCTTTGGACAGCTTTAGACCGCAGGCATCTTGTGCAGACGTGCATTGTTTTGGGTGTACCATCAACAACCACCTTCACTTGTCGGACATTCGCTTTTTGTCTCACCAATGCCCTGCGTGAAATCTGGGAACGGGTGATGCTGATTTTTCGACCAAAAAACATATCTTTTTGGCAGATATCACATTTTGCCATCTTGTACACCTCCTTTTTTTCTTGCAAACGTGCAGATGAAATCTTACCATAGCGGACGTTAAAATGCAAGATTATTTGTTAAATGTGTTTGTTTTTATCTATTATTCAACTTAAGCGTCAGACTGTGTTGTTTGCCCGGACACAAGCGCCGGAGCAGGGGTCACCGGATCATCTTCCTGTCGGGATCGCTTCGGATAACCATCCGTTCCTTCTGCCAGCGGCAGTCCGCGCAAGATGGCGTGGGTCGGACAAACTTCAAGGCACTTATTGCAATGCGTACAGAGATTCGGATCAATGACTGCCAATGGTCCGTCCATCGTAATAGCGCCAGAAGGGCAGACTTTGAAACATCTGCGGCAGCCGATACAGCCAACCGTACAGTTTTTTCGTGTCTGGCCACCCGGCCACTTATTCTTGCAGGTGACTGTATAAGCGTTATAATGCTTTGGCATCATTTCGATCAGGTTTTTGGGGCAGGCAGCGACACACAGTGTACAGGCTCTGCACAGATGACTGTCGATATGAGCAATGCCCTTTGAGATATAGATAGCGCCATACGGACAGACTGCAGCACAATCACCGAAACCAATACAGCCATAGGTGCAGGAATTGGGCCCGGAAAACGTGTTTTGTGCAGCTGCACACGTTTCAACGCCATGGTAAGCAAACCGTTTGCTGGTGTGATCAGTGGTTCCCTGACAGTGAATATAGGCAACTTTTGGTGTGAATGAAGGGACTGCCTGACCCAGAATGGCAGCCAGTTCAGCAGCAGTATCGCTGCCGCCTGGAGAGCATTTGCTGACATCCGTATCCTGGCCATCACGAAGTGCCTGCGCATAACCGTCACAACCGGAATAGCCGCATGCGCCGCAATTGACGCCGGGCAAGGCTGACCGGACTTCCTCAAGCGTCTGGTCGACCGGCAGGGCGAAGACTTTTGAGGCGATCACCAGGACGATGCCCAGAATTAATGCTATGGCAGCTGCTATGCCAACCGGAATCAGAATGGCAGGCAGCGATATGAGAACCACAGTAAAAAGCATGAAAGACTCCTCCTGACTGCCAGTAAACAGGCTGGCAGAGATAATAGTTATTTAAAGATGTTCTCAATCAGTCCTTTAAATCCAAAGAATGAAATTGAGACAAGTGCAGCTGAAACAAGGGTTATTGGTAGTCCTTTAAAGAACTTTGGTACGTTTGCCTGATCAACTTTTCTGCGGACGCCGGCAAACAGGAAGAGTGCCAGCATAAAACCAAGACCGGCACCAAGGCTGTTGACAATCGAGGACCCAAACCCGTAGGTTTCATCAATGTTCAAAATTGTAACACCGAGAATGGCGCAGTTGGTTGTGATTAGCGGCAGAAAAACGCCCAGAGCCTTGTAAAGCGGAGGCACTGCTTTCTTTAAAAATATTTCAATAAGCTGAACAAGCGACGCGATAACAAGAATAAAAATCATTGTCTGAAGATAGGCGAGATCATTTGGCAACAGCAAAAGGTGATAGATCGGCCAGGTAATGACTGTCGCCAGAACCATGACGAAAATGACACTCATACTCATGCCCATTGCGGTTTTCAAATTTTTTGAGACACCCAGAAAGGGACAGATTCCAAGGAAGCGTGACAAAACAAAATTGTCAACCAGAATGGCACTGAATAAAATGATGAGGACTTCTTTCATGCCTGTGCACCTCCGTTATTCTCAACCGATTCTTCGTCCTGATTTTCATTTTGCAGAGATAACATAGCCATCCGCTTCATGGCTTCAGCTTCCTGTTGCGGATCCTGTGGGCCGTTGCGTCCAAAACTACAGCCGCCGCATAAGAGACATGCGGTTCTCTCGGATATCGCTCCGACGCACACATCGCCTTCAATCTTATTTTTCTTTTCAAATTTTTCCGATAATTTTTGCGCCAATGCAATCAATATGCCAAAAGCGAAAAAACCACCTGGCGGTAAAATCATGATCAGCATTGGTTCTATCGATCCTCCTGCCTGGATGAACGGGATGCTCATATTCATGAACGTACCGTTTCCGATAACTTCGCGGATCGAACCCATCAGAACAAGTGCAGCCAGAGATCCGATCCCCATGCCAAGACCGTCCACGAGTGAAGGAAGCACGGGGTTTTTGCTGGCGAACATTTCTGCCCGGGCCAGAATGATGCAGTTAACTGTGATCAGAGGAATAAAAATCCCCAGTGAATCATTCAATTCGGGTAAATATGTTTGCAGCAGAAGCTGAACGAGTGTTACAAAACCAGCAATAATAATGATAAAAGATGGAATCCTGACTTTTTCCGGTATGACTTTTCGTAAGAGTGACACAACCAGATTTGAGCCGATGAGTACAAAAATGACAGCGGCTCCCATACCGAGACCGTTTTTGACAGATGTAGTGACTGCCAGTGTCGGACAGCAGCCGAGAAGCAGGCGAAGTACCGGATTTTCCTTAACGATGCCTTTGGTGAACTCCTTATAGAGACTGACCTTTGTTTTCGCCATGATTATCGGTCCTCCTGTTCTAATGTCTGAAAGAATTGAATCGCGATATTGACAGCATCCGTGACTGCACGCGAGGATATAGTCGCACCGGATATCGCATCAACTACATGTGCGTCAACCGGGTTCTTTTCGATGGAGAAAAGTTGATCCGCCGTTTGATCGGAAAACTGCGCGGCAAATGAGTTCTGCTCTACTTTTTTCCCAAGACCCGGCGTTTCCTCATTAGCCAACACGCGGATGCTCATAACGACACCATCCGGACTGATAGCCACCATCACAGGGACAAAACCCGCGTACCCACGCTTTGCGCCGACTATTATGTGACCGATTGTTTGACCGCTGGCGTCAAGTGCCTGAGTCCATTCTGTCAGACCATCCGGCCATGTTTCACCATCGACCGGTGCCATAACGTCGAATGTTGCGGCATCCGGATACATTGCCTGGCGGTTTTCATTAGCCGCCAGTTCTTCCTGTCGAAGCCGTTCTTCACGTGTTGCCTCAAATGTCAGTGAGACCAGGCCGGTCATCACGAGACAGATAATGCACAATATGATTACCGGAGTCAGAGATTTAAGATTCAGCATGACGCGCACCTCCGAAAGAAACAGGGATTGTCCACCGGTCAATATGGGGTGTCAGGATATTCATGAAGATTATCGAGAACGAAACACCTTCTGTCATACCGCCGAAAACACGAATCACAGAGGTCAACAGCCCACATCCAACAGCAAAAATGATTTTTCCGCGGACGGTGAGCGGAGATGTGACATAGTCGGTTGCCATAAAGAAGGCACCAATGAACAGACCACCGGATAAGACATGATACACAGGATCCAAACCCATCAAAGCAGTGAAACCGAAGACAGTCAGAATATAGACAAAAGGTATCCAGCCTGAAATGACTTTCCGGATCATCAAATACGCAGCACCGATCAACAAGGCTAAAACCGAAACTTCACCGATGCAGCCACCTTTGAGACCAAGGAATAAATCAAGATAAGAGGGGAGATCTGCTGCGGTAGAACCTGATCTAAGTAAGTAAAGAGGTGTTGCCGTACTGACCAGATCGGATGAAGCAAGATCACCGATGTGTCGGGATAACAACGTCCAGCGGGTCATGACTGCCGGAAATGACAATGTCAGGATAATGCGCGCGGTTAATGCCGGATTCACAAAATTCTGCCCCAAGCCGCCGAACATCTGCTTGACGATAACAATAGCGATAAAGGCACCGACCACCGGTATGTACAGCGGAATCGAGGGTGGCAGGTTAAAAGCCAGCAGAAGCCCTGTGACAACAGCACTCCAGTCGCTGATGGTATTTTCACGCTTCATAACCCTTCGACACAAGTATTCGAACAATACGGCTGATCCGACTGTCAGGCAAATGACCAGCAGGGCTCGAAGACCAAATATGTAGACAGATGCGATGAGAGCCGGAATTAAGGCAATGACAACGTCCAGCATGATACGGGAAGATTTAGCCTGATCGCGGATGTGCGGTGAAGATGATACATTTAAACTCATGACTGTGACGCCTCCTTAGCCTTAGCGGCCCGAACCATGATTTTACCGTCCCGGATGCTTTGTACGAGATACCGTTTGGCCGGACAAGAATAGTTGCAGCTGCCGCATTCGATACAGTCGAGAATATGATGCTGATTCAGGTCGGCCACGTCTCTGTTTCGAACCGACTCGTCCAGTGTGGTTGGCATCAACCTCATCGGACAGACAGAAACGCACCGTCCGCAACGGATACAAGGCGTTTCAATGGGTGTTGAACCATCTGCTTCATCGAAAACAAGGATGGCATTATTCTGTTTAATGATGCTTGCTTCCAGCCGGTCAAGCGCTACCCCCATCATCGGCCCGCCCATGATGACTTTGCCGGGATCAGACACAAGTCCACCTGTTGCTTCAATCACATCAGGAATCGTTGCTCCAATCGGAACATCAACGTTCATGGGATTTTTCACAGCGCTGCCATCAATGGTCAGGGTTTTTCGAACAAGCGGCATACCGGTTTTCAGATAAACGGCAATGTACCGGACAGTTGTCACATTTAACACAAGCGTGTGAACATCGTGCGGTAGTCCGCCTGTCGGAACAGAACGGCCGGTTAGCGCATAGATCAACATTTTTTCAGCACCCTGAGGGTATCGGGTTTTCAAGGGAATGACTTCAATTGCCGTTTCCTTACGTTTCTTGATTTCCTCGCGAAGTGCTTCAATGGCTTTTGGCTTATTCGTTTCAATACCGATCAGTGCTTTCGGTATTGACATATACGTCATCACATGGCGGATTCCTTCAATGATTTCGTCAGGGTGTTCAACGCATTGCCGAAAATCAACCGAAATATAGGGTTCGCATTCTGCTGCATTGATCACCAGTACATCTGGTTCCTTACCGGCTGGTGGCTGCATTTTCATGTGGGTCGGGAATCCGGCACCACCGAGCCCGACCAGACCGGACGCCTTCAAAGCGCCGATAAAAGATGCCTTATCTGTTACAACCGGTGGTGACAGGGTTTCATCGAACAGCATCTGACCATCTGATTCGATGACAACAATTTCAACAGACCGTCCGGAGCTGGCGACTTCCTTTACAACAGAAGTCACCGTTCCCGATATACTGGCATGGATCGGAACGGCAAGAGCACCGGTCGATTCACCGATGACCTGGCCAATTTTGACTGAATCACCCTTTTGAACCACGCAGGAACAGGGTGGACCGACATGCATGCTCATCGGAATGCGAACGGTTTTGAAATCATTAAGCTGTTTGGGTTGCTGAAAATGAGTATTTTTGTTTTCCTTTGGATGAACACCACCGGAAAAATGAGAAATATGACGCACTCAGATACCTCCTGGCAGAAACACTTTTGTTGATATCGCCACAGCCTAATATAACACAATAGCAAATAAAAACAAGGCAAAGTGACAAAAATTGAAACTGAAAGACGCGAATAATCTGTTATTCTGTCACATCTATGAGCCAAAAACGTTTACAATCATCACAAACTTGTGGATTATAACAAAAAAAGACCTGCGTCTGAATGGAACACAGGTCTATGAATGAGATAAAATGGTCGTTAATCGCGTGTACCCCACTGAATTGTTTGTGATTTCTTCCCCGTTTTTTTGCGAATCCACTCTGAGGCTGCCATACCTGCCCGAGCACCGTCACCGACAGCAACGGCGATCTGCAACAATCCGCCTGTGCAGTCACCGGCTGCAAATAGACCAGGCAGATTGGTCTCCTGATTAGGACCGACCAGAATTGCTTTTCCATCGTTTTCAATGCCAAGCTTTAATGCGAGATCCAAAGCAGTGGCAGTTCCTTCGGCAACAAAAACACCGTCGATTGGCAGACTTTCACCGCTGGCCAGAACCAATTGCTGAACGCTGTTGTCATCACCGGTAATTTGCTTCACTTTTTCAGTCTTGATTATGATGTCCGGATCCTCTTGTTCGGCTTCGTAAGGGCGGTTGTTGGTCATGATATAGACCTGCCTGGCTAAATGCTTTAGTTCAAGAGCCTCTGACAGGGCATAGGCTCCGTTGCCGATGACAGCAACCGTCTTGTTTCGATAAAAGAAACCATCACAGACCGCACAGTAGCTGACACCTTTGCCTTCGTATTGAG
>LSQX01159769.1_pt1 | contig 23267 bp, 27 predicted proteins | sample 654561 | NCBI WGS metagenome assembly LSQX01 (sample SAMN04489861, study PRJNA283612) | anaerobic digester metagenome | isolation source: 4 biogas reactors fed with cattle manure at either 37C or 55C with and... | place: Denmark: Kongens Lyngby | collected 2014
GTTCAAAATACCTTAGAACCGCTATATTCACAGCCACACGTGTTGCCTGTGTTGGACGGACAAGGGATAACCAATTTCGCAGAAAATATGACCGCAAAATGGCAGAAGGTAAACATCATAATTCTGCTATTTGTAATGTTTCAAAAAATATGATTAATACAGTTTTCGCATTGCTTAAAACCAAAGAAACTTTTTGTTTCCCAAGTTAATTTTGAATAATCATAAATTGGTGTTTTACACCTCTATTTGTTGTGCTCGTTTTTAAAACTAATCTTTGCATTAATACTTAGTTATTTTGCTTGACTTTTATATAGCTGGCTCCCTACTTTAAAAACATGGACAAAGTAAATCTGCGCAGCAATAGCATTTCATCGCTTCACACATTGGATCACCGACATTCGTTCCCCCTCCATAACTTCTATAAACGTTATTCCTATTCGTCATTGAGCTATACATCCTCTGATACTCAAAGTTATTGCTATCCATAGCCATTGCTCTTTTAACATAGCTAAGCGCCTCATCATATCTGCCTTTTTTATAGCAAAGCATTCCATAAAGGAAATTCCATTCCGCATCTCTATCTGTGATACCTATTCCGATTAATCTTCTTTCCGCGTTTGCCAGGTCGTTTCTATCTAATCTGACTCTTATATCGTTATATATTCCTTTCATCCCAGCATCTTCATTCCTGTTAGCATTCCCAAATCCCGATGGCACTTGGGAATATGCTGAATTACCATGATTCTTTTCTAAATAGTCATAAGCCTCATTTATTTCTTGAAGCTTTTCTTGCGCTAAGTCTGCTAACGGATTATTTTGATATTTATCAGGATGATACCTCTTCACTAAACTTCTATAAGCTTTCTTTATTTCATCCATCGAAGAGTTCTTACTTACCCCTAATACTTCATAAGCATCTTTCATTTACTAGTCCTCCATAATTCTTTCCGTCTCTTTTAACAACCCCAAATTAACTATATTGCTTAATATACCCTCGTTTTTTTCTATATTTAAAAGATTAAATGCGTCTGATACATAAGATAAGTAGTGGTATAAACTAAATTCCACCTCTGACTTAATAGTTTTTTTAAATTCTTTCGCATCTTGCTTTTTATAGTCAAATCTGTAAATAAGTGGATTATATGATCCATCTTCTATGTCACTAACTATGTCATCGTATGCATCCATTAAGTAAATCCACCTGCCTAGGTGCTTAGACATTTCGCTGATAGGTCTTGTGACAAATTCACTCTTTTTGTCTATTCCTCCCAGAAAAACACTTTCCATTACCTTGCCAAAGGCCTCGCCAATTTGATCAATGCTATTACACTTTTCTTTTTCTAATCCGTAAAGCTTTTTTAAGTTCTTTTCAATACTTTCTATTAAGTCTTTGTAATCTACGCTTAATTTTTTGTAGCTTCCTTTAAGCGCTAATTGGCCAAATCGTCCCCTTAGCGTATCCTCATCTTGCAAATCATCTAAGAAACTCTCGTAGGCAAGCACTACCATTACGTCAGCAGCATAATTAACGACTATATTATCGACCACAATTGGTTTTTTCTTGATGTGGTTAGTTATACAGTGCTCGAGTTTTACCTCTTCAACTTCGCTGTTCATTGAATTTAAAAGTAGCGCTAAAAAAACGCTATCATAACTTAGCACGAATCTAGGCAATTGACCTAATCTTTTTCCTATTGACTTGCATATTCCACAGTAATACGCATTGTACAATTCTTTTTCCCTTACTTTCATTTCAGGGATATATGCCTTAACGTAGCCTAACATTAATACCTCTTTCACAGTTATTTTAAATTGTAACATAATATATGTTTTTTTCCAAATATCAATTTGCTATCACATACTACACCTATTATAATATACAATAAATGCATAATGAATTTATGGAGATATCATGTTAAAAAAACAAATAAAACTATTTATAGCGATCGGAATATTATTAATACTCATAATCGTCAGCTACAACTACAGTATTAAAAATGTAGTTGAGCCAATTTATTCTCACGATGAGAGGTTTTCTAACTATATAGTCGCAGACGGTATTGATGTCTCAACATTTCAAGGGAAAAATATCGATTGGAAAAAAGTAAAACACTCAGGCGTCGATTTTGTAATGATACGAGCATCATACAGAGGTAGTAGCAATGGAGAAATTAAAAATGATGATACTTTTACAGAGAATATAAAAGGCGCTAATGAGGCAGGCATAATGACAGGTGCATACATTTTTTCTCAGGCTGTCACTAAGAAAGAAGCGCGTGAAGAAGCTAAGCATCTTCTTCGAGAGGTTGAAGCTTACAAAATAACTATGCCACTAGTTATTGACTACGAGTTCATTGAAGGTGGAAGACTTTATAACGCAATTAATTCAAAAGAATTAAGCACCTCCGACGTCACAGATATTTGCTTGGCATTTTGTGACACCATCAAAGATGCAGGATATGAACCAATGGTATACGGCAACGCGAACTTTTTACTCACTAACCATGACACCGTGAGACTAGAAGCTAACTCTTTAATCTGGCTAGCACACTATACAGAAAAAACCAATTACGGTGGTATATATAATTTTTGGCAATGCAGCGACCATTCAGCAGTCAAGGGAATAAATGAAAACGTGGACAAAGACTTTTGGTACATAAATACCGATAGCCAAAAGGATGCTACCGGCAATAATATTTCAATTAATGATTTTGAGCCAGAATTAAAGGACGACAGCTTTTTATATCTAGGAAGAGCAATCAAGCCTAAAGTCGATTGTGCTCCTTTAATCGAAGGAGAGGATTTTATGATATCATACATAAAAAACACGTCTTCAGGAACAGGATACGCTATCGTTGACGGAATAGGAAATTACACGGGCAGAGCTATACTTGACTTTGAAATAAATTCTCTTTTCTAAATCTCGTATTCATACATTATCATGGCTATAGCTGTTGGCCCTGCTGTTTCAGTTCTTAAAATAGTTTTTCCAATTGAAACACCAAGTATCCCTTTGTCTAATAGCATCTTTGCTTCATTTTCAGAAAACCCACCTTCTGGTCCAATTAAAACTGCTACTTTTTTAGGATAATTCTCACTTAAAAGATTTTTTATAGTCCTATTGTTTTCGTTTTCGTAAAGAAATACAACAAGATCATATTCTGCGAGTTCCGATAATATATCCTTAAATTTAACGTTGTGCCTTACCTTTGGTATGATTCCTCTTTTGCATTGCTTGACAGCTTCAGCGCTAACCTTTTGCCATCTTTGAATTTTTTTATCAAAATTACCTTTATCCAAAACAACTGTCCTATCCATAAATACTGGGACAATCTCCTTTACACCAAGTTCCACTGATTTTTGAATTATATTATCCATTTTGCTCGCTTTAGGTATTCCTTGAAAAAGGCATATCTCTATTTCAGGCTCCCTGGCAAAGTGCTGCTTATCAGTTATTTTAAGCAGAACTTCTTCTTGGGATATTTCGGATATCTCTGTTTCATACTCCCAAAGCACTCCATCAGATATGTCAACCGCGTCTCCCACGGACAATCGCAGGACCTTAGTCATATGTTTAATATCACCTTTATCATTTATAGTAATATATTTAGCCCCTATATCTCTCGAATCTACAAAAAATCTACTCATATTTACCACCACCTTTCTAGGTTAAATATACCCTAGAAAAGCTCACTTTACAAGGTTAATTTTAGATGGTAAACTAGCCTTTAGGAGGTAATACAATGGATTATTCAGATGATTATTTTAAAACAGGCGAGTTCGCTGAAATAGTAGGTGTATCAAAACAGACACTTATTCATTACGACAAAATCGGTCTGTTTTCTCCTGAAGTTACAGATTCTAACAAGTACAGATACTATTCGCACAATCAACTGGAAACCTTTCCTGTTATTTCCATGCTTAAAGAATTGGGAGTTCCTCTAGAACAAATAAAAGAAACAATAAAAAACGGCTCTCCTACAGTTTTAATTGATCTTTTAAGTAAGAAAAAAACGGATATAGATAAAAAAATCAGAAGACTAGATTGGTGCAAGAAGTTCATTGATAAGAAAATTAACTTAACTGAAGAAGGAAATTGCATTAGACCCGATACCTTCTATATAAAACGATTTCCAGAAGAATATATGATAAGAATAGAAACGCCTGCTGGTTTATCACCTAATGGTAAACATGTTTCTGCATCTATTGTTAAGCTTTTTAATTATTGCAAGCAGCTGGGAGTAAATAGTTCTTTTGAGGTTGGTGGAATTATACCTCTTACGCAATTGGAAAAAGACAGTTATTCTTTTTCTCACTTATATACTATAATAGAAAAAACTGAATCAATAAGTGATTTAGCATATGATAACAGCGGAGATTACTTGGTATACTATTCCAATGAAGGTTACGGAAAAGTATTAGAAAATTGTCACAAGCTTTTAGAATACGCTGAATATAAGGGTTTATCCCTGGCTAGTTGTATTTACGAAGACAATATACTTGATAATTTGTCCGGAAGAAATTCGGACACCTATATGATAAGATTAGCAATAGAAATAATCAGAGGTTAATAATGAAATTTATATCATGGAATGTTAATGGTTTTAGAGCATGTTTGAAAAAAGGTTTTAAAGATTTTTTTTACTCAGTTGATGCAGATTTCTTTTGCTTACAAGAAACCAAGATGCAAGAAGGACAAGCTGATTTCTATCCTGAAGAATACCATCAGTATTTTAACAGCGCAATAAAAAAAGGCTATTCAGGAGTAGCTGTATTTGCAAAAAAGAGCCTCTGTCTGTATCAAGAGGAATAGATGAGAAACATGATGATGAAGGTAGAGTCCTAACTCTTGAATACGAAGATTTTTTCTTGGTATGTTGCTATACCCCTAATTCCAAAGAAAATCTTGTTAGGCTCGATTATAGGATGGAATTCGAGGATGATTTTAGAGGGTATCTTGTAGGTTTAAAGAAAAGTAAGCCCGTTATATTATGCGGTGATCTTAATGTAGCTCACAAAGAAATCGATTTAAAAAATCCTAAGACCAACCACAAAAATGCCGGCTTTTCTGATGAAGAAAGGGCTAAAATGACGGAACTTTTAGCTTCAGGTTTCACTGATTCATTTAGGCATTTTTATCCAGACTTGGCGAGCGTATATTCTTGGTGGTCATATAGATTTAATGCTAGAAATAACAACGCAGGTTGGCGCATAGACTACTTTGTGGTTTCCGATGATATTAAAAATAAAATCAATGAAGCTAAGATATATACAGAAATCCTAGGCAGCGATCATTGCCCTGTTGGACTTGATATATTTTAAATAATATCTTTAAACTCATCAAGATCCACTTGTTCTCCGTTTTTCCTTTTTTCTAGCGCTACCATAATCCTTTTAAAAGTTTCTCTATTAATAGGATACTTAGTAATAATTATGGCTACTAGAATCATAAATATTCCCGGAATAAGCGTAAAACTATTCGAAATCCCACACAGAGCTTCTACGCTCTGTATTTCTTTTGCGCTATCAAACCCTGATGTTTGAAGTATCGCTCCAAGCAGTTGCAAGCCTATTGCAGATGCTAAAGATTCAGACAATGCTTGCAAGGATATAACTGAAGCCGCATGCTTTCCACCAGAAACAAGTTCTTCTAAGCCACAAACATCATAAAGCATAGACGGCATTAGCTGCCAATAACACGAATTGGCCATGGAAAAAACAATACCCATAATTATAGCTATTAGATATGAATTAACACCTATAAATCTAAATGCTATGAATATTGCACCTGTTATTATTAATCCATAGAAAAACACGGAATTTTTATCAAGTTTTTTTGAAAAAGCATTTATAAATGGAACAAAAGCTATTCCGCTTACTGTAATAATTAGTAATATAATCGATACCTGCGCACCATTAAGTCCCAAATTATATGTATAGTAGTAGATTCTTCCCGAAGAAAAAATTATGTTTGATATTAAGTATAACACACTGGCTAAAATCAAATATCTAATAGCCTTTAATTTTAATATGATAAAATAGTTTTTAAACATTTCTTTAATCTTGCTAGGAGTTAGTAACTTTTCTCTATTTTTCTTGATAAAAGATGGATTATCCGATTCATGAATTGTAAGTGTGCATATTAATAGGGATGCGGTCGCGCATATTCCTACAAAGAATCCCACATAAGACCATGCTACCGATTCAGTTTTGCCCATTTCAGTTAAATAACCTACTATAATAGTAGGCATAACTATTCCTATTCCCATTCCAATCTGATAAAAAACATAAGTGTATGACCTAAGTACTGTTCTTTCGTTATAGTCTTCTGTAAGATCAGATCCCCATGCCATGTATGGTACAAAGAACATGGCAAATGTAGTCCAAAAAGCTAATACTAAAAATCCATAATAAAAAACTTTTAACGCATATGGCATATCTATCGCTGTAAAAAGTAATCCAGTAGATAATGCTACCGGAGCTGCTGCTATCATGAGAAATGGTTTTCTTTTACCATATCTGCTATCAGTATTATCTGACAAGTATCCAATAATAGGTCCGCATACTGCTTCCCAAAAAGCACCAAGGGCAGCTATAAATCCTGCTGTTATTGGCTCAATGCCTACTATAATAGTTAAAAAGAATAACAGGAAAGAAGCCACAAAGTTGTACATAGCATTGTCTGCGACTCCACCTATTCCATACGATAATTTCGTTCTAAATTTAAGTTTCATATTTACCTCAGTTTTCTTACAATCATCATAAACTATATAGTAGCTATAGAGTCAAGCTTTTTATGTATTATTCTAAACCGTATTTGATTTTTTTCCTATTAAGTGTTGTTTGAGGTATATTTAGAAGCTCTGCTGCTTTTCTTGTAGTCTTCCCTTTTTCAAGTGCTAAAACAATTAGCTTTTTCTCTTGAGCAGCCATGTACTCTCTTAAGTCTACTACTTTATCTGTTTCTTTTGATTTAAATTCCTCTTTTATGCCAGTGTAGTGACTCTTATTAAGAATTCTATTTACATCTTCTGCTACTATTTCATCTTTCTTTGTCCCAATTAGTAATCTTTGCATAGTATTTTCTAATTCCCTAACATTTCCGTGCCAAACATGATCTTTAAGTTCGCTTACAGCCGCATCTGAGATAGTTTTATTCATTCCATATTTCTTGCCATAACTTTGTAGGAAGTAATCAGCTAAAACTGCTATATCTTCATTTCTTTCCCTGAGAGGAGGAATAGTAATGCTGGCAATGTTTAGTCTATAATATAGATCTTCTCGGAACTCACCTGCCTCGACCAATTCCATGAGAGATACATTGCTAGCGCAAACTGCCCTCACATCAACTGTTATCTGCTCAGTGCCTCCTACCCTATAAAATTGATTGGTTTGGAGCACTCTTAAAAGTTTAGATTGCATATTTAATGATAATTCAGATATTTCATCTAAAAACAATATGCCATTATTTGCTATGGAAAAATATCCTTCTTTACCGCTGTTTAAAGCACCAGTAAATGAACCACTTTCATACCCGAAAAACTCGGATTCTGCTAGCCCTTCTTGAATGGTCGCGCAGTTAATCTTGATGCAAGGCTGATTACTTCTATTGCTATTTTGGTGCATAAGCTTAAGAACCATTTCTTTTCCCGTGCCTGTTTCACCTTGAATTATTACATTACAGTCAAACTTTGCAACGCTAATAACTTCATCTAGCATTGCTTTCGTAACTTTACTGCTGTATATGAAACCATCTATTTCAGAAGCTTTGTTAGGCTTTATATGGTCTGTTACGTAGCCAAATCTTCCACCTTTGCCCGCTTTTTTCTGATGCTCTTTAATATATTTCATTTTATCAGAAGTTTCATTGATTAAGTTTACTGTAAAGTCTACTGACATGCCTGTAAAAGTATCAAATGAATACGCTTTTAGCGTTTTGCCCATGCTTTCACTTGTCAGTGTAGCCGACATGTAGTTATTCTTTACACTAGAAAAAAACATCCCTCCGTTCTCTTTACAAAGAAGCACTGAGAGACCTTCAGCTCCATCTCTGTTTTCAGAAAGTACAAGATAGTCCAGGCTTTCTATACCTTTTTTCTCCACCAAATAATTATATGAATCCACCGGCTTAGAAAGGTCAACTATTATCATCTCATCCACAAGACCGTCAAATATTTTTTTTACTGTTTCAGGACTTTCAAGGTTCGAATATAAATCCTCTACTTCTTTATCAACAAATACTATTATTCGCTTAATGTGCTTGTTATTCTTTCTAACTGCCGCAGCATAGATATATCCGTTTGCTATGTCCCTTGCCATTATCCCTACTGTTTCAAATTTGTTAATATTTGCAACTCTGTTAGTACAATCAAGTGCTGAGGCTTCGTCAAAATATAGCATTGCAAACTGATTACCGCCTAGCCTTTTATTTTCAACCAATATAGTGGCTGGAAAAAGTATCGCATATCCTTTGCAATGGATTTCGCCTAAGGAATAGTCAATATCTTCAATACTCTCTATTTTTAATGGTATAGCTGTTATACTAGCCGCACATATAATGTCATCTCCAACTTCAAGTTCTTTTTTATTATTAAATGCATTTTTACCTATTTCTTCTATTTTCCCTGTTAATACTCCGCCGCTGTTTGTATAGGGGTTATGAAGTTTACCCCTTCTTTCAACCATGTATATAATCTTAGCTTTTATGCTTGCTTCTTCAAAATTACAACTATGACATATCTGGCTAAAGCNNTACTAACCCTAATTTCTGTATCAGAAATCTCCCTGCTATTATCGAGCTCCCATGCAGTCATAGGCAAATTCCATTTGGGTCTTACAACTCTATCTATACCGAAATTTTTCATGCTTCCCTCCAAAAGGCAATTTTAACAAATGGATTTACAAAAGTCAATATAACAGCAATCAAAAATCCTAAGCATATTGCTAAGGTTAATCACTAAATAAAAAGGCAAGCTGATTACTTACTTTAGCAGTTTGCATTTTATTCTTACAAGGTATTTTAAGCATGTATTGTTATTTACATTGTATTATTTTCAAATATATTTTTAATATTTTCATTGAAAACTTTGATTTAGTGCTATAATTAACTTATTAATAAGGAGGTGCAATATGGATTATATTAAAGTTGCTCAGACAAATGAGGTAAAAGATGGTGAGAAGAAAATAATTACTCTAAATGACAAGGTGCTGCTTATTACAAACATTCAAGACACCTATTATGCAATTGATAATAAATGCCCACATATGGGCGGTTCGCTTTTTGACGGAAAGATGGATGGTTATAATATTACTTGTCCTAAGCATGGTTCCGTGTTTGATGCAAGAACTGGGAAAGTAATTAAAAACGGTAAAATTACTTTCATTAATCTGAAAGTTAAAGATACAAAGGCATACCCCGTTAAAGTAGAAGGTGACGATATTCTTGTTGGTCTCGAATAAAAGATCAGAAGTATACTTGGTTTTCATACAATCACGGTTTTTAAAATCGCATAACTTTTGAAAGTAGAATACTATGTTACAAAAAACAAAAAACTCCATCTCAGGTATAGCAAAATTGATTTTTGTGATGGGTATTGGAAGCCTTTTAGCAATACCTATTTTTGCTGGCGTTGGTTTTCTTATTGAAGATTTTGGAATGATGCAACCTTTTACAGGTTTAGTTATTCCGGCGGCAGTAATTACAATAATTTTAGGGATTAATTTTAGAAAAAAAACAGAAGAAAATTCAAGCAGCAAGAAGTTTGCTAAAGCAGGACTAATAATGGGTATTATCTCACTTAGTTGCGCTGTTGCTTTAATTCTTTTTGTTATGATAATTTTCTTGCCAAATTATTTTGCAGGTAGGGTTTAAAAAACACAATCTGCTATATCAACAAAATACACTTACCACTATAAAAAAACCTCAGTTATATGCTGAGGTTTTTTCGTTTATTTGAACATGCCTAAAAAACTTTTTCTTTTTACATAACATTCTTCATCTACTACTTTGGCCATTTCTAATATGGCTTTTTTCTGCTTTCCATTTATCTTAGTAGGTATCTCCACAAATACTTTTACGTATAAATCGCCGTATCTGCTACCCTTAACGCTTTTTACGCCCTTACTTTTTAATCTAAATGTAGACCCAGTTTGAGTTCCTGCTGAAATCTTGTATGTATAATTTTCAGTTAAACCTGGAACTTTAAGGGTTGCTCCCAGTGCTGCTTGTTCAAAGGTGATTGGAAGATCCATGTACAGATCATCTCCACGCCTTTTAAACACATCATGGGGTTTTACATTAAGAACTATATATAAGTCTCCAGCAGGTCCACCGTTAACTCCAGGCTCGCCCTGTCCTCTAAGAGGTATTATGCTATCGTTATTAACGCCAGCTGGAATATCTATATTGATTTTAACAGTTTTTCTAACTTTTCCGGCTCCATTACAATCGGAACATGGAGTCGCAATAGTCTCGCCTGTGCCGCCGCACTTGTCACACGCTGTTACATTTCTAAATTGACCAAATGGCGTATTAGAAACAGAAGATACCTGGCCGCTTCCGCCGCATTTATCACACGTTTTCTTACTTGTTCCCTTAGCAGCTCCGCTTCCGTTGCACGTCTTACATTTAACGTACTTAGTAATGCCTATTTCTTTTTTAATACCAAATACAGCTTCTTCAAAAGTAATTGTCATGGCCTTTTGTAAATCTCTTCCCTTTTGTGGGCCATTTCTTTGCCTTGAAGATGATCCGCCTCCAAAAGCGCCTGTAAACATATCAAATATGTCTTCAAATCCTCCGAAGCCATTAAAACCACCTGCTCCGCCAAACCCAGCACTTGGATCCACCCCAGCATGACCAAATCTATCGTATTTGCTTTTCTTTTCGCTATCAGAAAGTATAGCATATGCTTCGTTTACTTCTTTAAACTGCTCTTCGGCTCCTTTATCATTCGGGTTCTTGTCCGGATGATATTTCATAGCCATCTTTCTAAAAGCTTTCTTTATTTCATCATCAGATGCGCCTTTTTGAATACCAAGCACCTCATAATAGTCTCTCTTATCAGACATTTTATATCCTTTCGCTTTTGATTAATTAAGGTAGAAATGGCAAGCCTTAACTTGCCATTTCTTAATATATATACTAAAGCCGTGAGGCTTTAGATAGGCCCTTTATTTATCGTCGTCTACTACTTCAAAATCAGCATCTACTGTGTCGCCTTCAGGTCCATTATCCTCAGTTTCAGAATCACCCATGTTGCTTGGATCAAATCCAGCGCCTTGATCAGGTTGTCCTTGTTGAGCTTCTTGATATATTCTAGAAGAAATAGGATAAAATGCATTTGTAAGTGCTTCTATCTTAGCCTTTAGCTCTTCAACGTCTCCGTTTTCTATAGCTGTTTTAAGCTCTTCTCTAGCTGTTTCTACTGCATTTTTTTCATCTGGAGTAACCTTGTCGCCAAGTTCTTCCATCTGTTTTTCTGTCTCATACACTAATGTTTCAGCTTGATTTTTAACTTCGACTTCTTCTTTTTTCTTTTTATCTTCATCAGCATACTGTGCAGCTTCTTTAACCTTATCATTAATTTCATCTTCACTTAGCTTAGTTGATGAAGTAATAGTAATCTTCTGTTCCTTACCTGTTCCCATATCCTTAGCACTTACATTAACGATACCATTAGCATCAATATCAAATGTAACTTCTATTTGAGGAACTCCACGAGGTGCTGCCATTATTCCTGTAAGTTGGAATCTTCCAAGTGTAATGTTACCTGCAGCCATTTCTCTTTCACCTTGCATAACATGAATATCAACAGCTGTTTGGTTATCAGCAGCAGTAGAGAAAGTTTGACTCTTCTTTGTAGGAATTGTCGTGTTTCTCTCTATTAGCTTAGTCGCAACTCCACCTAATGTTTCTATTGAAAGTGATAGTGGTGTTACATCTAAAAGTAATACGTCGTGAACTTCACCTGTAAGTACTCCAGCCTGAATAGACGCTCCTAATGAAACACATTCATCAGGGTTAATTCCCTTGAACGGATCTTGCCCCGTAATCTTTTTAACTGCAGCTTGTACAGCAGGTGTTCTTGTTGAGCCTCCTACTAGTATAACTTTATCAATATCGCTATTGCTGATTCCTGCATCAGACATAGCTTTTTTCATAGGATCTATTGTCTTATTTACAAGGTCTGCTGTCAATTGATCAAACCTTGCTCTTGTCACATCTATATCCATATGAAGAGGTCCATCAGTTCCTACTGTTATAAACGGTAGGCTCACTTTTGTACTCTGAGCACTTGATAATTCTTTTTTAGCTTTTTCTGCAGCTTCTTTTAATCTCTGAAGTGCCATCTTGTCTTTTCTTAAATCGATGCCGTTTTCTTTTGCAAATGTGTCTGCTAAGAAATTCATAACAGCATTATCAAAGTCATCTCCACCAAGCTTTGTGTTACCGTTTGTGGCAAGAACTTCAAACACTCCGTCTCCTAGCTCTAAAATTGATACGTCGAATGTACCTCCGCCAAGGTCATATACGAGAATTTTGTGCGATCCTGTGTCTTTGTCAAGACCATAAGCAAGTGCTGCTGCTGTAGGCTCATTTATAATTCTCTTAACTTCTAAACCTGCAATCTGTCCTGCATCTTTAGTCGCTTGTTTTTGTGCATCAGAGAAGTATGCAGGTACTGTAATTACAGCTGCTGTTACTTTTTCTCCTAAATAACTCTCGGCGTCAGCTTTTAGCTTGCCTAAAATCATAGCTGAAATATCTTGTGGTGTATATTGTTTACCATCAATATCCGCATTATGGTTTTCACCCATATGTCTTTTAATAGATGCTATAGTTCTGTCAGGATTAGTTATAGCTTGTCTTTTAGCAGTTTCTCCTACTAATCTTTCTCCGCCTTTAGCAAAGGCTACAATTGAAGGAGTAGTTCTATTTCCTTCAGCATTTGCGATTACTGTTGGTTCTCCGCCTTCTAAAACGGACACACAACTATTAGTTGTTCCTAAATCAATTCCAATTATTTTACTCATTTGTATTTCCTTCCTTTCATTTCATACATCTTAATTGGCTACAATAACCATAGCTGGTCTTATAACCTTACTCTTTAGTTTATACCCTTTTTGCATGACGCTAATTATTTCACCGCTTTTATGTTCTTCGCTGTCTTGCATCATAAGCGCATTGTGGTACATAGGATCAAATCCCTGACCCAATGCTTCAATTTCTTCCAATCCGGATTTTGCTAGCACTCCTTGTAATTGGTCGAAAATTAACTTCGTACCTTCAAAAAAGTTCTTGTCTGCGCATTCCGCTTCGAGACCCCTTTCAAAGTTGTCTATTACATCAAGCAATTCAGTAACGATTTTCTCGTTAGCAAATGCGTATGTATCTTTCTTTTCCTTGTCTACACGTTTTTTATAGTTTTGGAATTCTGCCATAAGTCTTACATATCTCTGACTCTCTTCTTCTTTCTTTTCTTCAGACTCTTTTACCTCCTCGGATTCATCCTCAGGAAGTCTTTTGACTTCTTCTTCTTCCTCAGTTAGAATCTTTTCTTCTTTTACATCTTTTACATCACTCATTTTCTTCTTCATCTCCCTCTTTGCACTCCAGTTGAAAAGCACTGCTTAAATTCTCTGATAAATATTCCATAATAGATGTCACTTCAGCGTACTTCATTCTAGTTGGCCCAATAACTCCAATTTTCCCTACAGGTTTTCCATCTATATGGTATGTAGCAGTTATAACCGTACAATCCTTCATGGTTTCATCAAGATTTTCATCTCCTATAGTTACTATAATTCCATCTTCTCTTTCTAATATTTTCTTAGTAAGTTCATCTTTTTTATCTAGCAGCTCTAAGAATTTTTTGGCTTTTGCTAAATCGTGGTATTCGGGTATATTAAATATATTAGTAAGCCCTTCCATGTATAGGTTTACATCTAGCATAGTTTCAAGTGTTTTCATAAAATTAGGCATAACATTATCTGCAAGCGAACTCATCGCACATATATCAGAATGAAAATCTTTAATGATTGAGTCCTTTAAAACTTCGTCTATAGTTCTGCCCTGATAGTCATATGTCATGTTTTTGCTTAATAGCTCTAGGCTATCATTGTTATATGGCACGCTAATTTTAAGTGCTGTATTTGTAATTTTTCCCTTGTTTGATACTATCATCAGGATAACTGATTGCTCATCTACTGGTAACAGCTTAATAAACTTTAACACTTCATCATTTTGAGTTGGCGTTAGTGCAAATGAAGTAAGATTAGTAATCTCAGATAAAATTGCTGCTGCATCTTTAACCATCTGTTCAAATTCTGATACATCTGATTTGAGCCTATTTGAAATTATATTCTTTTCAATCTTGGTAAGATTTGTCTTCATCATAAGGGTGTTTACATAAAGCCTATATGCTTTATCTGATGGTACTCTTCCTGCTGATGTATGCGGATGAGTTAAATATCCCAACTCTTCTAAGTCAGACATTTCATTTCTTATCGTGGCAGGACTTATTCCTAAATCATATTTTTTTGCTAGTGATCTAGAACCAACGGGCTCAGCGCAAGTAACATAGTCTGTTATTATAGCTTGAAGTATTTTCAGTTTTCTTTCGCTAAGTTCCATAGCCCCTCCTTCCTTTTGTTAGCACTCCTCTTGCATGAGTGCTAAGCATATTAATAATTTAACATTAATTGAATGCTATGTCAACATATTCTATCAATTAATTATGTGTTTTTTCTGTGATAAAAATATTAAAAAAAAGAAGGAGATATACCCCTTCTCCGATTCCATTATTCGGCTTTAAATTGTTTCCAATATTTACTGTACAGCTCGTTACCCTTTGGGCCAAGATCCTTAAGTACTTCTGAGTTATCAATCATCTCTTCTGTAAGAAATACCTTTTCATTGTTAAGTATATCTTCATCAAGAAGCGCTTGAGCTGCTACATTAGGGCAACTATAAGTCAAATACTCAAAGTTTTTCTTTGCTACATCTTCTCTACACATAAAATTTATCCATGCTTCTGCGTTTTCTTTGTTTTCTGATGTTTTAGTTATAACCCATGAATCTACAAACAGCTGCGAGCCTTCCTTAGGTACAACAAAGTCAAGTTTATCATTAAGCTCTAGAGCGTATAAATACTCACCATTCCAAATTACTCCAAGTGCTGCTGATTCACTGGCTAAGATATCTCTTGCTGAATCATTGGCATATTTATATACTAACGGTTTTTGCTTCTTAAGCAGTTCAGATGCCTCTTTTAATTCTTCTTCATCTACAGTATTTAAAGAGTATCCCAGAATTTTTTCCGCTACCATAAATGTGTCTCTGATGCTGTCTTGCATAACTATTTCGCCTGCGAAATCTTCGTCCCATAAATCTTCCCATGAATCTATAACTTTATCTCCAACCATTTCCGTATTATATAGTATTCCTGCAGTCCCAAAAGTATGAGGAACAGAGTATTTATTTTCTGGATCAAATTCTCTTGACATTTCTAAATATTTATCACCTATGTTTTTAATATTAGGAACATTATCAAAGTTTATCTCCGAAAGTAATTCCTCTTCTATCAGTCTTTCTATCATGTAATCTGAAGGACACAGCACATCATAGCTTGCCGAATTGTTTTTAATCACTGGGTACATTTCTTCACAAGTATCGTAAGTATCTAGGATAACTTCGATTCCCGTTTCCTCTTTGAACATCTCTATTAATTCTGGGTCAAAATAGTCTCCGTACGAGTATACATAAACCTTTTCACCGCTCCCGCTGCCGCAACCTGCTAATACTACCATAATAATAGTTAGCGATAAAGCAAATATAATCTTTTTCATTCTATTAACCTCTCTAATATATAACGCTTTCTTTTCTGCCTTTAGAAAGAAAGTTAACTAGCAATAACATTACAAGTACCAATGCAAATATTATAGTCGATAGTGCAAATAATGAGGGTCTTATACCCACCTTTACTTGGCTGTATATAAGTGTTGATATTGTATTGATCCCTGCTCCTCTTGTGAAATGTGTTATTACAAAGTCATCCACAGACATTGTAAAAGATAACAAAAGTCCTGCTAAAATTCCAGGTCTAAGTTCAGGCAATACGATTTTTACGAAAGCATAAAATCTAGATGCGCCTAAATCTAAAGCAGCTTCATATAAAGTGTTTACCGACTTATTCACTCTAGGCCTTACCGACAAAATAACATAAGGTATGCAAAAAGTTACGTGGGCCAGATAAACTGTTCCCCAATTTAATGATATTCCAAACATTAAAAATGTTAAAAGTAAAGCTATCCCTGTCACTATGTCGGCATTAAGCAGTGGTATGTTATTAAACCCTAATATCAAATTTTGTTGCTTTGTTTTCATTCCATCTATACCCACCGCCGCAAAAGTTCCTATTATAGTTGCGGTAACACTGGCAGTTATAGCTATGGTGAATGTATTTATAACCGCTTGCATAATCATTCTATTTGAAAACATCTCTTCATACCATTTTAAACTAAATCCACTAAAAACAGACATCGATTTACTTTCATTAAAAGAAAGTACTACTAAGGCAATTATAGGGAGATATAAAAAGAGAACAACTATACCGATATATATGAATTTCAAATATTTTTTCATATGAAGCTGTCCTCCCCAGTCTTATCAAACCTTTCTAGAAATATCATGCTTACTATTATAAACAGCATCATAACAAGCGATAGTCCTGATCCTAAGTTCCAGTTTGAACTAACAGTAAATTCTTGTTCAATAATATTACCTATCAAGTTTATCTTTCCGCCACCTAGCATATTTGATATTACAAAAGTTGTAAGTGAAGGTATAAATACCATATTAATTCCGCTCACGATTCCAGGTATGCTTAGTGGTAAATAAATCTTGGTTATGACTTTGCTTGTGCTAGCACCTAAATCATAAGCAGCTTCAATGACGCTGTCATCAATTTTAGACATCACGTTATATATAGGAAGTATCATAAATGGCAGAAAATCATAAACCATTCCCAGAACTACTGCGGCAGGCGTATTTATAATCTCCAATGCGGGAAGGCCTATTGTTTCTAATACTCCATTTATTACTCCGTTTTTTTCAAGTAATACTTGCCAAGCCATTGTTCTAAGTAGAAAGTTCATCCACATTGGAAGTATAAACAAAAATATCATAAAACCGCGTTTACCCAAATTGCTGTTTCTCATAATAATAGCTAGTGGATAAGCTATTAGAAAACAGATAACAGTACTTATTAGTGCCAATAAAACACTAAGCCATAAGGCCTGAAGATGTACAGAATCCCCAATGGCTAGAACATTTTCCAAAGTGAAGTTTTCATTTCTATCAGTTAATCCGTAATATGCGATGGCGCCTATAGGTATTATGGTTCCTGCCAATATCCATATTATAAACGGTACTGCCAAGGATTTTTTATATGTCAATGTCAATCGCCTCCTCATCTGATGATGTAGGTTTATGCATTATCTGTATATTCGAAGGAATAACATCGAGGGAAACTTCATCTCCTATATCGTATTTTTCATAACACTGAACTAGCCATTCAAAATCATTCTCTCCACTTTTTATTAACATTTCATAGTGAACTCCAATGAAAACTCTTGTGAGTACCGTTCCATTAATCCGTCCGTATCCTCTATCTTTAACGAGCACATCTTCTGGTCTAATTACTACATCAACCGGCTTGTTATTGCCAAACCCTTCGTCTATACATGGAAATTCTGCGCCGTTTATTCTTACTAGTCTATCTTTTATCATGAGTCCATCAATTATATTGCTATCCCCAATAAAATCTGCAACAAATGCATTTTCTGGTTCATTATATATCTCCTCTGGAGTCCCCATCTGTTGAATATATCCATCGTTTATTACAATTACCTTGTCCGACATTGTAAGGGCTTCTTCCTGATCATGGGTAACGTATATAAAAGTTATTCCTAATTCTTTTTTTAGCCTTATAAGTTCGTACTGCATTTCTTGTCTCAGTTTTAAATCAAGTGCGCCTAAAGGCTCATCTAAAAGCAGTACCTTTGGTTCATTTACTATGGCTCTTGCCATAGCAATGCGCTGTTGCTGGCCTCCACTTAGTTTATCTATGCTTCTTTTTTCAAAACCATTAAGATTTACTAGCTTTAATGCATAATCAACTTTATCGTCTATATATTTTTGACTTTTACCATTTATTTTAAGCCCAAAAGCTATATTCGCTTTGACGTCCATATGTGGAAAAAGTGCATATTTTTGAAAGACAGTATTTAAATTCCGTTTATTAGCAGGTAAATCAGTTATGTCTTTACCTTCAAAAAAGACTCTGCCCACGTCAGCTGTTTCGAAACCTCCAAGAATTCTTAGTATGGTTGTCTTACCACATCCAGATGGACCAAGCAAGGTAATAAATTCATTTTCGTGCACAGTTAAACTGAAATCATCAAGCACCCTTAGATTTCCAAAATTCTTTGTTATATTTTCAAGTTTAATGAGTTCTTTCAATTATATTCCCCCTGGATTAAAAGCTAGGTGGAGAGCTAACCCAAATTAATTCAGCTCCCATATCAGAACTAAGGTAATGCACCCTGTCCGATTTGTGGTAGAAGGACTCTCCTTCAAACACTTTATGTTTCTTATTGCCAATATGAACGGTTAAATCACCTTTTATTAAATAACCAAATTCCTCGCCTTCATGAGGATTATCAAATATTGTGCTTCCTCCAGGCTTTAGTGTTAGCCTTATTGGCTCCATCATATTTTTTTGGGCATTAGGGATTATCCATTCTATTATATTCTTATGTTCATCGTCTCGCTTTTCAAAATAGTCATCATATTTGAAAGCCACCTTAATCTCTGTATTATATGAAAAGAACTCTTTTATTTCTGTGCCTAGGCACATTAGTATATCTTCAAGTGTAGCTATTGAAGGCGATGTTAAGTCTCTTTCAACTTGTGAAATAAAGCCCTTAGAAAGTTCTGCTCTATCGGCCAGTTCTTCCTGAGTTAAACCTCTCTCTATCCTTATTTCTTTTATCCTACTACCTATTCTCATAACTACCTCTTTCAGAGCTATACTAAGTATTAAGTTTAGTATTAGTAAACATCAGTAAATAAATTATACTCGAACTCATATAAAAGTCAAGTATAATTTTCATGTTTATTTAAATTTCTGGTTAATAGCCAATATGACATAATACTATTTGATCTTACTTCTTGGAGCAGAAAGTTGTTTGATTAGTTTATTGAACGGTCAGGAAATACATCTATCTGTTTTGAAAACAGTGTTTGTCAAAATAATAGCTACCAAGGAATTAATACAAAAGATATGATGGCAATAAATGCAAATAATGCGTTTAAGAATATAAATAGCTTTTGCTTTTCTTTATAAGAAATAATGATAGCGATTACTGCCGATAAAACTGTAGCTGGTATTGTTATAAAAAAAATACTAAACAAATATAAAACGTCAATATACACAAAAGCCGATAGAGCAGCGGTAATCATCGTCCACTTTTTTCAAGCATTTGCCATGATATGGTCTCCTTTTTGAAAATATAATTATTCTAACACACCTAGAGTTTGGCCACTACTTATTGTTAGAATACGTTAATAGTCTGATAAACAAATAATATTTCATCAGTAAATAAATTATACTTGGCCTTTTGTCAAAGCCAAGTATAATTTTCACGCTTATTTAAATTGTTTTTTTACAGCATTCTCTACTATTTGGATCAGTTCCTCATAACCTGAGTCACTTTCCCATTCATAACCAAGGTGTCTTTTTATCGTCAGATAAATCCAGTCCTTGTAATGGTTTATTATTTCTTCATATCCTAAACCCTCTTTTTTCAATTCTTCGATATCGTATTTGCTGTATTCCAGCTTAATAGTACACCGTTTTCTATCTTTGCCGTTAACTTCATCATAGATTTTAACATCGCAAGTAGAAACGTATGGTTTATCTGGTACTATTTTTATCCTTTTAATATTTAAGGCACTCATCTTTACTCCTAATCGTTTTTTAGAAAACCCATCATATCTTCAAGCTCTTGACCTTGAAGTGAAAGCTTTTCGCAGATTCTGATTATTATATCATCATCAAATACATAGTCACTATTAATGCATATATTGGTAAACGCTATTTTAGGTATCTTGAGTTCACTAAAACTATCATCTCCATGGGTAATGTACTTATCGTAAATCTTAAAAAACACCATGGAAAAACTTTTTTCGCAGTTCATCTTTATTGGCACTCGTCTGCATGTTCATGCTGATGACAAATAGAACCTGTAGACACAAGTTTACCTGCTAGATATGCTTCTACGTTTTCCAAGGCATCTCCCTTAGCACCTATTACAACTTCGATGTCTCTTGAGTTGAAGATATCAACAGCTCCTCCGCCCATTCCGCCAGAAATTATTACCTTCACGCCGTTATCAGCTAAAAAATTTGGTAAAAAGCCTGGTTTGTGTCCAGGATTTGCCACTACCTTTGTACTAACTATTTTTCCGTTTTCTTCAGTGTATAACGCAAAACTTTGGCAATGTCCAAAATGTTCTGTTACATTTTTTCCGTCACATGCTACTGCTATTATCATAATTTTCCCTCCGTTTTTTCCATCTCTTTTAATAAATCTTTTACCTTATTAAGCCAATCTCCACTAAATGCTTCAATGCTTCCAGTGTCGCATAATAGTGCTAATGTTGGTTCAATAGGAATTACTCCTAATACCTCTAATCCTTTTTCTTCTGCCACCTTATCAATATGACTTTCGCCAAATAGTTTGATTTCAGTATCACAGTTAGGGCATTTAATATAGCTCATGTTTTCAACTAGTCCAAGTATTGGAATATCCATCATTGTAGCCATATTTAAAGCCTTCTCTACTATCATGCCTACAAGTTCCTGTGGAGATGCTACTATTATAATACCATCTACTGGAAGTGACTGGAATACAGTTAGAGGCACATCGCCCGTTCCAGGTGGCATGTCTACAAACATAAAATCTATGTCTCCCCAAATTACATCTGTCCAAAACTGTTTAACAGTTCCCGCTAAAATAGGTCCTCTCCATACCACAGGATCTGTTTCATTTTCTGTAAGTAGGTTTAGTGACATTACCTTAAGCCCAGTATGAGTCGTACATGGATAAATACCTTTTTCATCTCCTACCGCATTTTCTTTAATCCCAAACATCTTTGGAATAGATGGTCCTGTTATGTCTGCATCCATTATAGCTGTCTTGTACCCACTTCTTTGAGCAAGTACTGCAGATAAAGAAGTTACTAAGGATTTTCCTACTCCTCCCTTACCACTTACTACACCGATTACTCTCTTGACGTTTGAACCTTCGTGCAATTTTTCGATTAGAGACTTTGGATCTCTGTCTGTACAGCTTGAACTGCAGTTTGAACATTCATGATCACAGTTTTCTAAGTTTTTTTCTGCCATTTAATATACCTTGCCTTTCATTAATTTCCCAACAACATTTTCATTGTATTTTCATAGACTTTTTTTAATTCTGTCCTAGCTTCACTATCTACCTCAGATATCGGAATCCCATCATTTATTGACTTTGATACTGCTTTATCAAAAGGAACCTTACCCACAAAATCAATATTTTCTTGCTCACAATAGTTTTCAATATCATCTGTAATCTCTTCGCTTATTGAATACTTATTAACGCATATTGCAACCTTAGCGTTAAATATTCGAGCAGTTTCTACTATTCTTTTCATATCACTCATTCCAGATACAGTTGGTTCCGTTACAATTAATACTAGGTCAACTCCACTAATTGATGCTATTACCGGGCATCCTATTCCAGGTGACCCGTCAATTATAGCTATTTCCGTATCCTTATGTACATTATCAATTAAATCCTGTTTTACTTGAGAAACTAGCTTCCCTGAGTTTCCTCTGCCCATCTTTAATTCAGCTGAAGAAAAAACTCTACCCTTTTCCTTGTACATCATAAGGTGTCCTGAAACATCGTCATAAAGCTTAGCTGCTCCTACAGGACATACGATTTCGCAAACACCGCAACCTTCGCAAAGAAGGGGGTTTACCTGATATCCAGTTTCCACAGGATATATTGCATTAAACCTACAGTTTGTTTTACACTTTCCGCAACCTATGCATTTAGACAAATCAATTTTTGATTTGTCAGAACCATAATATTCTTTTATCGCTGGTTCTTTTTCAAATTTTTCTAGTAAATGAAGATTAGGAGCATCTACATCGCAATCAGCAAAAGCTTTCGCTTTGGAAAATCCTATAAAAGCTGCTGCAACTGTCGTCTTTCCTGTACCACCTTTACCGCTTAATATTAGAAGTGACTTCATCATTTTGCCACCTCCTTTTCAATATTTTCTAAAATATCAGAAAATCTTTTAGCTAACTTATCAGAAGCTTCAAGGGCAGCTATGCCACGAGCATTACTTTTAGCCAGCTCATCATCATATGCAATTGTGTCTAATATTTTTAAACCTTTTTCTTCACAATATGTTTTTATCATATTATCATCAATCTCATCTGGATCACATTTATTTATAATTACTCCAATTTTTTTCTCAAAGATTTCCGCCAGTTCTACAACCATGCGAAAATTATGAAGACCAAACGCGTTAGGTTCTGCAACAAGAAGGCAATAACCAGAAGGGCCTAAAGCCGCCGTCGTATTACACGCACTTCCAGGAGGAGAATCTATTATATTTAAATCACCTTCCATATGTTTTAGAGTATCCTCTATAACAGATACACCTGAGGCTTCACCCTCGCTTAAGAATCCCGTAACTACCTTTACATCGCCATGATATCCTACTTGTACTTCTCCCTTTTTTTTCGGTACTTCTTTAATTGCATCGTACTTACAAACCATCTCGCATCCACCGCAACTGTGACAGAGTTCAGGAAAAAGTCTAGGTATTTTTATGAAAGCTAGCGCGTTAAATTTACAGAAATCTACGCACTTTCTACAACCCGTACATTTTTCTGCGTCAAACTCAGGCTGCAATACTTCTGAATCGTAAATCTCAACATTATTAGGTTTTAGAAACAAATAGCCATTCGGCGCTTCAACATCACAATCTAAATATGTAGATTTTCTGCCTGCCAATGCTAGGTTCACAGCAACAAAAGTCTTTCCCGTTCCGCCTTTTCCACTTAATACTGTTATATTCATACTATTTTCCGTGTCTTCCTGCAGCAATTTCTTCTAATTTTTTCAATCTGCCTTCTTTGTATG
>LSQX01315792.1_pt1 | contig 23266 bp, 18 predicted proteins | sample 654561 | NCBI WGS metagenome assembly LSQX01 (sample SAMN04489861, study PRJNA283612) | anaerobic digester metagenome | isolation source: 4 biogas reactors fed with cattle manure at either 37C or 55C with and... | place: Denmark: Kongens Lyngby | collected 2014
CGGTTAAAACCGGTGGAACCACCGGCTGAAGCCCAGTGTTACAGCACGCGCAGCGTGCGCTTCCCTGTTAACCACCCTTGTCTCTCCTTTGTCTAGACAAGGGTGAGACAAGGGTGGTACAAGGGAGGTGAGTGAGCAAGAAGAAGAAAAGCAATTTTCAGTGAGGGTTTATGCTCATTCCCACAAAAGCAAATCCCCAAACTTAGCAGTCTCACTTTTAGATTGACAATTTCCCCAACCTGATTATATTGTCTCTGGATTAGCAATTCACAGCATGGAGTGCTAATTACTAAAAACCCCATAGGTGCTATCTCAATGAAAAAGACCAAGATCAGGCTGGATAAAACGCTTACTTCGCTGGTGGATGAATACATTGCCTGCGTGGAGCCCGTGTCTTCGCGCATCCTCAATGAAAAGTATCTCACCGAGGTGAGCTCTGCCACATTGCGTTTGGATTTGATCAAGCTGGAAAAGATGGGATATATAGAGCAGCCCTACACTTCGGCTGGCCGTACGCCTACCATCAAGGGCTATCGGGAGTACCTGAGCTTGATCGAGCCCCAGCACGAGCGGGTGAGCTATGAAGGCATGAACCTCCTGCGTGAGCTGTTGATGGCAAACTATCGTGATACCCCGCGGGCACTGCATTTTATCATGCAGCTTTTGGCGCGGGAGACGGATCAGCTCAGCTTTGTGGCAGAGCCAGAGGTATCCGGCGGATATTTGGCAAGGCTGGAGGTATTTCCCATTGGGAACCACAAATATATCTTTGTGATGAGCCTGGATAGCGGTTTGGATAAGACCGTGATCATGAAGTTTGATTATACCATCACGGATGCCCAGCTGCGCAGGCTGGTGCGTTATCTGAATGATGAATTGGTGGGACAGCGCATCTATGATATCGCCAACCACGTATTGGTGGAGATGCGGGAGACCATGCATCAGGACAGTGCCCTCATCAGCCAATTTTTGAAGGAGCTGCACAAGGTGTTCATCGAGCTCTCGGATTTCTTTATCAATTTTGATGGCAGCATCAGCTTTTTGGAGCAGCCGGAGTTCGATTCCAAACACAGCATCCTAAACTTTATGAACCTCATCCAGCGCCAGGATAAACTGCTGAATCTAATGCGGGATAAAGCTCCCAAATCCGGCGTGCAAATACTGATGGGAGATGAGCTGAACGAGCCCCATTGGCAGGAATTTGCCATCATCTATGGTCGTTACGAAGTATTTGGCATCCCCGGTTATCTGGGTGTGATCGCTCCCCTGCGCATGGATTATCGCAAGCTGATTCCGCTGGTGCGAGATATCACCTTCACCATCACCGATACCACCAAGCAGGGAATGATGATCCCCAAGTAGGAGACAGAAATGACAGACAAGAAGAAGACCGCAGCCGCCGCAGAGGTGGAAACCGACGACATAGAAATACAGATAGAAAGAGAGCTCACGCCCGAAGAACGCATCGAAGAGCTGGAAAGCGAAGTGGCAGAGTGGAAGGATAAATATCTGCGCAATATGGCAGAATTTGAAAACTACCGTCGCCGCAGCATCCAGGAAAAGACCGATTGGATCAAGATGGCCACCCAAAAGCTGGCTTTGGAAGTGTGTGATGTGTTGGACAATTTTGAGCGTGCGCTGGAGCAGATTACCGAAGAGCACAAAGAGGATAAGCTGATCAAAGGCTTTGGTTTGATAGAACAGCAGTTGCGCAATGTTTTGGAGCGGGAAAGCGTCCGCAAGATAGAGGCTCTGGGGGCGGAATTTGATCCCCAGTGGCATGAAGCCTTGGCGCATATTCCCAGCGAAGAACCCGAAAATACCATCGCCGCCGTGATTCAAAACGGCTATATGATTCATGATAAAGTTTTGAGGCCAGCCCGCGTGGCGGTCTCTTCCGGAAGCAAAGAACCGGATACCAACAATAATAATAAGAGTACCATGGAGGAATAAATGGGAAAGATAATTGGAATTGACCTTGGAACGACGAACTCTTGCGTATCCGTCGTTGAAGGTGGAAAACCCGTAGTGATCACCAACGCGGAAGGTGGACGCACCACCCCCAGCGTGGTGGCATTTACCAAAGACGGTCAGCGTCTGGTGGGCCAATTGGCAAAGCGCCAGGCAGTGACAAACCCCCTTAATACCGTTTCTTCGATCAAGCGCTTTATGGGGCGCGCCATCGGGGAAGTGAGAAGTGAAATAGAGCAGGTGCCCTTCAAAGTGGCATCCGGCGTGAAAGGACAGGCGGCAGTGCACGTGGATGCAGAGAACAAGGATTATACCCCGCAAGAGATCTCTGCAATGGTGCTTGCCCGCATGAAGGAAACCGCAGAAGCCTATTTGGGACAAACCGTTACAGAGGCAGTGGTAACCGTTCCCGCATATTTTAACGACGACCAGCGCCAAGCCACCAAAGATGCCGGCAAGATAGCCGGTCTGGAAGTGAAGCGCATCATCAACGAGCCCACAGCAGCGGCTTTGGCTTTTGGGATGGAAAACCGCAAAGAGCAGAAAGTGGCTGTGTATGACCTGGGCGGCGGCACATTCGATATCTCCATCCTGGATATTTCCCAGGGTGTGGTGGAGGTGTTGAGCACCAATGGCGACACCCATTTGGGTGGGGATGATTTTGATAAAGCGGTGATGGATTGGATATTGGATAACTTCAAAAAGCAGGAAGGCATAGACCTCTCCAGCGATCCAATAGCAATGCAGCGCCTGCGTGAAGCAGCCGAAAAAGCCAAGATCGAGCTCTCCGGAACCCAAACCACCAATATCAACCTGCCCTTCATCACGGCAGATGCCAGCGGTCCCAAACACATGAATATGGATCTCACCTTGGCGGAATTCAACCGCCTCACCGAACACCTCGTACAGCGCTCTCTGGAGCCCTGCCGCAAAGCCTTGGCTGATGCCAAGCTGAGCCCTTCCGACATCCAGGAAGTATTGATGGTGGGTGGCAGCACCCGCATCCCCGCAGTTGGCGAAGCCGTGGAAAAGTTCTTTGGCAAAACGCCCAACCGCAGTCTGAACCCGGACGAAGTTGTATCTATCGGCGCCTCCATCCAGGGCGCCATCTTAGCTGGTGACGACAACGTGAGCGAGGTGTTACTTTTGGACGTGACTCCCCTTTCCTTGGGTATCGAAACCTTAGGCGGCGTGAGCACCACCCTCATCCCTCGCAACACCACCATTCCCACAAACAAGAGCGAAGTTTTCTCCACTGCAGCGGATAACCAGACAGCGGTAACCATCCACGTTTTGCAGGGTGAACGATCCATGGCTGGCGATAATAAATCCTTGGGACGCTTTGACCTCGTGGGCTTGCCTGCCGCACCCCGTGGCGTTCCGCAGATTGAGGTATCCTTTGATCTGGACGCCAATGGCATCCTCAACGTTTCTGCCAAGGACAAAGGCACCGGCAAACAGCAATCCATCAGGATCGACCGTGCTGGAAATATGAGCCAGGACGATATCGACCGGATGATCAAAGATGCAGAGCTGCACGCTGAGGAAGACAAGAAGCGTCAGGAATTCATCACCGCCAAAAACGAGCTGGATGGCCTGATCTTTGGCACAGAGAAATCACTCAAGGAATATGGAGACAAGCTATCTGACAGTGAAAAGACAGAGCTGGAAGACGCCATCAAATCTGCCAGGGAACGCTTTGAAAAAGCCACCGATACAGAAGAGATGACAGCCATCAAAGAAGAGCTGGCACAAAAAGCCCAGAAGTTAGGTGAAATCATCTACCAGCAGGCCCAAGCTCAGCAAGGCGGATTTGATCCCAATGCCGCCGGCTTTAATCCAGAGGACTTCCAACAAGGTCCCACACCTGATGATGCCCCATCACAAGACGGTCCCATCGATGCCGATTTTGAAGTGGTGGATGAACAATAACATTGACAACAGCCTGGCGGGGCTTTTCATGGCCCCGCCTCTTAATTAATACTATCCAGGAGTAACAATGGCAAAACGCGATTATTATGAAGTGTTGGGAGTAAATAAAACTGCCACCGCAGACGAGATCAAAAAGGCATACCGGGCTCTTGCCCTCAAATTTCATCCTGATAAGAACCCTGATAATAAGGAAGCAGAAGAGAAGTTCAAAGAAGCCAGTGAGGCGTATGAAGTGCTGTCTGACGAAGACAAGCGCCGCACCTATGATCAGTTTGGACATGATGGATTGCGCAGCCAATTTGGCAACAGCGGGTTCTCCTGGGATAATTTCACCCGCTTTGACGATATCAGCGACCTCTTTGGCGGAGGCTTTAGCAGCATCTTTGATATGCTCTTTGGCGGAGGCTTTGGAGGAGGAGGCGGCAGGCAAAGACAGCCCAATCGCGGTGAAGACCTGCAGATAGCCCTTTCTTTGACCCTCAAGGAGATAGCCTTGGGCACAGAGAAAAAGCTGAAGGTAAACACAAAAGTGGCCTGTGACAAATGTAGTGGCAGCGGTAGCGAAGACAATCAGGTGGAAAACTGCAGCCAGTGCAACGGCACAGGACAGGTGAGGGTTGTGCGCCCCAGCCTGTTTGGCCAGATGCAGAGCATTTCTGTGTGCCCCTCCTGCAGCGGAGAAGGCAAGATAATCAAGAATAAGTGCAAGAAATGCGGTGGCGAAGGCCGTCAGAACAAAGTGAAGGAAATCACGGTCAAAATCCCTGCCGGCGTGGAGGAAGGACAATATATCCGCCTGCGAGGCCAAGGCAATATCGGGCTGCGTGGCGGCGCTGCCGGAGACATCCTGGTTCTCATCCAAGAGAAAGAGGACGACACCTTTATCAGGGATGGAGACAACATCCTGCTGGAATACCCCATCACCATCTCGCAGGCTGTATTGGGAGATGAAATCAGTGTTCCCACCATCACAGGCAAAGCCAAGATGAAGGTTCCTGCCGGCACCCAGAGCAGCCGAATCTTCCGCATGAAAGGATTGGGAATACAGGGCTTGCACAGCCACATGAGAGGCGATTTATTGGTAAGGGTCACCGTGGTCACCCCCACGCGCATCTCCAAAGAAGAGACCGAGCTGTATCAAAAGCTGCGCGAGTTTGACGTGAAAAGGAATATGAAGCCCGGACGCAGCTTCCTGCACAAACTGCGTGATATCTTTAACTAAACCCCCATGCCGTCCAGCTATTATCCGGATTTAGATAGTACAGATCAGCTCCTCACCCTCAGCGGCGAGGAGTTTCACCATTTGGTAAGGGTTACACGGGCTCGCGAAGGCAGCATCATCCAGCTCAACAGCGGTAAAGGCAGCCTCGCCACTGCCCGCGTAGTCTCCATTGATAGCAAACAAGCCCGGCTGGAGCTGGTGTCCATACAGGAAGGGCTACACTTCCCAGCCCCTTATGCCATAGCCTTTGCCCTCCTCAAAAACAGGCATGATGAGCTGCTGGTGGAAAAGTGTACCGAATTAGGCGCAGGCAGATTCTTCCCCTTGGTAAGCAGATTTACCATCCGCAAAGGCTCTCATGCAAGCATCACCCGCTTTGAACGCATTGCCCTGGCTGCCATCAAACAATGTGACAATCCCATCCTGCCCACCATCTCCCCCATCCAAAGCCTGAAAGAGGGATTGAAGATGATGCAGGAGGAAGGCTATCGCCCCATCCTGTGTTCAGAGGACAAGCCCAAAGAGTGGCTGAGTGATTTGGAGATTTCTCCAGATGATAGACCCTGTTTTATTATAGGTCCGGAGGGAGGATGGTCGGATGAGGAAAAGCAGCTCTTTAAAGAGCTAAATATAGATCAAATCAGTATCGGACATCTGGTATCAAGGGCAGAGACGGCGGGCATCACCATTGCCGCTCAATGGCTGCTTTATGCAAACAAACACAGCACTATGGGCACCACATAGTGCACCCAGAGGCTGATAATCATCAGGCTGCCCAGATTCATCAATAGGCCGGCAAAGAGCATGTAGGGCAATGATATCTTGCGAAGGCTGCCAAAGCCCAAGCCATTGGAAGGCGTGGCAATGGGGCTCATAAAGGCGCAGGTGCTGGTGAGCGAAATAACTAACATCACCTGCCAGCTGATATTGGGATTTACCTTGGTGATGGGAAATAGTGCCCCAAACATCGCTATTTGAACCACCGAATTGCTCATCAATTCTGTGGCAAAGGTAGCCACGCCACCCACAATCAAGAGCAAGTATAGTGCTGATTTTTCACTGGTAATCCATTGCAAGGATGCATGTGCCAGTACTTTATGCAGATTAAAAAACACTAATACTGTTGTAATAGCCACTCCTGCCAAGACCCACAGCAGGCCCTTGCGGGGCAAATCGTGCCAAATATATGCCCATGGCAAAAGGATTTGTCTCTTCTCACCGGATTGCAGGCGGAAAGGATGCAGGAAGAAAAGATAAAGAAACCCCAGCATCCAGACAGCACTTAATAGTAATAATTCTTCTTGGTGTTTACGGAAAATACTCATACTGGAAGAGAGACTGGCGGCTGAGAGCAAAAAGATGGGTGCCAGCCACAGAGATATCTTGCGTCCCCGCTCATGAGAATCATCCCCACAAAGCTGTGACCGCAGCTCTCCCCCTTGCATGCTTTTGGCAGGGCGAAACACAAGCATCAGGATCAGCCAGCCAACCACACACAATAGAAGAGCCAGAGGCATTGCCCAAGTCATCCAGGATAAAAAGGTAAATTGGGAACTGATAGGAAAGTGAAACTGCTCATATAACATCACCAAAATGCAATTGGTGGTAGTACCCGTCAACATCCCTATCCCCCCGATATTGGCGCCCCACACTGCCGAGAGCACCATCAAAGTGGCAAATTTACGATGTTCTTTATCCGTGCCATTAAATTGCTTGTGGATCAGCTCCAATACGGGAATCATCGCCATCAACGTGACCACATTGGCTATTAGCATGGAAATAATGGTGGTGCCAAAGATTATCAGCCAGCTCAATCGGGAGATGGTGATATGCTTTTCCACTATCAGCCAGCGCACCAAGCTGCGGGGCACTTCAAAGCGCACAAACACACGCGAAAGCAGATAAGAGATTAAAAAGAAGAATAAGAGCTGGATTTTATCCGGATGAATCATCTATTCTCCAGCCGTTCTTTGATTTTGTTCCAGATGCCCTCAATCTGCCCGGCTTGCGGCTCTATCCTCAGTTCCAACAAGAGCGGTGCCAAATCCCGATGCTGAGCCAGCTTGGGCATATCCTTGGCGGTGGTGCACACATGGCGGATGGATTCCTTATTCAAGAGGCGCAAAAGGGGTTGCAGGGCTTCACGGGAACGGAAGTGATAGTGATCTCCAAAGGCGAAGTGGGCACACACATCCACGCCTGCCTGCTCTGCCAAGCTTTCAAACCCAGATGCTGCGGCTATGCCGGATACCAGCACTGTTCTCTCCAACTCCCCTATTTCATGGCGCTTGCCCTCAAGATCATACACCCCTGCCGGCTGGTAGTGCAGCACCTCTATCCAAGGGCAATATGGGGAGATGGCTTCCAAGAGAGGCGTGGCGTCTGCATCGGGTGTTTTGCAGCTGATCACACACAGATCTGCCCGCCTTAGGGCTTCTGGCTGTTCACGCAGATATCCGGCGGGGATCAATCTGCCATTGCCCAAGCCCAGCTCTGCATCAAAACAGGCTATCTGCACATCCTTATGGAATCTATGGTTTTGGAAGACGTCGTCCATGATCAACGCTTGCACAGCGGGCTGCAGGGACTGGACAAGAGAGATCACCCCCAACCTGTCTTTGCCGACGGCAACAGGGATGCCGGGCAGGGCATTTGCCATCATCCAGGCTTCATCCCCACTTTGATCCACCTTATACAGCAAACCTGTATCATTGGAAATCAATGTGGGCGTATTTTCCAAGCCACCCTTATAGCCGCGGTGTGAGATCGCCACCCGCCAGCCATCCTGCTGCATCTGCGCTGCCAAAGCCATGGTAAAAGGAGTCTTGCCACTGCCTCCGCTCACTATATTGCCAATCCCAATGATGGGAATATCCGCCTTGATCACACGTTTTAGCTGTCTTTGCATCCGGGATTTTTGCAAAAGGGAATACACGCCAGCCGCGGGCGTCAGAAGGTGGCTCAAGAACGAGCGCTGCACTAAGTGCCGGTGGATAAATTCTTCGTCAATCACGCTTTTGAGGGCTTTCTGCCAGGCGTTGTTCCATCATGGCTGCCAGCTTTTCCACGGGGAAAGGTTTGAAAAGCACATCTTTGAGGCCGTCTGTGCGGGCTCTCACCACCACATGATTGGGGTCGTAGCCAAAGCCTGTCATCATAATGATGGGGATACTGGCGTCATGCTCTTGCACCCGCCAATACAATTCATAACCATCCATATCGGGCATGGCAATATCGGTGAGCAGCAGATGCACCCCACCTTCCAGGATCAGCCGCAAGGCATCCATCCCATTGGTAAAGGGATGTATTTCCCAATCCGGATGCATATCGCTCAGTTCAGCCTTCAGATTGAGGATCAATTCCTCTTCATCATCCACAATACAGATTCTCTTTGGCATCTTACACGGTCTCTTTGGTTATGATCTTATAAATCTGTTGATACTTTTCCCGCGTTTGCGCTATCACATCCGGGGGCAAAGATGGAGCAGGGGTATCGGATTGCCATCCGCTGTGGATGAGATAATCACGGATAAACTGCTTGTCATAGCTGCGCGGGCTCTTGCCAATCTCATAATCCTCCACATCCCAAAACCGGGAGGAATCGGGCGTGAGCGCTTCATCGATGAGGACGATCTCACCGTTTAAGGAGCCAAATTCAAACTTGGTATCAGCTAAGATAATGTTGTGCTCCAACATCATATCATGTCCAAAATTGTACAGCGCAATGGATTTCTCTTTCAGAAACTGGGCTATCCATTCATCGGTATGTGCCAGCATATCCCGATAGCTGATATTCACGTCGTGCCCCTCCTCTTCCTTGGTGGAAGGGGTAAACAGCGGTTTGGAAAACTTCTGGCTTTCCTGCATCTCTTCCGTGATCATCATCCCGCCGATGGTATTCGTCTTGGCATATTCTTTCCAGGCGGAACCGCTGATATAGCCACGCACTATGCATTCAAAGGGAATCACGCGCGTCTTGCGCACCAGCATGCTGCGCCCCAAGAGATATTCCTTGAAAGGATGAAATTCCTCTGGGTATTCCTCCACCTTGTCCGTGATAAAGTGATTGGGGATAATATGCTGCGTGGCCTTGAAGATGCTGGTGGCAATGCCATTCAAGATGCGTCCCTTATCCGGGATGGGATCAGGGAATACCACATCGAAGGCAGACAGCCGATCGCTGGTAACCAAGAGCAGCTGCTCCCCCAAGTCATAGATATCCCTCACCTTCCCCTGACGGGATTGTTTTACAAGATCCAATTCTTTCAGTGTTTCAAACATATTCTATACCTTATTCTTTTTTTGATAATGTTCATACAGGATACGGGATTCATCCACGCTATCCAGATTCAGCGCCAAAGCCTCATTATGCCTATACACGGTGCTATCCTTGGCAAAAAGGTAATCATTTCCCTCAAAGCGAACCCTGCGCAAGCGCCCATCTTCCACCTGCAAACCACCTTCCTCCCAGGATAGATGGCGTGCGCTATACAGGAAGATCAGCCAATCCCGATACTTTTCCAACAGCTCTATCTGATCGTCCAAAAGGTCTGCACGATCAAATTCCAGCTCATCAAAATATCGGTTCCGCTCACCCAAAAGCAGCTCCAGGATACCATTATCCGCCCGCATAAAGCTTTCTTTCAGCAGGCTATCCAGCTTGTCCAAGGAATATTCCTCCTCTTCATGGGCAGCATCCAAGCTGCGGCAATAGCCGGCACACAGCCCCTCATCCAGCTTTTCACAGGGCCAATCCGTGGTTTCGCAGCTGGGCAAACGCAGAATCCTTGCCACCGTATCCATCACATCCACCAGGAAGAATCTATCACGAAAAGGACCCACATACAGCCAATCATCATTGGTATCCTCAGCTATTTTGAGAAAGGGAAAGACCTGGGAATTGAGAGCCAGATACGCATAGTCTTTCCAGGGGCGGAAGCTACTTTGCAGGGAAGGGTTTAGGTTTTGCAGCCCCACCTTGTATGCCACCAGGGTATCCAATGCGGATTCGTATTGCCATACCTGCATCTGGGTGCACGCATCCATCAGCTCGCCCACGCTGCCATCCTCCTCTGCCATCTGCAAGAGATAGTTGATGCGCCTCTTCACATTGCCGGCATATCCGAGGTGCAACACCTCATCATCCCGCTTTAGTGCAATCAAGCTCCAGCCGCTGGGGATGCTGGTAAAATCCTGAAAATCCTTCTTTTTTATAATAATACTCTGCATAGTTCCAGTATTCTGGATGCTTTATTTGTGTCAACTACAATGCGTAGATTTATCTATCAGAATCGATTTGCCCAATTCATATCTTGACACAGCCTGCTGATTTTCATTCTTGGCATAAACAAGCTAAATGACTGAGGTTTATGATGGATGACAAGAAAGTAATATATTCAATGTCCGGCATCGGCAAAGTGGTGGATGGCAAGCGCCATATCCTCAAGGATATCTGGCTGGGCTACTATTACGGTGCCAAAATAGGCGTTGTGGGGCTCAATGGCTCCGGCAAAAGCACCCTGCTGAAGATCATGGCAGGCTTGGATAACGATTATATCGGCACAGTGGCGATGTCCAAAGGCTACAGCGTGGGTTATTTGGAACAAGACCCGCAGCTGGATCCTGAAAGAACGGTGCTGCAAATAGTGCAGGAAGGCGTGGCGGAAACCGTTGCCTTGATACAACGCTTTGATGAGATCAACAACAGCTTTGCAGAGCCCATGAGCGATGACGAAATGAATGCGCTCTTGGAAGAGCAAGGCAAGGTGCAGGATCAATTGGACGCCGCCAATGCCTGGGATTTGGACAGCCGCCTGGAACTGGCAATGGACGCCCTACGCTGTCCTCCATCGGATTTGCAAATCAAGCATATTTCCGGTGGTGAGCGCAGACGGGTGGCGTTGTGTCGCCTCCTATTACAAGAGCCGGATATCCTGCTTTTGGATGAACCCACCAACCACCTGGATGCAGAAACCGTGCTCTGGCTGGAGCGCCATCTGAAGCAATACAAGGGCACCGTGATCTCCGTGACTCACGATCGCTATTTTCTGGATAACGTGGCAGGCTGGATTTTGGAACTGGACCGCGGTGAAGGCATCCCTTACGAAGGCAATTATTCCAGCTGGCTGGAGCAAAAACAGATTCGCCTGGCAAACGAAGCCAAGGGCGAAAGCCGTCGCCAAAAGATGCTTGCCGATGAATTGGAATGGATTCGCAGCAGCCCCAAGGCAAGGCAGGCAAAGAGCAAAGCCAGAATCCAAAACTTTGAAAAACTGGCAGCAGTTGAGTACCGCAAGGAAAACACCACGGATCAGATCATCATCTTCCCCGGACCGCATCTGGGCAATAAGGTGATCCAAGCGCAAGGCATCTCCAAGGCTTATGATGAGAAAATCCTGTATGAAAACCTGGATTTTGACCTCCCCCGCGGCGGCATCATCGGCGTGATTGGTCCCAATGGAGCCGGCAAATCCACCCTCTTTCAGATGATCATGGGGCAGGTGACGCCTGATTCCGGCAGCTTTGACATCGGCGAAACGGTCAAATTCTCCTACGTGGATCAAGCCCGGGATATGGATACCGATCAAACCCTTTTGGAGCTGATCGGCGAAGGCCATGATATCCTCAAGATAGGCGATAGGGAAATCAATGCCCGCGAGTATATCAGCAAGTTCAATTTCTCATCCAAAGACCACATCAAACCCCTCAATATCCTCAGCGGTGGAGAGAAAAACCGGGCATACTTGGCGCTCACCCTGCAGGCTGGCGGCAATGTGCTGCTCTTGGACGAGCCCACCAACGATCTGGACGTATATACCATCCATGCTTTGGAAGAGGCACTGCTGGATTTTGCCGGTTGCGCCGTGGTGATCAGTCACGACCGCTATTTCTTAGACAGGGTGTGCACCCATATCCTTGCCTTTGAAGGCGATAGCCAGGTGAGATGGCTGGAAGGCAATTTTAGCGATTACGAAGAGGATAAGATCCGCCGCTTGGGCGAGAAAGCTGCCATTCCCAAGCGGATTACTTACCGCAGGCTTACCAGGGATTAAGCCATCATCTAAGCATATATTTATCAGTTATTCCCTGTTAACCACCCTTGTCTCTCCTTAGCCGAGACAAGAGAGAGACAAGGGTGGTACAAGGGAGGGAACCAGCCAAGGTTGGTGCAGGCTCCAGGTTTCAGTGCTTCACTAATGCCAAGTCTTTTTTGAATTAGTGAAATCCTTGTAATAAATATAATTGGCGGTTAATAAACAATCGTGAGCGATAGCGAACTCATTAAGGAGTCTCGCCAGAGACGATATTTCAGGTCAAAAAATACCGGGCGCAGCCCGTATTCCTTCGAGCGAAGCGAGCCCCGTAAAGCCTGGCGCCTAAAACCTAATATTTCATCACCTTTTTGATCACCGGCTGCCGTCCTTTCAACTGCACTTTCACCAGGTAAATACCGCTGGCGCAAGCTACACCCTGGGCATCACGTCCATCCCAGGTCAGGCTTTTGGCATCAGAGGCATCAAAGCTCTGCTTTTTTACCAGCTGTCCACGCAGATTGTAGACGCCCACCTCTCCCCCGGCTTTGGTCTCCCCTGTGATATTGATTGTGAGGGGGATGCGGGCGGAGAAGGGATTGGGATAGAGGCTGATGGCGAGGGGTGGCTGTATGTGGTCGTCATTTGCCACGGGCTGCAGATACAGCACGGGGCTGGGGTCGGAGAGGTTATCGTATTGATCGGCTGCCCTGATGGTGATTTGGTGGGAGGTTTGGGGGTCAAGTTCGAGCAGTGTTGAGGTCATAAAATAGGGAACCGAGAGCATATAATTGCCGTTGTGGTAGATCTTAAAATCAGTCCAGTTATGCGGCGTTTCTTCTGCCACGCCCTGCCAATACAGAAAAAGATTGCCCGTGCTGGGATATTCCCCTGCGTTATAACAAAGATGATCAGGATGGGCAGAGGCAGGTATCTGGTTCAGAACCAGCTGATCCCCCACATCATGGGGAGTGGCGAAGCTATCGTTATCGTATTCATACACATAGCTGATGTCACATTGATCGTTATATACAAGAACTTGCCAATTTTGATTGGGATATTTAAGGTGTTGGCAGAGGGGTAGGTCCCTATCCAAATCGTGTTGGACAAGCAGGGTGACGGGCTGGGATTCACCGCTTTCCAATTCCAGATAGGAAAAGCTGCTGAGGCTCAGATTCCCCATGTCATCCATCACCTCCAAGCGTGCCCAACTGTCGCCATGCTCGAGGTTTTGGAATTTTTCCCAGATGGTGCCTTCGGAGAGCTCCACCTCTATGTCTCCATCATCATGAAGGCGCGTGTGCCGTCTCAGATAGCGATAGTCTCCTTCTTCATACAACCAATTGATATAATCCGGGGCATACACCCAAAAACTATGAGTGACGGGGAAAAGGGTGAGATTATCCTCGATCACGAATTGTCCCACCGTATAGCAGTGTTGGGGACCCAGCTCATGCAGGGTGAGCTCCAAATCCAGCGAGCTTTCCGGCTGATAAGCAACGACATTCTCAAAACCATCCACACAGCCATACAGCCACTTTTCGGAGCCTTCGATCCTTGCCTTGCCGATCACATAGAAGGGTTCTTCCAAGTCCAGTTCCATGCTGAAATCCTGATTTAAGCCCACTGCCTGGTTGTGAAGGATTTGCCCTGATGCTTCGCTCACGATGTCTATCTGGGCATCCGTAAGCGCCAGAGCGCCGGGATAGCTCAACACTCCCTGTATCAGTGTGACGGGCTCCTCATCCCACAGCCAGGGGATATAATCCACCAGAGGCAGGGAGGGGGAATCCAGTTGGTCGTTGATGCCGAGGTCTATCTCGGCGGGGTCGTTGGTGCCCCAAAAGTTGTTTTCGGCTTTGATGACGATGCTGGAATTGGTGTAGGAATAGCAGAATACGCTGTGCAGGGTGTTGGATTCATCGATGTTGTCATAGATTTGGTTTTCGCCCTGTGCCCAAGCGTGGTAGATGCTCAGATCTCCCAGGATGGGGTTGGCGTTTGTGCCCAGATAGAATCCGGTGAAATTGCCGTATATTTGGTTACGTTCAAAATATGGCTGACTGGTGGCTCCGGCTACCATCACTCCGGCGCCGGAATCGGCATTGCCGCTGATAAAGTTGTGCCGGATGATGTTTTCTTCCACATATCCGGAGGCGTTGAGCAGATAGATGCCGGTGAGGTTGTATTCGATGAGATTGTGGTGGATGTGGGGTTGGATGGCGTTGGCGCCCACCACGTCCCAGCCGGTGATGCCCTGCTTGAAATTGTGGTGGATGTGGTTGTGATTGATCTGGGGGCTGTTGGAGCCGCCTCCGGATTGGTTGGAGAGCTGGATGGCGGCATAGTATTGGGTGCCGGTGCCGTTGTAGCGGATTTCGTTGTGATGCACGTGTGCCAAGGTGTTTTGGGGGATGAGGATGCCGTTGTGGATGCTATATTCCACTATATTGTCATGAACGTCCATCACTGCAGGGTTTCCGATGCCATAAAGCTGCATCCCCTTCTGGTTTAGATTGAAGCGGCAGTGATGGATATGGACGGGGGAATTGACGCTGTTGATGCCATAGGTGGCTTTTTCTATATAGCAGTGGGCAAATTCGCTTGGGGAGACGGTATTATCCAGGCGGATACCCGTCCATAGGGCGTTGGGATCGGCTTGGCCACTCTCAAAGCGGATGCTATCGGCAGGGGTGCCCACGGCGATGATGGTTCCGGAGGCGTTGATGCGGTAATCTCCCATGGCATAGACTATTACTCCGGGCTGGATGGTGAGGGTTTCCCCGGCGGGGATGGTGACCTCTCCCACCAGGTTGTAAGGGCTGTTTTGCAGGCTCCACGTGCCGGATTGCACTCCGCTGACATCGGTGGCGGCAAGGCTGGCAGCCACAAAAAGGATGATAAGACAGATTATGCTTTGTTTCATGGTAGAGATACTCCTTGGATTGTGTTTTTGGGGGGGATAAAAAAAGAGGAAGCCCCACCCTAAAAAGCAGGTGTGGGCTTCCTCAATGTGAATGCGATCACGGCTTACTCGGTGATAGCGCCTGTGGGACAAACGCCGATGCAGGCAAGGCAATCGATGCAAGCGTCTTCGTCGCAAACGGCTTTATCATCTTGCATGCTGAGCGCACCGGTGGGGCAAACTTCCACGCAAGCGGCGCATCCAATGCAAGTGTCTTTATCGATCTTGATGGCCATGGTAATCTCCTTGTATTGTTTTTTACTATTGTTTTGAATAGGGCTGTAATGTCAAGTAAAAAAACGCTCTTTCTCTAAACATTTGCAAACAATATAAATTGAGTTTTCTTGAGTGAGGATTAATGATGTGGCATGACCGCATGGAACCGGACGGGCGGTGAATGATTTGATCCAAAAAAAGCCGCAGAATGAATCCACGGCTTTAAAGATTTGGATTGTCGGTTATTATGGCAGCCACTCGTCTTTGATAGTGGGCTTTTCCTTGGTATTGGGATCATCCACCTCATAAACTTGGTTGGTGATGCTATAAATTATTTCAATCCCCTTTTTGCCAAAGGCCTCTGTGGTGATGCCTTTCACTATCATCTCTTCATAGGAATAGTCAAATGTAAAGCTTTCGGATTCAAACGTGCCAAGCTCGTCCAGAGACATGGGGTAGTCTCCAAAAGCGTCTTGCTTGCGATAGTTATCAATGCTTTTGAGAATTTGTTCAAAAACGGGGATTACTTCCTCTACCTTATGCTGGGCTATCAGCTCTTTTTCTTTGTCTATCTTCATTTGCTGCATGCCAAAGATGAAGACCAACACCAAGCCCACAAGCATCAGAATCATGATCAGCTCCACAAGGCTGACCTTGCGGGAAGGATCGCGGTCATCAACCATGGCTTTGGCTTTGACAGTTTTATCTCTTAAGGAAGCAGGGGAGCCTGACTCCTGAGGCTTTTTGTTTTCAGGAACCACTGGTGTTTCAATAGTTTGATTTCCGGTGTTCTCGACCATGTTTTCCTCCAGGGGATTTTCATTGGAATCATAGTTTTTGGACTGCGTCATTTTGTCAAAGGATTTATTGTGTTTTGCTCAAAATGGGGATTATTTGTTATCAGCTTATGCACTGTCCGGGGGATTACAAGCCCCAAAAACGGAAGGAACGCTCCAACATTACTTCATGGGAAAAGCGTGTGTCCTGGGGCTCATATTTGAAGGTGTAGCCCAGCTTGAGTTGTCTGGGCAAAAACATCCTCAGAGATGTATCGTGGGAGACCAGGATGCTGGTGCGCTTTTGCAGGTCTGTAGCTTCCTGCAAGCCAAGGGTGTATTCCAGATATACCATTCTTGCCAGATATTTGCTGGCGGAGATGGAGAGATTATTCAGCAAAATGGTGGAGGAAAACTGGGCGATATCGCTCATCAGATGTTCCAAATCCATATACTGAGCCAGTTTGTCTGGATCATTGGAGTATTCGCTAAAGAGGTTTTGGATAAAGCCGGTGTTGATGGAAAAGCCATCCAGTCTGAATATCCGGCGGATTTGGTTTTCCAGGGGATAAAACATCGCAGATACCAGCTGGGTGTTCAGGTTGTCTGAAATCAAAGACAAGGCTTCATCCTGCAGGTGTATCTCCTGATCGCTATCCATGCCGCCGGAAGGTTGGCTATAGCGCAACCGGGCAAGTATGTCGCTGATGGAATGATCCTGTGGGTTGTCGCTGGTGAGGTTAAATTCCAGCCTCTCAAACAGCGGTTTGGAGCTATCCCGGCTGGTGCTGAGGGTGAGGGTGATGATGGTGCCATCGGCGCTGCGTTTGATGAAAGATCCATCCAAGATAAAGAGGTCTTGGGATTCCAGGATGCTCAATTCCAGCCTCTCTGCATGGAAGACGTTGCCCAAGAAATCTATCTGTCCGCGCTCAGAATTGAATTTGGCTTCCTTGGCACTCCACTCCTGCCCATCATATACCAGATGCAACAGCCCGCCGGGAAGAACGTCCAGCTTGAGCGGGTAGGTTACGTAACGCACGTTGTCTCCCAGATGGATTTTGATATCCAGGTTGAAGGGCAGAGGAATGGTGGCATCCCTATCCTGCTCCACTTCAGGGCGTGACAATACTCCGCGGAAGCTGTAGATAAGGTTGAGCAGGTTGCTGGTATTGGGTGGATACAATGCCTGAGCGTCAGAGACGAAGACATCGCCAATAATCTTCATATCATCAAAGGGACCCACCACGCTGAGGTATGGGGTGTTGCGGCCTCTCAGCATTACTTTGGAGAGGTTGCGGGCAGTGGTGAAGAAGGGGATATTGGCTAAGATTCCCGGCTCGTCAATCGCCATTTTGAAGACGCCCAAATCCAGGAAACTGATCGCAAAATGGTTGCTGGTATCCTCCTCAAATTCATTGAAAAACCTCAATCTGCCGTTGCCCATCACCAGGCTTCCCCGCTGTACATCCACCCTGTTATCCAAGATGCTGGCTGCCATGTTGATGGATGTAATTGGCTCCGTTTGATCCTTTATCTGCAAATAACCATTGCGGATATCCAGGTTGCCGGTTTTGACCATAAACTGCTCTTCATGGGTGCCCAATTCGCAGGATAAATACACGTTGCCTTCGGCTTCCAGGATATAATCAATGTTCTTTTCCAGCCATCCAAAGATGTCGCTTTCGGCGCTGATCTTGAGGCGGTTGTTGCCTTCAAAGAAGTTGCCTGTGATGAAGTTATAATCCAGGCCGCCCACACCCTTCACCTTCCCAAAGTCTTTGGATTCCACATAAAATTCGTCCACCACCAATGCCTGGGGACCTTGGTGTGCTTTGATTCTGATATCCTCCAATTCTATGATCTCGGGAATCACCAACAGAGGTGCCGTGATATCGGCTGCCAGCGTCATGCCGGGTTGTTTGGAATCCTTGCTGCCCCAAGAGAAGCCAAGGTCTCCGCTGATGGCTACCTGCACAGGCAAATCTTCCACCACTTCCGAGATCAGGGCAGAGCTGAGCTGGGCGGCGATATCAACCAGGAAACCCTTGTCCCAATCTATGGCACCGCCTATCTGGGCGATATTCTTGGCGCTGGATATTATCTTTCCATCCAAGATAACGGCATCCGGTGGACCGCGCAAACTGAGGATGGTGGATAAGGGTTTGAGCCCTTGTACAGAGACGGGGCCTGTGATGAGGGAGCATTCCAGATAGCGGTCGCCCTCCAGGTTATAATCTCCGTAAAGGGTGAGATCCTCTATATGAGGCAGTTCCAGTTGTATGTCAGGCAGGAACTGGGTAAAATCATCTGTGGAGACATTTACCACATTGAACCTTGCAGAGCTGGATAAGGGATCGTTGAGGGGCACCACTCCGGTGGCAAAGATCACGTCATTGACGCGGAAGGAATGGATGCTGACGATCTGGTTTTGCATTTCGGCAGCAAGGTCAAACTCCAGGAGGGCACCATTGAGGCTGCCTTTCTGGGTGGAGAGAATCAGGCCTGCATCACCACTTTTCAGGTTGTAAGAGCCGGATGCCTGCAGGTGGGTGGCATATTCAAAATCCCCTTCCAGCCCCACGAATAAATCCGTATGGGCAAAGACCTTGTCACGATGGATGATGCCTTCCACACTGCCCCGCACTTGTGGGGTAAAGCGGTCTATAAGCTCGTGGGGGTAAATATCTGCCAGCGAGATGGTGTCAAAATCCACGTTTAGGGAAAGGCTGCGGTCCAAGAGGTCTCCCACCACGCTGAGGCGCTGCCCGCCGGGGTTGCGTAGATCGCAATCGATAAAGTAATTCTGGATGGGCTGTTCATCTGTGGGGAAAAGGTTCAAACGCCCGGCAAGGTTGTTGACGCTGAGGCCGTTGCGGGTTACGCTGAGAGTTCGGAAGCTGGCTTTCACTTCAGGCAAATCTGCATAAAGGGCAAGGTCCAGCTCTGCATCCAGGTTAATCGCCAGCTCTCTGGCTGAGGGCATGGGGCTGCCCAAGAGATTCATGCTCAGGCTGAGGGCCTCTGGATCAAGGCTGCCTTTTGCCGATAGCTGATGCTCCATCCAATTGGCATGCAGATTGTTAACCTGAACCATGCCATCCTGATAGCTGCCATTGAGCTCCATCGCGGAAATGGCTTGGCCGAATACGTTGATATGGCGGGAGGAGGCGCTGAGCTCTGCATTCAAGTTACGGAAGCTGCCTTCAGCCTTGAGATTGGCACTCACCACGCCGGAGAGGGAGGGGTGGAACATCCCCAGATCGACAGTTGTATTCACTGTGCTGGGAGCCAGGGAGGGACGTTGCATCAGGTTGTTGATGGATATTTGCCCGCCCAAACGGCTGTTGCCAACAGTGGAATTTGCCAGCGATACATTGAGCTTGCCATCCTGCAGTTCGGCACTCAGAAAGGGCAAAGACACAGGATATGCATCGAAGATATGGGCACGTGTATTCCACATTAGGGCTTTGCCTTCGATCTCAAAATTCGCCTTGGGGTCTGCCTGGGTGACGCTTACATCAAGGTTGATTTCCGAGGTGGGGTTGCCCAATGCCGGATGATGGATATGGCTGGGTTGATAAGCATTTACCTGAGCCGTTGCCAGCTGTACCCTACCTTTGTCCAAGGTGCCTTCCGCATCCAGCCTGCCTCCCTTGGGCAAGGCAGCGGAGACCTTCACCTTGGTAACCTTATCGTTGATGGCACTAATCTGAATCTTGCTGATTTCTTCCTTGATATTCAAGAGCTCTCCCTCGCCTAATTTGAGGGCAATAACCAAATCCAGATGCAGAGTGCCTTCATTAAGGTTTGCCTTTGTAAAGTATGGCAGCAAATCTGGCAATTCAAAGGGGGAAGGCGGCTTCTCCTCTTCCGAGGGTTTGATCCGCAGCCACACTGTGGGGGAATTGACCTCGATATCCCTCAGCAAATGCCGTATCTTAAAACCAGTGAAGAGAAACCTCAAGAGATCATAATTGACGCGCAGATTGGGCACTTCCAACACAATGCTGCTATCCGCTTTGGCAAACGATATGCCCTCTGCATATACCTGCCTGTCTCCGATGTTATAGCTGGCTATCTTCAGCTTGCCATCCAATGCTTTGCCCACCACCTCTTCCAGATATGCCTTCAAGCTCTCTTTGCCGCCTAAAGCATGCCAGGCAATGAAAAAAGCGGCATTGATCACCAGCAGGATCAATACAATTATCAGAAAGAGGCGGGAGCGTTTCATGGCTTAAAGCAGGTGCAGCTTCCCATCCGAAAGTTCATAGGTTTTATCTGCCAGGGCGGCTTGATCACGATCATGAGTGACTATCACAAAGGTTTGCCCCAGCTCCTCATTCAGCATTTTCATCAGCTTCCACACCTCCAGGCTGTTGGCGGGATCAAGGTTGCCGGTGGGCTCGTCTGCCAACACAATGGCTGGCTTTGTGATCAGGGCACGCGCCAATGCCACTCTTTGCTGCTCGCCTCCGCTCAGCTGGTTTGGATAGTGGTGCAGCCTCTCATCCAGCTTGAGGCGTTGTAACATGCTGTAGGCTTCCTTGATGGCATCCTTAAATTTCTGTCCGCTAATCAAGAGCGGTAACGCCACATTTTCCGCCGCCGTGAGGTCCTCCACCAGATAATGAAACTGAAATACAAAGCCAATATCACGATTGCGGATGGACGCTGCGGAAGAGCTCTTGGCTCTCACGGATGCACCTTTGATGCGCAGCTCTCCCCTATCGGGATCATCCAAAAGCCCCAATATATGCAGCAGCGTGCTTTTCCCACAGCCGGATTGACCGGTGATGCTGATCATTTGCCCGGCTTCCACTTCCAGGGTGGCGCCCCGTAGCACTTCTATCGTCTGTGTGCTATCCTTGAAACTCTTGTCAATGCCAGTGGCAGAAAGTATGTTCAAAGCCCATCCTCCTTATTGATTTCTTAACAGATCTATGATTTGCAGCTTGTTGATGCGCCGCGAGGGTATCCACACGCAAATTGCAGTGAGGGCGGCAGCCACCAGAAACACTACCAGCAAATTGAAGCCGGAGATGTAATGCTCCAGTTTATCTATAAAATACACCTCCCCTTTGAGGTGATAAAAGCCCTGTTTTACCACAAACCAGGATAACAGAGCCCCAAATGCCTGACCGATGATGATGGCGGCAAGGCACACAAAGTAGATCTGATAATTGATTACCTTGCGGATGGTGGCGTTGGATGCGCCCAAGGTCTTCAGCACGGCAATCTCGTTTTGTTTGTCATAAATCATCGTGATCACAGCGCTGATTACGTTGATGCCGGCTATCAGCACCAGGAAGCAAAAGACAATAAAGATCAGCCATTTTTGCATGGTGATGGTTTGCAAGAGGCTTGTGCTCACCGTGGGATACACCGCCAATTCTGGTCCCAATAGCAGCGAATATTGATACGCCAATTTGGATACATCTTCGATGCTGTTGCTTTTGAGCCGCACCTCCACGGAGCTGTACAGATCGTTTGTAAATAGGATGTTGCGCGCATCTGTGAGGGTGCCGATAATGAGCCCGCGGTCATATTCATAAAATCCAGAGCGGTAGATGCCCACCACCTGCAAAAAGTGTTCTCCGGAATAGATGCCCATGGGTGTGATGCGGTTTAGCTGGGGATAAAGCACGCGCAAGCTATCCCCCACAGTAAGGCGATAATCATCCGCCAGATACTGCCCAATCACCACCTGCCCTTCTTCCACGTGGCTGCTGCCCTTCACCACATATTTGTGATACAATGGGTCCTTGCCCTGGGCAGGTTCATAAGCATTGAAGATACAGCCTCGCGTGTTATCCTCATCCACTGCCATCACGTTAAACCCAATCCCGGGAGTGAGGGAGCTAATCTCCTTTTGCGTGCCCAAGACGCTTTCAACCCTTGCCACCACCTCGGCTTGCATATACATCCCGTTGCTGCGCTCAACCTTGAGATGGGCAAAAGAATCCAACAGCACGCTCTTCAGCGCCCGCTCATATCCCTCAAAGAGATTGAGCCCTGCGCTCAGAATCCCCACGCTCAACACTATCCCCAAGATCATAAAGATAAAGCTGAACCGGAACAGGTTACGCTTGGGCGCATGCAAATAGCGAGAGATGAAAAAGCGTTCCGTACTATTCATTAAGCTACTCTTGTGGAGGAGATGGCAGTGATGGATTGATCACGGTTTCGATGGAGATGGGCAGCCGTTGGCCATAGCTCACGCGATTCACTATCAGCTCGGAGATCAGCCCCAGGGAGATGAATTGCAATCCACCCAAAATCAAGAGAATACCCAAAAACAGCAGAGGCCGATTGGAGAGCGGCATCCCCCAAAACACCTTGAGGATAGCCAGATACAGGGTGATGAGACTACCCACTATTGAGGAAAAGAGCCCTATCCTGCCAAACAGATACAGGGGGCTTTTGCTATAATGGGTGATCATCTTCACCGTCAATAGGTCAAAGAAACCACGCAGATAGCGCTCCATCCCATACTTGGATTTGCCAAATTCACGAGCCCTGTGCTGCACGGGAATCTCTGCCACCTTATAGCCCAGAGAGTGTGCCAATACGGGGATAAAGCGGTGCATTTCACCATACAGTTTGACATTATCCAAAATTTCACGCCGATATGCTTTGAGTGTGCAACCGTAGTCATGGAGTTTCACGCCGGTTGAGCTTGAAATAAGTTTATTGGCAATATGGGAGGGTAGGTTGCGCGTTAAAGCGTTATCCTGGCGATCCTTACGCCAACCACTGACGACATCGTAACCTTCGTCCAATTTGGCGAGCAACAAGGGAATATCGGCAGGATCGTTTTGTAAGTCCGCATCCATCAAGATGACAATATCGCCATCAGAATGGTCGATCCCCGCGCTGATCGCGGCGGTTTGGCCATGGTTGCGACGAAAAACGACCACGCGAACTTTTTCGGAGTTAGCTGCTTGCAGGCTGTTCAAAACCTGTAGGCTGTTATCCCGGCTACCATCGTCAACAAAGGTGACATCCCAGGAATATCCCAAAGGTAACATGGCGGCTTCAATGCGTTCATAAAGTTCAGGTAAATTTTTCTCTTCGTTATAAACTGGCACAACTATTGAAATTTTCATAGGATCTCCCATTATGCTAATGACCCTATTATACTCATCCTAAT
>LSQX01063048.1_pt2 | contig 23262 bp, 27 predicted proteins | sample 654561 | NCBI WGS metagenome assembly LSQX01 (sample SAMN04489861, study PRJNA283612) | anaerobic digester metagenome | isolation source: 4 biogas reactors fed with cattle manure at either 37C or 55C with and... | place: Denmark: Kongens Lyngby | collected 2014
AAAATCATCAATTCACCATCCATATACAAAGACTCCTCTCGGTCGTGAGTGACCATGATCAATGTGCGGTGATTGCGGTGCTGCTTAACATAATCCATTGTCTCAAATTTCAGTTTATCATCGAGCCCCTTAAATGGTTCGTCCATCAGAATAATCTCAGCATCCGCGAGCATCGCCCTTGCGATTGCGACACGTCGACGCATCCCCCCACTCAGATTTTTGACCGGAACGGAGAGTCTTTCCGCAAGTCCGAGTTGCGTGAGATGAGATTGGATTAGCGAATCATCCACATTGGGCGCACACACCATTCGAACATTTGCCAATGCATTAAATGGTTCGCAGAGCCGATCTTCTTGAAAAACCGCTGCCTTGCGTGACGGAACCCCCTCTATCCGACCGTTGTCCGGCTCGGTTAGACCCATGAGCATATTTAATAGAGTTGTTTTCCCGCAACCGGAAGGCCCCATTATGACCGTTAAAGACCCGTTGACCATACGCAACGAAAAATCCGCAAAAACAACCTTCTCCTCGAAACGTTTGTCAACGTTCTCTAAAAGTATATTCATCACACCTTCTCCATTCTCTCGTAAACGCGTTTAACCGCAGTCAAAAAGAGCTTTTCGAAAACCACACTGATTACGACAATGACCAAAGTCCATGCAAAGAGCTCCGCTGAATTCAAGTAAATCTTTGCCTCATAGAGTCGTTCACCGATTGAACCTTTGGGAATGCCAATCACTTCGGCTGCTATTCCCGCTTTCCAGGCAAAGCCAATCGCTACGCCTGCCGCAGAAAGAAAGTAGTTTTTCACACCCGGCAAATAAATAAAAAAGAGTCGCCTTCGAATCGGCATCCGGAATACAAAGGCCATCTCCAAAAGCTTCTTATCGGTACTCTTGATGCCCTGAAGCACATTTGTATAGATGACGGGCAAAACCATCAGAAATGAGATAAACACCGATAAACGAGCCGCACCGAGCCACAGGAGGCAAAGTATAACAAACGATGCAACAGGCGTCGATTTGACCGCAGCCATGTATGGCCATAACAGGATCTCAATGGGCCGAAAGCGGGATGCAAAAAAAGCCAACAAAACACCTGCAATCAGCGCCGCAAAAAATCCGAGACTCATGCGAATCAAAGAATATAGAACAGTCGACCAGAAATCGGCAGTCTGAACCAAAATAAATAATTTTTCAAGAACTCGAACCGGAGTAACAAGAATAATACTCTGGTCAACTAGCATTGCCGCAACCTGCCAAACGGCAAGTGCGGCAACGACAGCAATTAGTTTTTCAAAAAGGCGATTACGCGCCGTAGTAGAAGCCGGACTCCGGGAGTTTTCCTCCGACCGCTTTTGGGTTTTCATTGTAAAGAACATTCAAATACCCCTCCATGGCGGCCTTCATCTCTCCACCGGCTATGTAGGTGATGTTACAGAACGGAATGGCCTTTTCGGCTATCGCTGCTTTAAAGATATCATACTTTTCGATCAATACTGCAGCATCCGCTGGGTTTGCATTCACATATTCGGTTGAGGTTTTATACTCTTCCAGAAACGCCTTAACCGCATCCGGATTTTCTTTAACAAAATCTGCTCGTGCTACAACAACACCGGTAATCATCAAACTTCCATTGTCGAGGTTGGCCCACTCTTGATTCATGTCAATTGCGACTCGAAGCTCAGGAAGCGTTGCTTTTGCGACAAACACATAGGGTTGCGGCAACATGGCAATGCCGGATTGATTTTCGGCCATCAACGCAACCACCTCTGAGGCCTCTGACTTAAATTCAATAGTGACATCATTATCGGGGTCAATGCCATTTTGAGTCAAGAGATATCTTAACGCATACTCAGGAGAAGAGCCCTTGCCCGATGCAAAAATCGTCTTTCCCTTAAGGTCAGCAAAAGTGTTAACATCATCACCCATATCAACGATATAATTGACGCCTAATGTATTGACCGCGAGGACTTGAATTTTGCCTTCCGTATTGTTGAAAAGTACGGACGCCAAATTAGCCGGAATTGCCGCCACATCAAGCTCACCGTTAATTAGTTTAGGTGTCACTTCATCAGCAGTTCCATGGATCGAAAATTCATATTTGTTCTTAGATGTCCCCTTGTCGGAAGCGTCCATCAGACCGACCATGCCCATGGATGTCGGACCCTTGAGTCCGGCCACTCGAATGGTCACGTCTTCCTTTTGCTTTTCAGAACAACCGGCAATTATTGCCATAGAAAGACCGACAGCGAGCAGTAGTGCAATCACTTTTTTCATGTATATTTCCTCCGAATGCTGTTTTAAAACAATTATAAGATTGCTTTAGTATTAATTATACTGTTTTGCTAGGAAAACGCACACAATTTGTTATTGTCATATGCACAGTAAAAATGCTCAATAATAATTATATATTCTCTTTTCATAACAACAATCGGCAAAAAAAAGAAGCCCGAGCATACTCGGACTTCCTGCTTGGTGACCCGTAGGAGAATCGAACTCCTGTTTTCGCCGTGAAAGGGCGATGTCTTAACCTCTTGACCAACGGGCCATATGGTAGCGGCAGTGGGATTTGAACCTACGACCTGCCGGGTATGAACCGGACGCTCTGGCCAACTGAGCTATGCCGCCACATTGAAACACCAGATTTTCAACGCTTTACGATTCTAACAGCAGACTATGATCTTGTCAACAGCCTTTTTTTCGAAAAAACACAGTTAACTTCGGCCGTCAAATACCGAAACTTGAAAAAATGCTAAGGCATCGGAATCCAAGAAATTATCTGACGTCAAATGATCAGCCGACGGTAAACCATTTGCCCGTCTTCTGACTCGGCACCGCATAGTTCACCTGCTTTAATTGCTCTTCTGTCGCAGGCTCGGCGTAATCGACCTTCCAGTTTGCGCCGGTTTCGTCCGAGATCATTCGAATTAGAAAATATTTTTGTTCACTTCCGTTGTCGAAAAGCAGAACAACAAATACTGGATTGTTTTCACTCAAAACATTTGTATCAGGAAACCACTCGCTATCCTGGTAGTATTTGGGGATAATCCAATCACTAATCTGAAATCGAGCTTTTCCATTCTGACTTAACGCCATGGCATCCGCCCATTTTTCAAAATTCTCTTCGCCGCCCGGATCGGCTAGCTTATTTGACTGCCTGATATACTCGTCTTTATCAATCTCCCCCGCAAGGTACTCCGCATAGACACGTGCATATCTTTCAGATGCGATTTCGTAGCGAGAGACCAGCGTAGACTGTAGCGATGCAGAGAGCAGCACGGTGATTGATACTGCGACCACGAACAACGCGATGAGTTGCGGCCACCTCATCTTTTTTCGACCGTTCGGCTGACTTTCGTATACGCGCTTGATATTGAATCCCAATAGCGGACCAATAAACAATACCCACATGACCGCATATACGAAAACTGCTGTTTGCATTCTTTACTCCTATAACACTTTACTCAAAAATTCTTTGGTTCGGGGCTTTTTCGGATTCAGAAAAACTTCAGCGGGTGTGCCTTGTTCATAGATAATACCTTCGTCCATATATAGGACTCTATCCGCAGCTTCACGAGCAAAACCCATTTCATGAGTCACAACGACCATAGTCATTCCGGACTTTGCCAGTTCCTTCATGACATCGAGCACCTCTCCGACCATTTCAGGATCAAGCGCAGACGTCGGCTCATCAAAAAGCATTATTTCCGGATTCATTGCCAGTGCCCTGGCAATAGCCACGCGTTGCTTCTGACCACCGGACAAGCGATTCGGATAAGCCGTAGCCTTTTCTTCAAGACCGACCCGAGACAATAACCGCATCGCATTCTCTTCTGCTTGCTTTGCACTCATGCGAAGTGCCTTCATCGGCGCCAACGTAATATTGTCAATCACCGTCAAATTCGGGAAAAGATTGAATTGCTGAAATACCATGCCCGCCTTCTGCCGAAGTCGGTCAATGTCCTTTTTATGTTCAGTCATTGAGACGCCGTCAAGAACAATATCCCCTTTGTCCGGCTCTTCCAGAAAATTCAAACATCGAAGAAATGTACTTTTACCCGAGCCCGACGGACCAATGACACAAACCACTTCACCGCGACGAATCTCCGCATCAATTCCCTTGAGGACATCGAGTTTCCCGAATGACTTGTAGAGATTTGTAACACTAATCACCGGCCCTCATCCTCCGTTCGAGACGATCCAATGCGGATGCCATTGTTGTTGTCATAAGCAAATAAATGTATGCGACACAAAGCGGTGCGACCATACCGTTGTAAGTAATGCTTGAAATGTGCTGCCCGCCCTTATTTAAGTCAACTATGCTAATATAACCGGCAATCGATGTCTCCTTGAGTAGCACAATAAACTCATTTCCCAAAGCTGGGAGTACATTTTTGACGGCCTGTGGAATAACAATGTAGCGCATCGTTTGGAATGACGACAACCCAAGCGATCGACCAGCTTCCGTCTGCCCTTTATCCACAGCCATGATGCCGCCGCGAACAATTTCCGCAACATATGCGGCACTGTTCAGCCCAAAAGCGATTGCGGCAATCAGCATCGCCGGCAATCCCGACTTAGCCAACACTACGAAATAAATGACAGTTAACTGAACCACTGCGGGCGTGCCTCTGATGACGGTAATATAGGCATTTGCAAAAGATGCAGTCGCACCCTTATTACGAATTTTGAAAATGGCGATTATCAGCCCGAGAGCCACACCGATGAGCGCAGCACTTAAGGTCAGCTGAACAGACACTACAAAGCCGTTGACAAGGAAATTAAAACGATCTTCCTTAATCAAGGCCAAATATATCATATCCGAAAAGGATCGTATCAGCTCATCAAACACTATTCATTACTCCCAAATGAGTCGTGTGCCACATCGTACGCAAAAGCTTAAGGTATGCTCCAGGCTCATTTCACGTATTTATCAATAACCTTATCAAACTCACCGTTTTCTCTAATCTTCGTGAGTGCAGCGTTGACCTGATCGAGCAAAACTTTATTGCCCTTTGCAACAGCCATGGCATACATTTCGTTCTCAAACTCACCCTCGATCAAAAGCAGGCCATCATTGATTTCAGCATATTCCTTCGCAGGATTATTATCGATGATGACAGCATCAACCTGGCCGTTCTTCAGCGCTTCAACGGCGAGCATTCCATTCTGGAAGTTCTTAATCTGAGACAAATCATTTACAAATTCCTCTGCGCAGAACATACCGGTCGTTCCGGTCTGAACGCCAATTAATTTATCGGCCAAGTCTTCTATGCCCGTATAACCCGAATCATCAAGAACGATGACCGTCTGCGCCGCTGTGTAATAGGATTGTGAAAAGTCCATGGACTCCTCGCGATCCGGACGAACTGTCAAACCGGCGGCGATAATATCAATCTGTCCGTTTGCAAGTGCGGTCGGAAGAGAATCAAAATCCATATCTACGATTTTGAGTTCTACTCCCATTTCAGCTGCAATCAAAGCCATCATATCGGCATCTACACCGACCACTTGGCCACCCTCCATATATTCGAACGGCGGAAACGCCGCGTTCGTTCCCATAACTAAAACTTTAGGATCCTTTGTCCCCGTATCATTCTTTTCCTTAGCACAAGATACAAGACCGGTCAAAAGTCCGGTAATAACCAGAATAATAGCCACCAACTTTATTTTCTTCATAATATTACCCCTATGCCATTAATGTTTCCGTCAGATATTACACAATTACACTACAAACAATGCATCTCTTTGTCAATTGAGTATTTTTTACATTATGTCGTCATTGTCGATTTCCGTTGATATTGTCGCATCTTTGCTTCAATTAATCTTTTGCGATTGATTATGATCAATAAAAAAGGATGTTTGTTTATGAATGCTTATTGCACATGCTCAACAGTGAGTCCCTCCCATCTCGAATTATCTCACATAACCCCTTCGAGTTTGCAGATTGATCATTGTTCTACGTACTCCAACTCCAGAGTCATAAAGGCCAACGGCTCGCAGTTAGCCCATGTTGTTCACACCATAGCGTCAGAACTGCGAATATACTATCATTTATCCTATTTGCGATTGCACTTCGGAACATCATTCAAGCCATCCTCAACGGCAATCCTCTTTCAGCAAAGAGTTTTATCTGACATCTATGTCCAAAAGTCTCTGGATCTTTATATTGACCATTACGATTCCGTTATCACTTTTGCGTTGCTCGCCTCAACACAATCTGCAAACAATTCCGAAAGCCATCAGTATATAATTCGTTTGCCGCCGCTGTGGAGAGATACGATTGCAAAGCAGATAAATTCACAGCCTTCACAAAAGGCCCAATCTTCGTCTCCCGGTTGTTCCGACCCGACCAAGCGCGCGCGATTACAGCCTCTGTCAGCTTCAACTCGTTTTCTTGGCGGAGACATATATGATTCCCATAAACCGGACACGATGATACTATTCCGAGTTCGCCCATCAATGCAATTTGAAGCCTATGTGTTATCCGGGCATGAAAAAGCAGGCTTCCAACCGATACTATCGGCGAAAGCCTGCTTGGTTTCAAAGGAATAGAAATAGGAGCGCCAAGATTACTTAATCTCGACGTCTGCTCCGGCATCCTTCAGCTTAGCAGCGGCTGCATCAGCATCTTCTTTGGAAACATTCTCTTTAACCGGCTTCGGAGCGCCATCGACCAAATCTTTGGCTTCCTTGAGGCCCAAGCCCGTGATCTCACGGACAACCTTGATAACAGCAATTTTCGCTGCACCGGCGCTCTTAAGAACAACGGTGAACTCTGTTTGTTCAGCAACTGCAGCAGCTTCGCCACCGGCAGCAGGAGCTGCAACAGCAAGAGCAGCAGCGGATACGCCGAACTCTTCTTCAATGCCCTTCTCAAGCTCAAAAAGCTCCATAACGGTCAGGGTCTTCACTTCTTCGAGAATCTTTGTTACTTTCTCACTGGCCATGATTGTTACCTCCAATTATATTGCCGAATCGGCATCATTTGTTATTACCGATTACTCGGCAGCGTCTGCGGTTGGATCTGCCACTTCTTCGGTTGCTTCTGGAGCAGCCGCTTCAGCAGTTTCTTCTTGTGATGCTTCTTCAGTTGCTTCTGGAGCAGCCGCTTCGGCAGTCTCTTTTTCTGTTACTTCTGCAACTACTTCGGCAGGCTCTTCGGAAACGACTACGCCACTCTCTTCTTGAAGCTTTTCGGCAGCAGCCTTAAGCAACATTGCGAGCTTGGTAAGTGGGAAAAGCAATCCGTAAGCAATTTGTCCGCAAAGAACTTCTTTTGTAGGAATCTTGGCAAGAGTGTTCACTTGCTCAACAGTCGCAGCGGCACCTTCAATGATACCACCCTTAATGTCGAGCTTGCTGTACTTGTCTGCATATTCCTTGATGATCTTCGCGGGGGCGATCAAGTCCTCGTTGGAGTAAGCAATAGCGGTCGGACCCTTGAAAACATCATCGAGACCTGAAACACCAAGTTCATCAAAAACCAACTTTGCAGTAGAGTTCTTAACAACCTTGTAGGTCACGTTGTTTTTTCTGAGGTCAGCGCGCATTTGCGCATCCTGGAGTACAGTCAAACCACGAGCATCCGTAAATACGAACGACTTCGCCTGTTTGTAATCCGACACCAGGTCAGCGACGACTTTTTGCTTCGCCTCGAGAATTCTTTGGCTTGGCATAATGTGCACCTCCTTGACTAATATATAAATACCCCTCGCCGTGACGGTCGAGGGGTACAAAATCACAATCAAAGATATGTGTTTTGCCTGAATCCTCGGCGGGACGACCGAATCGTTTACAGCCCATAGGGCTTCCTGCTGTCTTTGGCTTGGCTATTTATTCAGTTGTTGCGGTCCTTAGGCGGTACCATACCATTGGTCAGAACTAAATTCTGACGGCGTTGACACGGATTCCAGGGCCCATGGTTGAAGCGATGGATACGTTCTTAAGGTATTGACCCTTGGACGCCGAAGGCTTCGCCTTGATAATGGCTTCCATGATTACCTTGAAATTCTCCTCGAGCTTCTCCTGGCCGAAAGATACCTTGCCGATTGGACAGTGAATGATATTGCTCTTGTCCAAACGGTACTCGATTTTACCGGCCTTGATGTCATTGATTGCCTTGGTCACATCCATAGTAACGGTACCGGACTTCGGGTTCGGCATCAAGCCCTTTGGGCCGAGAACCTTACCGAGACGACCGACGACGCCCATCATATCCGGAGTCGCAACGATAACATCAAAATCAAACCAATTCTCTTTGGTAATCTTCTCTACAAGATCCTCAGCGCCGACGAAATCTGCGCCGCTTTCTTTGGCTTCATCAGCCTTCGGACCCTTAGCGAAAACCAATACCTTCTTGGAACGACCGGTTCCGTGAGGTAAAACGACCGCACCACGGACTTGTTGGTCCGCATGACGTGCATCGACACCCAAACGAACGTGCAGTTCGACCATCTCGTCAAACTTCGCTTTCGCGGTCTCCTGAACCAGACGAATCGCTTCCGAAGGATCGTAGGCGACTGATCTGTCTACGAGCTTAACGAGCTCATTATATCTCTTGCCTCTTTTCATTACTTTACTCTCCTTGTGAAGACTTAGTCATCGATTATAACGATGCCCATGCTGCGTGCAGTTCCGGCTACCATGCGAGCGCATGATTCGATATCGGATGCATTTGTATCCGGCATCTTGATCTCGGCAATTTTACGACACTCTGAAAAAGGAAGCTTAGCGACCTTATCACTGTTCGGTTTGCCCGATCCACTTTCTATGTTTGCTGCTTTCTTTAGCAACACCGGTACCGGCGGAGTCTTGGTAATGAAAGTATACGTTCTGTCCGCATAAACCGTAATGACAACAGGAATGATTAATCCGGCGTCCTTTGCGGTTCTTTCATTAAATTCCTTGACAAACTGAGCGATATTAACGCTATGTTGACCAAGGGCTGGTCCGACCGGCGGCGCTGGCGTCGCTTTGCCTGCGGGTATCTGAAGCTTGATATACCCTGTGACTTTCTTTGCCATAATTGGCCACCTCCCAAATATATTGACGAAAGTCTTATCCTCTCTCGTCTGTTCTTCACGTCACACAAAGTGACGGGATAAGCATTTGTGTTGCTTCAATGAGCGATTGAATCATGCTCAGCAAAGCGGTTAAAGACATTGCGTCAGGTTCTGATTACCTGTGCAAAGTCGAGCTCAATCGGCGTTTCGCGTCCGAACATCGAAATGCGAACACGTACGGAATGCTTCTCGTGGTTGATTTCTTCTACAACACCGATACAATCCGAAAACGGTCCGGATACCAATCGAACAGAATCACCGACAGAATAGTCAACAGTCGGTACCCAATTGGACTCGAGCCCCATAATCATGAGTTCTTCATCGGACAAAGGAACCGGCTTGCTTGAACTAGGGCCAACAAAGCCCGTCACACCTCTGGTGTTTCGCACAATGTACCAGACTTCCTCCGTATAAACCATCTTGACCAAAACATAGCCGGGATAGATCTTCTTCATAACGGTCTTTTTCTTACCGTCCTTGACTTCGATCTGCTCCTCCATCGGGACCGACACTTCTTGAATCATCTCTTGAAGTCCGCGATTCTCGATAACGGTTTCCAGTGTTGTCTTAACCTTATTCTCGTAACCGGAATAAGTGTGAATGACATACCACTTGGCTTCATTTAATTGGTTTTCGTCCGCCATGTATATGCTCCTAACTGGTTATGCGATTAACGCAATTACTGCGCCGAAGACGCAGTGGTCTCTTCTGGTGTCTCTGAGGCCGTGGTCTCCTGAACTGAAGTCTCAGCACTCGAGGATGCTTCATCGGCTAGCGTTGTCACCTTGGCCGGCACCTGCTCGTAAAAACCAGCCTTAGTCAAGAGGAATCCGGCGCCTTTGCTAATGCCGGTGAGAATGACAATAGCGATGCCAATAACCACCAAAACGACAGCAGAAGTCTGCATCAGCTTCTCCTTCGTCGGCCAAATGACTCTCCGCAATTCAGCTACAATTGAACTGAAAAAACGTGTTAGCCACTTGAAAATATTCTTGCTCTTCTTTTTTTCACTCATCGGTTAACCCTCTCCGCAATATTCCAACATGGAAATTACTTGGTTTCCTTGTGTGCAGTGTGCTTGCGGCAAAATGGACAATACTTGTTGAGCGTCATTCTGTCCGGATTGTTTTTCTTGTTCTTGTATGTCTGATAATTTCTCTGTTTGCACTCTTCACAAGCCAATGTAAGCTTGTCTCGTGCACCTGCCTTGGTTGCCATGTCGAACACCTCCAAAATAAGCATCTCCAGGATGCTTTATCGCACAAAAAAAATAAACCGCTTCAGCGATAGCAAACGAAATTCTAACATAGATAGCGATGAGAGTCAAACAAATCGAGCGTTTTTTGTGAAATGTTGCGATTGCCTTTGTTGAAACACAAAAATTCGGTTGCTTAATCTCCCTGTGAAGCCAAAACCAACTATTGCGAGCATCGCTCAGCGCCGCTTCTTAAGCTCATTATATATGTCTTCAGGAGTAATATCCTTCTCTGCCATCAGAACCATCAAGTGATACTGTAAATCTGCAATTTCGTAAATAATTGCGCTCTTTTCGCCGGAAAGAGAAGAAATCACGACTTCGACAGATTCCTCACCAATCTTTTTCAAAATTTTATCGATGCCCTTCGAAAATAGATAGTTGGTATACGAGCCCTCAACCGGGTTTTTCTTTCGATCAGTGATGACCTCGTAGAGTTCTTGAACAACTGCGGCATTTGATGTGTTTGGATCCATTTTGTTATTCCTCCTCAGTTTGAGAATCAGATAAAACGTCGTCCGGCCCCGAAAAGAAACAGGTCCGATTTCCGGTATGGCACGCCACGCCTTTCTGTTCTATATAAAAAAGTAGTGTATCACGGTCACAATCGATTTTGTAATCGATGACCTTTTGGGTGTGTCCGGATGTCTCTCCCTTTTTCCAAAGGCGCCCGCGACTTCGGGAGTGATAATGCATGAAGCCCGTAGAGAGCGTCAAGTCAAACGCTTCGTAATCCATATATGCCAGCATCAAGACGTCCTTTTTATCTCCGTCAACGACAATCGCCGGAACCAAGCCGTCGTGGTCTTTCTTAAAGCGTTGCCACAAAGCGTTTGCTTTGCCGACATGCCGCACAGGAACGCCTCGAGATTGCAGATAATTCTTTAATTCAGAAATCTCAATCTCCCCGAAGTGAAAAAGGCTAGCCGCTAAAACCGCGTCTGCTTTACCGTCGACGATTCCGTCATAAAAATCGGACATCTTTCCTGCACCACCCGATGCAATGACAGGTATTCCGACCGCTTCTGAAATCAACGCCGTGATGACATTGTCAAAGCCACTTTTCGTTCCATCGCGATCCATACTGGTCAAAAGAATTTCTCCGGCTCCAAGCATCTCTGCTTCTCTCGCCCATTCAACGGCATCCAAACCAGTCGGTTTGGTGCCTCCTGCAATAACCACTTCATAACCGCTGGGAAACTCAGAGGTTACTTCTCTCTTCTTGACATCGATCGCAACGACAATGCACTGCGCTCCAAACTTATCAGAGGCCGTCTTAACCAGCGATCGATCATTTACCGCAGCAGAATTTAGAGATACCTTGTCCGCTCCGGCATTCAGTATCTCACGAATATCCTCTGTCGTGCGTATACCGCCGCCGACAGTGAAAGGAATAAAGACTTCGTTGGCAACACGCGTCACCATATCAATCATTGTACCGCGTCCTTCGAGGGTCGCCGAAATGTCCAAAAAAACCAACTCATCCGCACCCGAGAGATTATAAACCTTCGCAATTTCGACCGGGTCTCCTGCGTCTCTTAGAGATACAAAATTGACTCCTTTGACGACACGCCCGTCTTTGACGTCAAGACATGGAATTATTCGTTTTGCATGCATTCGGACAACCTCACTTTCCCTTCATAGATCGCTTTGCCGACGATAACACCGACACAACCCGTTTTTTTGATATCGATAATATCTTCCGGTGAGCCAATCCCACCGGATGCAATGACATCCATTCCCGTCACTGCAACCATTTCGGCTGTTTGCGCCGTAGCCGGACCGATCAACATGCCATCACGCGAAATGTCTGTATAAATGACGATCTGAGCACCGAGAGACTTCATTTGAAGCGCAAATACCGTTGCCCTAATGCCGGAGCGGTTTGTCCATCCGTCAACTGCGACATCGCCGTCATGAGCATCGATACCAATGGCGATTTGATTGGCATACTTCGCCAATGCCGCCTCAGTAAAAGCGCGATCACGCATTGCAGACGTTCCTAACACACATCTTGATACTCCGTAATCCTCAATGAGTCGAGTGAGTGTCTCCATATTCCGAATACCGCCGCCGGTCTGTATTTTAAGACCGGTATTTGCAGCAATTCTTCCAATTATGTCGTGATTGGTCGGCACCCCGGTCTTCGCCGCATTGAGATCCACTATGTGAATCCACTTTGCTCCTTGGGACTTAAAATCCTGTGCCACATCCTCGGGCTGATCCGAATATCTCGTGACTTGATCATAAAGTCCTTGCTTCAGACGAACACACTTGCCGTCCAATAGGTCTATCGCCGGGTAAATAATCATCTCGTCCTCCTCGCCCATCGATTCAGAATCGCCAAACCCACTTCTCCACTTTTTTCAGGGTGAAACTGAGTTGCCAGAATATTATCTTTGCTAACCGCACAAGCAAACGGGATCCCGAAAAACGCTTCTGCAGCAACATGTGATCGATCTTCCGGATCACAATAATACGAATGTACAAAATAGACGTAATCGCCTGAGCGAAAGACATGATCATTGGCCGAGATCAAGTCGTTCCAGCCCATGTGCGGGATCTTTTGGCCTTCAGGTTTCGGCAAACGCCTGACCTTGCCCTTGATTATACCCAATCCTTTATTCGCTCCTTCGTCAGAACCATCGAACAAAAGTTGCATCCCTAGGCATACCCCGAGAAACGGACGTCCCGACGACACGTAATCGCAAACCGTTTGATCCAACCCGAGCTTCGAAAGAGCCTCCATGGCAGGATCAAAAGCGCCGACACCCGGCAATATGACGCCAGATGCAGTCAAGACCTGCTCCGAATCGCGTGTAATGATGCTATCATAACCTAAATAGTTTAGGGCCTTTTGGACCGAGCCCAAATTACCCATCCCATAGTCGACGATTGCAATCATTCGAGCACCTTTCCGGTCAATAGACTATACGCTTCTTTATACTTCTCGGAAGTCTTCATGATGACCTCCTCCGGCAAAGTCGGCGCCGGATAAGTCTTGTCCCAATCGGTACTTTCAAGCCATTCACGCAAATACTGCTTGTCAAAACTCTTTTGTGGCCGGCCGGGTTCGTAATCGGATAAGTCCCAAAAACGAGACGAGTCAGGAGTCAACATCTCGTCGGCAATAATCAGCTGTCCATCAATGGTGCCGAACTCAAACTTGGTATCTGCAAGAATTAATCCCTTATCGAGAGCATAATCGGCGCCGGCTTTGTATAAAGCAAGACTTGCGTCTTTGAGGCGATTGGCATCCTCTCCACCGATTAGTTCTTCGAGCTGGCTCATCGTGATATTGATATCATGACCCTCATCGGCCTTGGTCGACGGAGAGAACATCGGCTCCGGAAGACGATCGCCCTGACGAAGCCCCTTCGGCATTTGGACACCGCTTACGGTTCCTGTTGCATTGTATTCCTTGAGCGCAGAACCTTCAAGATATCCTCGAACAATGCACTCCGCAGGAAACATCTTGGCCTTCTTAACCCACATAGATCGGCCACGAAGCTTGTCGGCATGCTGGTCGAGACCCATCGGATACGCCTCGGGATTCGTTGAAATGACGTGGTTTGCAACGATGCCCTTCGTGAATTCAAACCAGAATGCGGATATACTGTTAAGAACCTTCCCTTTATCCGGAATACACTCGTCAAAAACAACATCAAATGCGGAAATGCGATCGGTGACAATCATGAGCATAGAATCGCCGAGGTCGTAGACATCGCGAACCTTTCCCTTAATCAGTAGAGGCAAATCAATATAATCTGTGTCGCGTTGTGTGGTCATATTGTGTCTCCTTTAATTTTTATATTCAAAGGCTGCCCGGAAAAAATCAAAGCACGCCCTTAGTTGACGGAATCTCATCCGAGAACTTCGGGTCTATCGCCACTGCGATGCGAAGTGCTCGTGCAAAGGATTTGAATAACGCCTCGATCTTGTGGTGGTCGTTGCCGCCGTATTCGCAAGACAGATGCAATGTCATGCCCGCCTGAAATGCTAGCGCTCGAAAAAACTCCTCGGCCAACTCGGTGTCAAATTCACCCACACGGTCACCGGAAAACGATGCTCGAAAAACTAAAAAAGCGCGCCCAGAAATGTCCAATGCACAGTTGGCCAAGGTCTCATCCATCGGAACCGTAAAAAAACCGTAGCGGTTGATGCCTGTCTTGTCAGACAGTGCTTCCCCAATGGCCTTCCCGATGACGATGCCGACGTCTTCTACCGTGTGATGACCGTCCACCTGAATATCGCCGACGGCTTTAACAATAAGATCCATACCGGAGTGACGCGCCAATAAAGTCAACATGTGATCAAAAAAACCGATGCCGGTTGAAATATCACTTTGACCGCGACCATCTATGGTCACGCGCACTTCAATTTGCGTCTCTTTGGTGTCTCTTTTGATGCTGGCCGTTCGTAAAACGGATTCGGAATTATTAATCATTTCTCGCCCTCTTCTATGGAATTGATTGCCGCACTCATTGCCGTCAGCAAGGCATTAACCTCATTATCCGTACCCACGGAAATTCTCAGGTACCCACTGATCCTCAATTTTTTGAAATACCTAACCAGTATACCTTCATTTTTCAGATAATTGTATACATACTCCGCTCGATTTTCGCCGACATTCACGAACAAAAAATTCGCAGATGATGGCAAAACGTCCAAGCCCATCTTCAAAAATGCCACTTGCATCCTCTCGCGAGTCGCAAGGATTTTCCTCGTGCTCTCTTCCGTCCACAAGCGGTCGCGCACAGCTATCTCAGCTATTTTCTGTGCAAAACGGTCCAGAGGATACGAATTAAATGAGTCTCTTATACGGCAAAGGCCTTCTATTAATTCTTCTGAGGCGATGGCATATCCCAATCGCAGCCCAGCCAATGCGTGCGATTTTGAGAGCGTACCAACCACCAGCAGATTTGGATAACGATCAATCAGTGCGATTGCCGACTCCCCACCAAAAACGACATAAGCCTCGTCAATCAGGACCACACGATTCGGATTGGCCTTGAGAATCGATTCAACTTCGCCCAGAGGCATTGAAATACCGGTCGGCGCGTTGGGATTGGCAATAACCACCCCGCCGCATTCTTTGTCGCAAAACGCTGCAACATCAATTCGCATATCTTCTCGCAACGGAATGTTCTTGCAAGGAATGTCGTAAAGCTTGGCATAAACCGGATAAAAACTATATGAGATATCCGGCAACAAAAGCGGCCTTGCTTCCGCTCCTGATTCAAAAAACGCCTGAAACGCAAATGCCAAAACCTCGTCCGAGCCATTACCACAGAAAATATTACCGACCGGAACGTTAAAATAGTCGGACATCGCCATCCTCAAGTCAAGGCTCTGGGGATCCGGATAAAGGCGCAACGATACCGGGTCGAAGCAATCCATCGTCGAGCGAATACTTGGTGACGGCGGGTACGGATTCTCATTGGTATTCAGTTTGATGACCTTTTGCCCCTCTCGCGGTTGCTCACCGGCGACATAGGGCGTTAACTCTTGAGTTTTTTTATTCCAAAAACGACTCATATATTTCCTCGCTTACACTTTTGCCATTAAATAGCCAAATCTCGTTAAAAGGTGTTCACCGATCTCCAATTTACTCAAAACGAACAGTAACCGCTTGCGCGTGTGCTTCAAGACCCTCCGCCCTTGCAAAATAAGCAATATCTTCATAGCACGATTTCAGTGTTGCTTCATCGTAGCGGATCAAACTGATTTTTTTCGTAAAATCTCCGACATTCAATGGCGAAAAGAATCGGGCCGTGCCGGACGTCGGCAACGTGTGATTTGGACCGGCAAAATAATCACCGACGGATTCCGGAGTAAAGTTTCCGACAAAAATGGCGCCGGCATTCTTAACCTTACTGATCCAAACATCGGGATTACTGATGCAAAGTTCCAAATGTTCCGGCGCAATTTCTTCAGAAAACGCAAGCGCGTCCTCAAGTGTCGGAACGTTGACAATCGCGCAATAATTCTTCAGTGATTCGCTTAGAATACTTTTCCGCGGTGATTTCTCAGAACGTCGATCAACCGCTTCCATAACAGCATCCGCCAAAGTCGCGCTGGTGGTTAGCAATACGGCTGACGCGAGCTTATCATGCTCGGCTTGCGATAGCATATCCGCTGCGACAAACTCAGGCCTGGCGCTGTCATCTGCAATAATCAATATCTCACTCGGACCGGCAAACATATCGATATCAATCTGCCCGAAAAGAAGTCTTTTCGCTGTATTAACATAAATGTTTCCGGGGCCGCATACTTTATCAACTCTAGGCACAGTCGCGGTGCCGTAAGCCATTGCGGCAATCGCTTGTGCTCCGCCAATTTTATATATCTCATCAACGCCAGCGAGCTTAGCTGCAGCCAAAATCGTTGGGTCCAGGGTCCCGTCCTTACGTGGCGGAGAACACAGTATCACGCGTGGCACACCGGCGACTTTCGCAGGTATCGTGTCCATCAGAACGGTTGACGGAAGCGGCGCCGTACCGGCAGGAACATACACACCCACCACCGAGAGCGGTCGGACAAGCATGCCCACCTCGGCGTGCTCACCGACACTTATGCGATAGCCTTCTTCTTTTTGTTTATCGTGAAAAATTCGAATATTATCGGCTGCCTTCTGCATTATTCCGATTAATTTCTCGTCTACTTGCGATAGCCCGACTCGCATTTCTTCTTCTGTGACGCGAAAAAGGTTCTCAGAAAGATCTGCGCCATCAAACCGACTCGTATACTCCAGAACCGCCTCATCTCCTCGCATCCTGACCTGTTCAATAATATCCTGTACCGTTTTGATTATCGGCTCAAGAGACATTTTTCCGCGCATGCCCAGCGCTTCAGATACCTTTTTTAACGACTCCTTTGAACCGTCAATGTATCGGCACTTCATAATTCGTCCTCCGCACTTTTTTCGGCAAGCTTCTCGCGCAAAGCATCCAGCATCGGGACAATTTCAGCCGCCTTCATCTTCATTGATACACGATTCACGACCATGCGAGCGGATACATCTGCGATAGTCTCCAAGACGTCAAGGCCGTTTTCACGAAGTGTGCGTCCGGATTCGACTATGTCGACAATTACCTCGGCCAATCCAATTAATGGCGCGAGTTCGACTGATCCGTTGAGCTTGATAATTTCCACGCTCTCACGCTTGGTCTTTTCAAAATATTCTCGCGTAATATTGGGGTATTTGGTCCCCACACGCTTGTTCGGAATTCGATCGAGACGCCCTTTCAAATTCTCGGGACCACAAACGCAAATTCGACAGGCACCGAAACGAAGATCTATCACCTCATAGAGTTGTCGGTTTTCTTCCATCAGTGTATCTTTTCCGACGACACCGATATCCGCCGCTCCATACTCGACATATGTCGGCACGTCGGCAGGCTTGGCCATAATGAACCGTAAACCGGCTTCCTTATCCTCCAAAATGAGCTTGCGCGTCTGTTGTTTAGCCGCAGCGCAATTGTATCCGGCAGATTCCAGAAGTTCTATGGCCTTATCCGCCAGTCGTCCCTTAGAAAGTGCAATTGTTATCATTTTCTCAAAATCTCCTCTATGTCTTTACCGCAGTCACATTTATTTAGGAATATGACCTGCTGGATCTTTCGTTTTTTCGCATACTCGAAAAGCGCCTGTTCTTGCTTGTTTGATACGTCTAATATAACCGTCATCTTTTTCTTTCTCAGCAGTCGAACCGCATCAATGGCTTTTTTTCTTAAGCCGTTCTCATCCTCGAAACCGACGATGACATCGATCGGTGTGTTAGAAAATGCCTTGCCTTGACGATGAAGCGCCGCGATACATAGTGTGATACCGATCGAAAATCCGACTGCAGAAAGATCTCGGCCGAAAACAGACACAACCTTATCATAACGACCACCGGAAATGATTGGAAACCCGACTTCATGTGTATATCCCTTGAAAATCATTCCAGTGTAGTAATCCAGGCCGCGAAGCATTCCCAAATCAACGGAAACATATTTCAAGTAGCCGTAATCATCGAGGGCACTTAGGATTTCTCGAAGATTTTCAATTGCCGCAGTTGCCTTAGGGCTCTTAACTCTCGACGCCAACAGCTCCAATATTTCGAATTTGCCAAAAAGTGTCGGAATCATCGACAATGTCTTCTGATCCTCTTCAGACAAATTAAACCGTGCAGCCATTTTTTCGAGCATAACCGAATCCTTGCGGTCGACCAATTGCGAAAGAAGAACTGCATCTTCACCGTTGATGCCAAAGTCATCCATCAGGCCTCTGAAAAAATCAACTTGCCCAATCGAGATTTGAAGATCTGTCAGGCCGAGCTCCAATGCCGACGCAATCGACAACGCAATGACTTCTGCATCGGCCTGCGCGCCGCCGGCACCCAATAGTTCTACGCCGGCCTGTGCAAATTCTCTTTGCTTTCCGCCGCCGGACTCGCGAAAACGATACATATTCCCGATATAACAGAACCTGAGCGGCGGTTCTTCTTCCTTATATATAGTCGCCGCCAAACGTGCGACGGGCACGGTACCATCATATCTCAATGAAAGAATGCGGCCCTCCTGGTCGGTGAGCTTATATAGATTTTCCGGGGCGACAAAATCTCCACCGGCATACACATCAAAAAACTCGATGCCCGGAGTCTCGATCTCCCGATATCCCCCACAGGAGAACAACTGGCGAAGTTTTCCTTCTATCCCTCTTTTGGCTGCGCAGTCCTCCGGAAGCATGTCGCTCAATCCGTCCGGCGTGTGAAATCTATACGTACCCATGAAACCTCCCCAGTAATACTTTCATTTTTGATCATCATTGTGATTCATTTTGCTCAACATTGTAATAGATTAGTTGCAAATGCTTTATCGCTTTACTTGGATAAAGTGGTAAAGCATTTCGTATTATAAATAATGATTCTATCCTTGTCAAGTGACCTCTGTACGAAAAGTCGGAGCGATATCAAAAGTTATTCGGCGGCGCATATGCACTACAATCCACCGAAAAATTGCAAACATTTTCCGAACAATCCAGCAGTAGCATTGCTTTACAAATACATCAGGGCTAGCATAAGAATAAGTGAGAATAGTACTTTTATTTCAATGTCTCACACGACAATCTTCTTATTCTCTATATCGGAAATATCGGAAGTCGTCGGTGTGATGACATCAGCAAAGGAGATAAGCTATGTTTTGTTATCAATGTCAGGAGACTGCAAGAAATACCGGATGTACCGTAAGAGGCGTATGCGGAAAAGTCGAAAACGTCGCAGCGCTACAGGATTTGCTCATCTATACCCTCAAGGGCATTTCTGAGATTGTTATCAAAGACCATGTTGCAACCGAACTTTGCGGCTCACTCAACATCGATGTCATTGAGAGTTTATTCATGACAATCACCAATGCGAATTTTGATGAAGAAGCGTTCGAATCTCAGATCAAGAAGATGATTGTCGCACGTGACGGCATTCGACAATCCCGCGACGGATTATCGGACGCGGCTACTTTCAGGGTTTCTTCGAGAGAGTCGATGATCGAAAAGGCTCAGTCTGTCGGGGTTTTATCCACAGATAACGAAGACATCCGCTCTTTACGTGAATTAATCATCTATGGGCTTAAGGGCATGGCGGCTTACACCGAGCATGCCGAGAGAATCGGCTTTAGAGACAGTGACATATTCTCATTCGTATACGAGGCGCTAGCGGCGACGCTCAATGATCAACTCAGTGTTGATGATCTCGTGGCACTGACCATAAAGACCGGCGAATACGGCGTAAATGCGATGGCTCTCCTCGACCAGGCCAATACGACACGTTTCGGCAATCCGGAGATCACCACGGTTAATCTCGGTGTTCGCGAGAACCCGGCGATTCTGATTTCGGGTCATGATTTAGTCGACTTGGAGCAATTGCTTGAGCAGACCAAAGATCAAGGCGTCGACGTTTATACTCACAGCGAAATGCTTCCGGCTCACTATTACCCGGTACTCAATAAATATGAACATTTAGTTGGAAACTATGGTAATGCTTGGTGGAAGCAACTTGAAGAGTTCGAATCTTTCCATGGGCCGATTCTATTTACTACAAACTGCATCGTACCGCCCAGAAATCCCGAGATTCAGGCGCGCATTTTCACGACCGGTGCTGCGGGATTCCCGGGGTGCAAGCACATATTGTCCGACGATAAGGGCCTAAAGGACTTTTCGGAAATCATTGAACTTGCCAAGACTTTAGCGCCACCGGAGCAGATTGAGAGCGGCACTATTGTCGGCGGATTTGCTCACAACCAAGTGATTATGCTCGCTGACAAAATCGTCGAAGCCGTTAAGTCCGGTGCCATTAAAAAGTTTTTTGTCATGGGCGGATGCGACGGTCGCATGAAGTCCCGTGAATACTACACCAATTTTGCACAGGCGCTACCTCCGGACACCGTTATCCTTACCGCAGGCTGTGCCAAGTATCGTTACAACAAGTTGCCACTCGGTGATATCGGTGGAATTCCCAGGGTATTAGATGCCGGCCAATGCAATGACTCCTATTCACTCGCAGTTATCGCGCTCAAGCTTAAAGAATTGTTTGAGTTTGAAGATATCAACGATCTGCCAATCGCATTCAATATCGCTTGGTACGAGCAAAAAGCCATCATCGTTCTCCTGGCTCTTTTGTCTCTGGGAATCAAAAACATTCACCTTGGACCAACGTTGCCTGCATTCTTGTCCCCGAATGTCGCAACGGTCCTCGTCGAAAAATTCGGCATAGCACCGATTGGAACCGTTGAAGATGACGTCGCCCTATTTATGGGACAATAGCCTTCTGTCCTCTGGATTTATGCCACAATAATCTGTTATTACTGCTTATGCGGCACCGTTACTCGCGGTGCCGTTTGCACGATGATTGATTCTGTTCGAGAAGATTTTCTGCTTGCCCTGACATATTTTTTCGCGTCAGCGCACAACAGACGTCAATGGCGCGATTACGCATAGACATGTCGAAGAGACATGGATGCAATGCCGGCGAGTCGGTCAATCGTGTCTGCCGTCGGACGTCCTCGATCGGTCATTCTATATCTCGGATAAAACGACGTGATGTGATAAGGTATCTCCGGATTGACACGACCAAGCCACAGTGAAAGTGCGCGCATTTCTTCATCCGAGTCATTTTCACCGGGGATAATTAGTGTCGTGACCTCAACATGCGCTTGAAGCGACGCTATCTCAATGCTTCTCTTCACCGTTTCCAAGTCACCATGAATGTGCGAGTAGAATTCGGTAGAAAATGCCTTTAGGTCGATATTCAGAGCGCGGATGCTCGGCAACAGTTCCCGCAACGGCTCTTCATTAATATAACCATTAGTTACCAGAACTGTTTCCAAGCCTTTATCTCTGGCAAGAAGCGACGTATCCTTGACGTATTCATGTCCAATTAATGGCTCATTGTAAGTAAATGCAATGCCAATGTTCCCCTCTACGCGTGTGCGCATGGCGAGTTCTACAAGTCTTTCCGGTGCATAATACGATGTCGTCGAGGATTGCTCATCAGCCATCGAAATTTCATAGTTCTGGCAAAACGGGCATCTCAAATTGCATCCAAAACTGCCGACAGAAAGAATTCGGCTGCCGGGAAAAAATCGATTGAGGGGTTTCTTTTCAATCGGATCGATTGCTATTGAGGTCAGTTTTCCATAATTGATGCATTTGATGAAGCCATCCACATTTTGCCGAGCACGACAAAAACCGACCTGTCCGTCTTGCAATTGACAATGATGAGGGCAAATATGACATATCGCGTTCATATGTGACGAATGACCTCGAATCGCAGGATTGAATAATCGGCATCCGGAGAAATTCCGGCTTTGGAAAGCGCGATGGATAACTGACTGTCGACGGTATCTACCCCCTCTAAATTGGGAAGCAACAGTCCGCGACGACCTTTATACGATACAATCACCCCATAACGAATGGGGTCGAGATCGGATATGTTGCGAACCGGCTCCGAAGGACCGAGGACATCAACACTATAATGAAGGCTCGCGAGTTCATCCGTGGTTACAGCTACAAACCGAGGGTCTGCGGTACCGGCTTCAATCGCATTGCGAATGATTTCCTCCGCGATAGACTCAGTCGTTGCGGATATCGTCCCAATGCAACCACGAAGCTGCCCATTAATCTTCAAGGACACAAAAGCTCCGGCTCTTGACTTATACAAGTCATACGGTAATCCGGTGGGTACTTCAATGATCCTACCGTTCCTAACATATTCCTCCAAAGCATTTTGAGCAAGAGCGACATACGGATCTTCGATGATATCTTCAACGACCGGCATATTATGATTCGTCTCGTCACTCGAGAACAAATGCGAAACATCACCCTGTCCGTCTTCTGACAGGTGAAAACTACAAATAGCATAACCCACACCAAACGGCCCTTCATAGGACATAAATTCAGATGTGAAGTCTTGTCCCGAAAGAGCACCTGACATAATGATTAGCGATCGGAGCCCGCACTCAGCCGCGTTCTCTGCAAGTATAGGATCAATCTTTTGAATTTCATCCACACGACCCTCGCGAAGAAAATCAGTTATTATTTGATCGAAAACCGGCCCCTCCGGAGCAAATCCGTATGGACCATCTTGAGTCAGTCTGTGAGAAAGGTCTCCGCTGGCGACTATGACGACTTTACCCTCAGAGGCAGATGCCGCTTTGGCAATGCTCTGTCCAAACAAAAAATGCGCTTCGTTTGACAGACCGGAAAGCGAGATGAGAACAAGTTTATAATCACGGTAAAATTTGTCGATAAAATAGAGCGGCACTAATGCGCCGTGATCAACAAACAAATCATTCTCTTCATATAGTAGTACGGGAACCGACTTGCAAAGAGACTCCGTGTATATCTTAGTTGCTAGAAAAATATCTACATCCTTCCGAACGGATACAGCGGGCGCGCGAAAACG
>LSQX01266606.1_pt1 | contig 23259 bp, 21 predicted proteins | sample 654561 | NCBI WGS metagenome assembly LSQX01 (sample SAMN04489861, study PRJNA283612) | anaerobic digester metagenome | isolation source: 4 biogas reactors fed with cattle manure at either 37C or 55C with and... | place: Denmark: Kongens Lyngby | collected 2014
ATATAGATATGATAATATATAAATAATATGATAAATAGATATAAAAATAGAGGGGATAACCCCTCTTTTTTTTATAGTTTAAATAGCAACTCTTCGTAGCTAGGGAAGGGCCAAACCTTTTTATCAGTATAGAGTTCTAAGTGATCTACATGGTATCTTAATTTTTCCATAGCTGAAATTACCTTTTCATTATAGAATCTGGCTTGCTCGAGATGGTCCCCTTCAAGTGAGATGGCCTTTGTGATTGTAGCGTTGAGCTTATCGGTTTGCTTTATTGTTTCACTCAGTTCATCTGTTAAAATGGTAGCAATCTTTTCAAGCTCTTCGGTGGGTAGAGAGACTTCTTGCATGCTCTTAAGGTCTCTACTCACTTCAGCTGCGTAACGCATAACTGCTGGTATTATAGAGCGGCGTGCCATCTCAACCATTGCTCCAGCTTCTATGTTGATTTGCTTAGAGTAGATTTCAAGATAGACTTCAAGGCGCGATTCTAGCTCCTCTTTGGAGAAGATAGAGTGACGGGCAAACATCTCCACAAATTCTGGTTTAATGAGTTGTTCAAGGGCACTAACGGTGTTATTAAAATTGGGAAGACCCCTTCGTTTGGCCTCATCTATCCACTCTTGGGAGTAGCCGTTGCCATTAAAGACGACCCGTTTATGTTGGCTATACATCTCTTTAATTAAAGCTATTGCTTCACTTTTAACATTTTCTGCTTTCTCTAACCTGTCAGCTACTTCACTGAAAACATCGGCGACGGCCGCATTAATCATGGTGTTGGGGCCGGCTAAGGATTGGGAAGAGCCAACCATACGAAGTTCAAACTTATTACCGGTAAAGGCTAATGGGCTAGTACGGTTCCGGTCGGTTAGATCTTTTGGGAGGCCTGGAAGGGCGTTAACACCAACTTTTAAAATCTCACCATCCCTTTTTGTGTAGGGGATATCGTTAGTGAGGTGTTCAAGGATTTCTGTGAGTTGCTCCCCGAGGTAGATCGATATAATGGCTGGAGGTGCCTCATTTTTACCTAAGCGGTGGTCGTTTCCAGCCACAGCAATGCTCGACCTAATTAGAGGAGCATATTTATCGGCAGCTTTAACCCACGAGGTCAATATTAGGAGAAAAAGGAGGTTCTCTTGAGGGCTATCGCCGGGGGTGAGGAAGTTTTGACCATTTTCATTGGCTATCGACCAGTTGTTGTGCTTTCCAGAGCCATTAATACCGTTAAAGGGTTTCTCATGAAGAAGAGCTTTCATCCCATGGCGCCTAGCTACCGATTTTAAGATCCTCATAAGGAGTTGGTTCTGGTCAGTTGCGACATTAGCAATATCGTAGATGGTAGCTACTTCAAATTGTCCGGGAGCTGTCTCTTTGTGCTGCGTCTTTGAGGGGATCCCTACTTTCCATAACTCGTAGTTGAGTTCATTCATAAAGACCGTTACTCGGTCACTAATAGAGCCAAAGTAGTGGTCGTCTAACTCTTGTCCTTTAACTGCTAAGTTGCCAAATAGAGTTCTTCCGGTAAGGCGTAAGTCAAGTCTCTCTTCGTAAAACTTGCGGTCAACTAAGAAATATTCTTGTTCAGCGCCTACTGAGACATCAATACGCTTACTCTCGTCTCCAAAAGCTTTTAAAATTCTTAAAGTCTCCCTCTCAATGGCATCACAGGAGCGCAGAAGGGGTACTTTTTTATCGAGGGCCTGACCGTTATAACTAAAAAAAGCGGTGGGGATATAGAAGATTTTAACACCTTCGGTCTCCTTGATAAAGGCGGGAGATGAGGTGTCCCACGCTGTATAGCCACGGGCCTCAAAGGTGGCCCTTAAGCCACCGTTGGGGAAGGAGGAGGCGTCAGGCTCTCCTTGGAGAAGCTCTTTACCAGAAAAATCCATCACCATCTTACCGGGATGTTTGATGGTTATAAAAGAGTCGTGTTTTTCGGCAGTGGAGCCTGTGAGGGGTTGGAACCAGTGGCTGTAGTGGGTGGCCCCTTTCTCGAGGGCCCATTTCTTCATTGCCGAAGCGACAGCCTCGGCCACTTCAGCACTTAGATCTTTTTCACCGTGTTGGATTTGTTTCAGTTCAGAGTAGATTTTTAAGGGGAGCAATTTCTTCATAACGGCGTCGTTAAAAGAGTTGCATCCATAGATTTCACTTTCAAGCTTTGCAGCATAGTTGCATGGAACTGACATTTTTAACCTCCACGGTCAATATTTTCTCAATAGTAATCGAATAACGCTAGAGGTGCAACTACCTATTAGACAGAGAGATATTTACCCTTCTCCCTCAATAGTTATAGCGTCGACAGGGCACACTTCGTGGCAACAATAACACCTTATACACTGCTTATAATCGACATCAATCTTAAACTCTTCAGTGAGGGTGAGGGCCTGCGCTGGACAAATTTTAACACACTTGCCACACCCGATACACAAGAGGGGATCAAAGAGGGGTTTAGGTTCCCTCTTTTGTGAGTAAAATTTCAAGTAACGTGTGAAGAAGGGGATAACTAAAGCCTTAAAGAGATTGGTCTTGGGTTGAATTTCAATCCGCTTAAAGTTTTCAACTACCACCTCTTCGGCTTTGAGGAGGGGGTACTCAATCTCATCAAGATTTCTCCATAGGGTCAGTTTTCTCTTCACTAGTTCTGCTGTCAAGGGGAGGGTAAAGGGGTCGTACCCCATTATAATCCCCTGGGCAGCATCGAGGGCTGTGGGGTCGTTAGAGGCGAGGAGGAGCCCTGTATAGCGTGGCGAGCCAGCTGACGGTCCCGGTCCCTCCATCGCGATGATAGCATCCATAATGGCAAAATGGGGTTTAACGACACTGTAGAGGCCACTCAACATCCGTGCAAAAGATTCTCTCTTTACAAAGCGGAGGTGACAGGCGCTTTTATGGAGCCCCACAACTGTCCCAAACATATTTTTAACGGCGCCAGTGGCATACATCAGTTGGTGAGTTTTCAGCTTAGCAACCGAGATTATGATATCGACCTCATCGATGATGGCCGCTAAGGGGTATTTGTGTCCATAGCTCCACGGAATAGGGTAGGTTTTGGGGTCCTTAGAGAAATCGACCCATGTGGCCCCCTCTTCTTGACAAACTTGGGCTATTCCAGAGGTGCGAGGGGAGAAATGGGAAGAGCTTATGCTGGGAGAGTCCCCTACAAAGATTTCACTGGCTCCCTTCTCCCACAAAAGTTTAATAAGTTCACGTAAAACCTCAGAGCGGGTCGTGACGGCCCTCTCAGGGGGGGAGTCGCTCAAAATATTGGGTTTAAGAAGCACTTTTTTCCCCTCAACCGAGGGGAGAGCTGCTGCTTCACAAATTTTCACTAATGCTTCACGCACCTCCTCCGATGAGTACGATTCACACCGCTCTATAGCAACAAGCGCTCTTTTCATTAGGCATCTCTCCTCAGTAGGGCAAAGTAGAGGGGGCCCATTCCATTGGCGCGGTCAGGGAGAATTGAATACCCGTATTTGCGCCTCTCTGCCACAGCGGGGGCGCTAAGAACTTCACGACAGCGCCCAGGGCGCCTCTTAAAGAGTTTAGCCACCACCTCTTCATTCTCGAGCGGATTGATCGAACAGGTGCTGTAGAGGAGGTATCCACCCACTTTAACAGCCTCTAAAGCCGCTGCTAGAAAAGCAAACTGTTCAGTTGCCAAGCGTTTACCCCTTGAGGGACTCCATTTTTTGAGTAGATTACCATTTTGTAGAAGGTGACGCTCCGAGGAGCAAGGGGCATCGATTAAAATTGCGTCGTAAACCTCCTGTTCATAGAGACCCCACTTACGCCCGTCGTGGGAGGTTATCTTGATGGGGGCTACTAGGGGAGGGGGGAGGTGGGTTTCTACCACATTTCTGAGACGCGCTCGCCTTTCACTGGAGCGGTCGTTTAAGACTAATTGTCCCTCTCCAGCGAGTCCTTTGGCTAAGATAAGACTCTTCCCCCCAGGAGCAGCACACATGTCGAGGACAGTTTCTCCCGGTTTAACGGGTAGGAGGGAGGCCACAATAAGGGACCCCTCATCGAGAAAATAACTCTTGAGGAGCCCTTCAGTGTGGGCTATCTGGTTTGTGGGTTGTAAGAGAGCCTCTTTTAGGCCCTCCCAGCGCTCTTGGTAGATAGTTGAGTAATAGGTGTCAAAACTCTCCATTTAGCTACCTTAACGCTGTAAGCAAACTCTGTCCAGCGCCTCTACAAGATATGTTTTAAGAACTTCTCGGTCCGTTTTGACTGGGGATTGTTGAAGAGAACTTCGGGTTTTGCAACCTCAATAATCTCCCCTTCATCCATGAAAACAATCCGGTCAGCCGCCGCTGTAGCAAAGCCCATCTCGTGGGAGACAATCAACATCGTCATTCCCGATTTGGCGAGGGAGAGCATAACGTCCAACACCTCTTTAATCATCTCGGGGTCGAGGGCACTGGTGGGCTCATCAAAGAGCATCACTTTGGGGTTCATCGCTAAAGCTCTGGCAATCGCTACCCTTTGTTGTTGTCCGCCTGAGAGTTGATTGGGGTGACTATTGGCCTTCTCAGAGAGTCCAACCCGCTCTAAGAGTGTATAAGCGAGAGCATGGGCTTCAGCTTTAGCCATCTTTTTAACCCGCATAGGGGCTAGCGTGATGTTCTCCAGTACCGTTAAGTGGGGAAAGAGATTGAAAGACTGGAAAACCATCCCCACCTCCTCCCTAATGTGTCTAATATCACTATTGCTACTCACCTCCACCTCATCGAAAAAAATCTTACCCGAGGTGGGGATTTCAAGGCGGTTAATGGTGCGTAATAGGGTACTTTTGCCACTGCCAGAGGGGCCGATAATGACAACTACCTCCCCCTCTTCAACTGACAAGGATGCATTTTTGACAGCGTGGATCGATTTGCTCGCATCGGTAACAAAATCTTTACAAAGGTTTTCAACTCTTATTCTAGCCATTTTTGTGTAACCTCTCTTCAAGGATCCCCACTAAGCGTGAGAGGATTAGGGTAATCAGGAGATAGACCAGGGCTACTACAAACATCGTCTCAAGGGAGAGGAAAGTGCGTGCAATATGTTCCCTTCCTTTACGGAGAATATCGGTGAGGGCGATGGTAGAGACTAAGGAGGAGTCTTTCAACATCGAGATAAACTCATTTCCAATGGCTGGTAAAATAACCTTGATTGTTTGGGGTAAGATTACATAACGGAAAGCTTGACCCCGCGTGAGTCCTAAGGCGATAGCCGCCTCCATTTGCCCCTTGGGAATAGCTTGAATGCCTGCCCGTACAATCTCCCCCATATAAGCCCCAAAACAGATCGAGAGGGCCGCTATGGCAGCCAGCATCCCCTCAATTCTAAAGAGGCGCCCCATCGCATAGTAGATAAATATAAGTTGCACCAAAAGGGGAATCCCCCTGATAAACTCAACATAGATTCCACTAATCATATTGACAATGTAACTCTTGGCAACCGACCCCAAACCAACGAAAAGGCCAATAATTATAGCTCCAATAATTGAGATAATAGTGACCTGGAAGGTGGTTGGTGCCCCCTGAATAACGACCAAGAAGATCGAGCGGTAGGGGGTGGGGACGAAGATTACCAAAAAGGTCAAAAGGCCGGCAGCTATGATGAAAGTGAGCCGCCACGAGTTGAAGACGTGATGGTCATCTTTGCGGGGTATTAAGACCCCGTCGGTCATCTGAATCTTTGTACTCACCTTTTGGGTTTCGGGAGGACGCGAAACTAGTTTTTTTACCAGGTTCGCGTGCTCACCATACTCATTTTTTTTCATCTAAAGAATATCCCATTTTTTCTTAAGGGCACCCATCGTACCGTCAGCTTCGAGGGCGGCTAGGGTATCGTTAAGGATCTTGAGAAGGGTTGAGTTACCCTTTTTAACAGCGATTGCAATCTCTTCAATATCGCCACCAAGAGAGCCCACAATTTCAAGTCTTTGGGCGTAGTTTGGGTTGGCTAAGACAAATTCAGCCGCTATTAACGAGTCAGCTACCGCAGCATCAACGTTTTTATTGAGGAGGTCTTCAATGGCCAAACCGATATCGTCATAGGCTCTCACAACAGCTCCGTCAATCTTCTCAACGGCGAAGTTACCGGTAGTCCCTATTTGAACCCCAACTTTTTTGCCAACTAACGACTTCTCATCTTTTATAGCGGAGTTCCCTTTATTGACAATAATCGATTGGGTCACCTCTAAGATTGGCGTGGTGAAGTCCATCGTCTCTTTACGCTCTTCAGTGACGGTGACACCTGAGGCTACCCCATCGTAGGAGCCGTTGTAAAGACCGGCAAAAATACCGTCCCAGGGGACGTTCTTGGCGACCATTGAATAACCCGATTTCTCGCCAATTGCGGCAATTAGGTCTATTTCAAAGCCCACAATAGCCCCATTCTCATCAACATACTCGAGGGGGGGCCACGTACAGTCGGCTGCAAAGACATATTCACCTGTCTCTTTTTTACAACTTACTAAAAAGAGCGAGGTTATTGAAACAACTAAAATGGTTACAAGGAGAATCCTCTTCATAACAACCTCCATAAATAATTCAATTTAGGTGAATTTACATAATTATGCAAAAGATGTCAATATTTTATGCATAATTATTCATTAAAAGGTTGTTACAAAGTAGCCACACAAGAGGCCGAGGATGATTCCCCCTAAGACTTGCATAAAGCTGTGTCCCAACATTGTCTTCAGATTTTCGATGGTAAACTCCCCATCTTCGTGGATCTTGTTGAGGATTCGGCTCCAGTCGTTGAGCACTTTAGCCTGCTTCCCAGCCGCCCGTCTAATCCCCATTGAGTCGTGGATGACAATGAGGGCAAAGGTGATGGCGATGGCAAAGGAGAGACTTTTTCCCCCCTCCTTGATAAACACCGCAGTGGAGAGGGCCACCACCATAGCCGTATGACTGGAGGGCATTCCTCCGGTACTAATGAAGAGTTGCTTTACAAACTTCTTCTCAATGGGCCAATTTAGAAATGGTTTTAAAAGTTGTGCCACAAAGGCGGCTAAGAGGGCAGCAAATAGGGGACGATTAGCCAAAAGAATATTCATACCCCACTTTACCCCAGATAAAGAGTTGTATTCAATAGTTACCCCTCTTGAGATGAATTTGAATAAGCGGTACAAATGAGTCTATGGATAGTAAAAAAAGGGCTCTTTACCAAGGGGGTGTTATAAACATCACCTCCTTTATGGCTCAGTTTACCATTGCGATGGTCAACCTAGCTTTAGTTTATAGGATGCGCAATTATTTCAATGCTTCGGCCCAGTTAGTTGGTGCTGCAGCTTCCACCTATAACTTCACCTACTTCGTTGCGTGCCTTTTCCTTAGTCCTCTGACACGGCGCTTAAAACCGCCCCAAAGTGTCAATATCTCAATGGTGGTGATGACCTTAGCCGTCGGTGTTGTCCTCTTTACAACTCATATAAGTGTCGCCTTTATCGCCCTTGTCTTCTATGGAGCAGCGATGGCCTTTTTGTGGCCCCAAATTGAGTCGTGGCTTGCTAGGGGGAAAGAGGGGCAAGCCCTCAATCGGGCCACCAGCAATTTTAATGTCTCTTGGTCGCTGGGTCTCGCCCTCTCACCCCTCTTGACGGGAGCTTTAGTTGAGGTGGGGACAACTATCCCCCTTATTTTGTCAATGGCCCTCTTCTTAGTTATCTTCCTCCTCATAACAGTCGCGCAGCGCACTATATTCGATGACGACTCGTCGGTTTCAGAGCACACTAGAGTCCAAAATTCACAAGGGGTTGATCAAAGTACCCCCCTAAGATTTCTCTCTTGGGCCGGCGTCTTTACCACCTATTGTGCCCTGCCAATCACCCTAACAATCTTCCCCCTCTACGCCCAAGACCTCAATATCTTCTCAGAGAGTGTTGTGGGGACCCTCCTTGCCGTTAGGGGGCTAGTCACTGTGGCTATGTTTATCGTGCTAGGAAGGACAAAGCGGTGGCACTTTAAGAAGTGGTTAATCATTTTAGTTCAGGTAGCGATAGCTCTCCTCCTTTTTGGCGCTAGATTTGCTTCAACTTACCTCCACTTCCTCCTCTTCTTCTTCCTTTATGGCCTCTTCTTTGCCTGCACCTACTCGATGTCAATTTTCCACGGCGCTTCCGGGACTCTTCAACTCTCAAAGCGGATGATGATTCACGAAGTTTTACTAACTCTCGGAAGTGTTATAGGGGCCACTTTTGGGGGAGGAATATATGAAAAATATGGATTTTCTAATCTTTTGCTAATAGCCTCTATTGTGGTGATTATTCCACCGGTGTTGTCTCTATTTATTGGCAAAAAGCCAATTGCCCAGAAAGGAGCCTAATATGGGTAGATCTTTAACCTACAAAATATTGAAAGAGCACCTTAGAGAGGGCTCTTTAGTAGCTGGTGAAGCGATTGGGATAAAAATCGACCAAACTTTGACCCAAGATGCAACAGGGACAATGGCCTACCTGCAGTTTGAAGCATTGGCCCTAGAGCGGGTTCAAAACGAACTAGCCGTGAGCTATGTTGACCATAACACCCTCCAGGTGGGGTTTGAAAATGGTGATGACCACCGCTATCTGCAGAGTGTCGCCGAGCGCTACGGGATAGTCTACAGTCGCCCTGGTAACGGGATTTGTCACCAAGTCCACCTAGAGAGGTTTGGTGAGCCGGGTAAGACCCTCCTTGGTTCTGATTCCCACACCCCCACCGGTGGGGGCTTAGGGATGGTCGCCATTGGCGCTGGTGGATTAGACATTGCAGTGGCGATGGGTGGGGGCTCTTTCCACCTAATTGCCCCCAAGGTTATTGAAATTAGACTAAGTGGAGAATTACGCCCCTGGGTGAGTGCCAAAGATGTAATTCTCACCGTCCTAGAGCGCTACGGTGTTAAAGGGAACGTCAATACAGTTTTCGAGTATACCGGCGAGGGGGTTGCTACCCTCTCGGTCCCCGAGAGAGCCACCATCTGTAACATGGGGGCCGAGTGTGGCGTGACCACCAGCCTCTTTCCCAGCGATGAGGTGACTAAACGCTTCTTAATCGCCCAACAGAGGGGAGAGGTTTACCGCCCCTTAGCCGCCGATAAAGGGGCTAAATATGATGAGGTTTACCATCTAAACCTCTCAGATGTGGTCCCCAAAGCGGCTGCACCCCATTCCCCCGGTAATATTGTCAACATTGATGAACTGACAGAGATAAAAGTAGACCAAGTCTTAATTGGCTCGTGTACCAACAGCTCCTACAGTGAACTACACCGTGTGGGGAAGATTTTAGAGGGGAGAAATATAGCACCCACACTCTCCCTGGGAATTGCCCCCGGTTCGCGTGAGGTGCTCTTGATGCTCTCTGAAGATGGATCTTTAACCAAGATGATTAGTGCTGGAGCGAGGATACTGGAGAGCGCCTGTGGTTTTTGTATCGGAAACCATATGAGCCCAGGAAGCAACGCTGTCTCGCTGCGTACCAATAACCGCAACTTTGAGGGGCGTAGCGGTACCAAAAGTGCCCAAGTCTACCTAGTTAGTCCCGAAGTGGCCGCCTTAAGTGCCCTTAAAGGGGCTTTCTGTGACCCCTTAAAAGAGAATTTAGGGATAGATTACCCCGTGGTTGGTGAGGTTGAGAACTACCTCGTTGACGACTCGATGTTGATCTTCCCCCCTAAAGATGGGAGCAAGGTAGAGATTGTAAGGGGACCCAATATTGGAGAGCCCCCCAAAAGTAGCCCCCTACAAGATAGTATTGAGGGGCTCTGCACCCTTAAAGTGGGCGATAATATTACAACCGACCACATAATGCCGGCTGGAGCAAGGCTCAAATATAGGTCAAATATTGCAGCCTATGCCCACTACACCTTTGAAGGGGTCGACCCCACTTTCCACGACCGCGCAAAAGAGATAGAGGGGAGGGGGTTGGCCAATATTGTGGTAGCCGGTCTCTCCTATGGACAAGGCTCTTCCAGAGAGCACGCAGCAATTTGCCCCATGTACCTTGGGGTGAAGGTTGTTTTGGCCCAATCGTTTGAGAGGATTCACCAAGCCAACCTCTGCAACTTCGGGATTCTCCCCCTAGAGTTTTTAAATGAGCAAGATTACCAATTGATTGAAGCGGGGGATAGTCTCAAACTAGAGAACCTCCATAGTGCCATTGAGGGGGGTAAAGTGACCCTCATCAATGTGACTAAAGGGGTAGCGATTGAGACAAAAGCAACCTTGAGCCGTCGCCAAGTTGAGATTTTAAAGGCGGGTGGTCTCTTAAACTTAACTAAGGCGACCCTCGCTTAACGCTCGTCAATGGGGATAACCTTACGGAGGCTTAAGCCGTCGTAGATTTGTCTTGGCCTCCCAATCTTTCCGTAGGGGTCGTTGGTCCACTCTAACCAGTGGGCTATCCACCCAGGCAGGCGCCCCATAGCAAACATACAGGTGAACATATTGGTTGGGATTCCTAGGCGTCTAAAGATAATTCCAGTGTAGAAGTCGACGTTGGGGTAGAGGTTACGCTCTTTAAAGTAGTCGTCGTTAACGGCAGCCTCTTCTAACTCCAAAGCCAACTCTAAGAGGGGATCATGGGTCGTATTGAGGTCTAGAATCTCCTGTAAGAGGCGTTTGGCAATCATAGAACGGGGGTCGTAAGTTTTATAAACCCGGTGACCAAAACCCATAAGACGGAAGGTGTTGTTCCGCTCTTTGACCTGTTCAACAATATCTTTAGCACCCATATTATTGGCTATAGCATTCTCCAACATCTCAATAACAGCTTGGTTAGCTCCCCCATGTTTGGGGCCCCAAAGGGCACAAATTCCGGCTGAGATTGAGGCGTAGAGGTTGGCTCCGGCACTTGCAATGAGACGCACCGCCGTTGTAGAGCAATTTTGCTCATGGTCGGCGTGGAGGATTAAGAGCTGGTTCAACGCCTTTACGTGGAGAGGATTTATCTGGTAGTCGTTGACAGGCGATTTGAACATCATGTTGAGAAAGTTCTCACCATAACTGTATTTAAAAGAGGGGGGGACAAACTCTTCACCCCGCATCTGGCGGTAGGTGAAGGCGGTTATCGTCCTTATTTTAGAGAGTAGACGGGTGACAGCGAAGTCGATTTGGGCTTCAGGGTCGATATCATCCATTTCGGGGTAGAAAGCTGACAGTGAGACCGACATAGCCGCTAGAATTGACATCGGGTGGGAATCTTGGGGGTAACGTCTAAAGAAACTTTGCATATCGTAGTGGAGCATCGATTCGCGGTTTAAGAGCTCAGCGTAGCGACGCCGCTCCTCATAGTTGGGTAACTCCCCCTTAATGAGGAGGTAGGCAACCTCAACAAAGTCGCAGTTGTTGACCAAGTCTTCAATATCGTAGCCACGATAGCGGAGAATCCCCTTTTCGCCGTCGATGTAACAGATGCTACTGTTACAACTGCCGGTATTAACGAAACCGGGGTCGTAGGTGATATACCCTGTCTCCTTCCTCAAGTTGCGCACATCTATCGATTTTTCACCCATGTTATCGGTGATTACAGGTATTTGGATTGGATCTCTATCGGGTAGTGTCAATGTTGCAAACTCTTTATTAAACTCCATATCTCCTCCTACTCGTTCGAATTGAGCTTTCGTAAAGCGAGAATAAGGGCTTGAGTCCCCAGTTTACCCCCTCCCAGTGCTTGTAGGGTGGTGTAGAGTTGCTCAACCAGAGCCAAACCCGGTAGGGCAATTCCCATTCTCTCACTCTCCTCCAGGGCAATTTGCATATCCTTCACAAAGTGGTCGACCATAAACCCTGGGCCGAAATCACTTTGTAGCACACGAGGTGCTAAGTTGTCCAGAGTCCAGCAACCAGCTGCCCCTGCCCCAATAGTGGCTAAAAGGGTTTTACCATCGAGACCAGAGCGCTCTCCATAAAGGAGGGCTTCACACACCCCAACCATCGTTCCAGCTATCACAATCTGGTTACACATCTTGGTGTGTTGCCCCTTGCCAGCCCCCCCTTGGAGGGTTGCCCTTCCCATCTTCTGAAAGTAGGGGAGAAGTTGGTCAAAGACCTCTTTTTCACCCCCCACCATGATTGAAAGGCGAGCCTCTCTAGCCCCTACATCCCCCCCAGAGACGGGAGCATCGAGGATAAAACACCCCTTTTTAGCCGCCTCTGTAGCGATCTTTTGGGCTAAGGAGGGTTTGGTAGTGGTCATGTCGACTAAAATTGTCCCCTCTTGGAGGGTGGTAAAAATCCCCTCTGGGCCAAAATAGACCTCTTCAACATCGGATGGGAAACCCACCATGGTGAAGATGAGGTTTGCTTGTTGAGCCACTTGGGCTGGCGAAGAGAGGAGAGTGGCCCCTTTAGCAACTAACGATTGGGTTTTTTCAGGGGAGCGGTTGTAGAGATAGAGATTGGTAGCTAGAGGGAAGATATGGTGGGCCATAGGGAGACCCATCACTCCAGTTCCAATCCAACCAACATTTTTTACCATAAATGGCCTCCAAGTTTGAGAATAGAGGTTACTCGATTGCTAATCAAGGGGGAGTGTGATACGTTTTTTATATGAGTAAAGAAGAGCAAGCAGACCCCCATTTCATCGAAGATGAGATAATCGACATCGCCGATTTCTTCAAAGTTTTTGGAGACCCCACCCGCTTAAAGATTTTGTTTCTCCTTGAGAAGGGGGAGTCTTCAGTCAATAATATCGCCGAAGCGCTCCAGATGAACCAATCGACCATCAGCCAACAGCTCCGTATTCTAAGGGTCTCACGCTTAGTGCGTCACCGCAAAGAGGGGCGCCATATCTTCTATAGCCTTAACGACGCCCACATCGAGAAAATCCTCAAGATGGGCGTTGAGCACTACGAAGAGACCTTCTCAAGGCGTACTATCTAGCTCTTTCGCCTTCAGCCAGTAGTGGTGGGCTTGGAGCCTTATCCCGTTGATATTTATAAAGCCTTTGCAATCTTCACTCTGGTAGCCTCCAGCCACCTCCATACTCCCCAGAGCCTCGTTGTAGAGGGAGTAGGGGCTAACTACTCCGCCACTAATAATGTTCCCTTTGTAGAGGATAACCTTGGCAGTACCGGTGATTAACTCTTGGCTCTTGTTGATAGCCGCTGAGAGGAAGTCAAACTCGGGGCTAAACCAGTAGCCGTTGTAGATTAACTCGGCAAATTTAGGCATCAACATATCGCGGAGGTGCATCACCTCTTTATCCATACAAATCCCCTCTAAGTCGCGGTGGGCGTGCCACAAAATTGTCCCTCCCGGAGTCTCATAGACGCCCCGGCTCTTGATGCCAACATAGCGGTTCTCCACCATATCGACCCTCCCAATAGCATTGTCATGGCCTACTTGGTTGAGGTAGATGAAGAGCTCGAGGGGATCACTGTGGAGAGTCCCATCGTTTTCATTGACAACTTTAGTTGGTATTCCGTCGACAAAGTCGATAGCTAACACAGTCTCATAGTCGTTAGCCTCTTGGGGGCTCAACGTGTGGGAGAAGACCTCTTTGGGGCAGGGGAGGGCTGGGTCTTCTAAAATTCCCGCCTCGTGGGAGATATGGAGGAGGTTCTCATCTTCACTGTAGGGTTTCTTGAGAGAAGCCTTAATGGGAATATTGTACTTTTCTGCATAGGCAATTAAATCACTGCGTCCTTCAAACTCGTCTAACCACTCCCTCTCTTTCCAAGGGGCAATAATTTTAACCTCAGGCATGAGGGCGTAGAAGGCGAGCTCAAAGCGTACCTGGTCGTTCCCCTTACCGGTAGCACCGTGGGCCACATAGAGGGTCCCCTCTTTTTGGGCAATCTCAATTTGCCTTTTAGCAATTAGCGGTCGGGCAATTGAGGTCCCTAAGAAGTAGCGCCCTTCGTAGAGGGCATTAGCCTTAAGGGCGTGGAAAATATACTCTTCGACAAACTCACGTCTAAGGTCTTCAACGTAGACTTTGGAGGCGCCACTGGCGTAGGCTTTCTTCTCCACCTCTTTGAAGTCTTCATCTTGTCCCACATCGGCCACATAGGCAATTACCTCAAACCCTTTATTGGCTAACCATTTCAACATTACCGAGGTGTCTAAACCACCGCTATAAGCTAAAACCACTTTCTCTTTATTCATCTTAAATCCCCCATTTACCGATATTTTGCATAAAAATGAAATAAAAGCAACTCTTTTATGTATAATTATGCATCAAGAGGCTAAGTTATTGTCTGAAGTTCGATATAAACCGAGTCATCCCCTTTAAGGGAGGGGAGGGAGACCTCGTAACTTGATAGATAGGGGCTACTCTCCCCCTCGCGGTAGAGGTTAACGGTAAGGAAATAGTCGACTGAGCGTACGATCTCATTGGGGTCGTAGCGTAAGATAAAGTTGAGGGGGAAGCGCAAAGGGTTGAGGATTGTTTGACTCACTAGGGAGGAAGTTTCCCCAGTAATTTGATTTCTCCCCATCAGGTTAATCTCGAGGCGCAACCTAGAGGGGAAGTAGACGATATTGGGGTACATAACGGTCCCTGAGATCAGTTTATAGGGGGCGCTTGGCTGATTATTGGTTGGAAGGGAGGTCGCGCAACCAATTAAAAGAAGGGCAATAATTGAGATTAAAATTAGACTTTGACCCTTCAAAACACCTTCCTCCGACCACTACTATAATATAATCGCCCTAAACAGAGAAGAGGAGATAATGTGTTGACCTTTTACCCCTTTTGGTTTAGAAAACTAAGCATGAGCACCATGAAATATTCTGAGAGCGAAATTTTATTACAACATGGGGTGCGCCCCCTGCTTCATAGGGTAGAGGTCTATCGTTACCTCTTAGAAAATAGAGTCCACCCAACAGCTGACGATATCTACACCGCTCTAACGCGGGAAGGTGTGTCGATTGCCCGCTCAACGGTCTACAATATCCTCACTCTTTTGGTTGAAAACAACTTGGTGCAAGCCCTCTCCATCGAAGAGAAAGAGTTGCGTTACGACGCTTGCATGACGCCCCACATCCACTTTAAGTGTAATCAGTGCGGCGAGATTTACGATATTAATGAAGGACTATTCCCCTCAATTGATCTCAAGGGGGGCTTCCAAATAGACTCAGTTGAGGTCACTATCAAGGGGACTTGCCCCCACTGCCTATAAAAGAGGGCCACCTTGCGGTGACCCCCCAATTACTAGGTTAACGTGAACCAGCTGGCCCATACAAGATATCGAAGTACTCCATCTCAGTCGAGAAGACCTTATTAAGGTTTTGAATTGTCTTACGGTACGACTCTAAAGTTCTCCACAGGGCGAAGAACTCGGGGTCCTCTTCGTAGGCCTCGGCGTAGATCTGCGTCGCCTTGGCGTCAGCTACACCTTTAATCTGCTCAGCAGTGGCGTAGGCCTGGGAGATAATACTCTTCTTATCGTTCTCAGTTTTTCCTCTCCAGCGTGACTGTTGTCCCTCTCCATAGGAGCGGTAGGCTTCAGCGATCTGGTTACGCTCTTTAATCATCCTTTGGTAGACGCTCTGTGTTAAATCATCGCTATAGCGAATTTGGCGAATAACAATGTCGATAACCTCAATACCGTACTCCCTTGAGAAGTCGCGGGCACTGACGAGGATTCTATTACTGAGGCCTTCACGTCCGATTTTAATCGATTCTTGTTGAATCTCGGTGCGCGTCAGGTTCCTCAGTTGTTCAGCATCTTCTAAGCTCTCCACTGTTTGAGCTTGTTCGTCGACCTGCATCTGGTTGATACGGTTGGTGTTACGCACTGCATCGTTGAGGTAGTTTTCACTAATAACCGTTCTAGTGGCTGAGTTAATAACATCGTTGAGACGCAATAAGGCGTTAGGAAGGGTGTTAATCGACTGGTAGAAGAGGGAGGGATCGACAATCCTCCAACGAGCTGTGGCGTCGACCCAGATAAACTGGTTCTCACGGGTGGGGATTCTTTGGGCTTCTCCATCCCAGCTCATTATCTTCTTGGGATACTTTACAACAGTGTCGACTAGGGGAACTTTAATCTTCAACCCCGCATCGTAGTGGGTGTTTACAATTTTACCAAACCTAGTTATTACGGCCAGCTCCCCCTCTTGGAGGACAAAGAAAGGTCCTAAGAGGATAAAGACTATCAAGAGGACAACTACTATAACTAAAGCTGTAATCAATTTTTTCATTTTACACCTCCTGGAGTCACCGTTAAGTCACTAATGGGGAGGAAGTTTTGTAACTTCTTATCGATGAGGGTGAGGGTTCCGGCATCAGCTTGCGAGAGAATCTCCTCCATTGTTTCGATGTAGAGGCGCCGGGTCGTAATATCTTTTGAGAGACTATAGGCCTCTAAGACCGAGATAAAGCGCTCCACATCTCCTTGGGCGTTGTTAACCCGCTCAGCAGCATACCCTTGTGCCACCTGAATAACCTGTGAAGCCTCGCCTTGAGCCCGTGGAATTTCACGGTTGTACGACTCTTTCCCTTCGTTGATAAGACGGTTCATATCTTGAATTGCTTTGTTGACATCTTCAAAAGCGTCTTGCACCTCTCCCACAGGGGGGACGATGTTTTGCAGCTTAACGGTTAAGAGGCGAATTCCCAGCTCATACGAGTCAAAGATTTTCTGCATCAGCTCTTGCGACTCAACCTCTATCGTGGTCCTTTCACTCGACATAATGGCCAAGATGGGGAGGTCTCCCACTAGTTGGTTAATTACACTCTGTGAGATGTCACGAATAGTTTTGTCGCGCTCTTGGACATTGAAGAGCCATTTGGCAGGGTCCTCAATGCGGTACTGAATAATCCACTGCACGTCGACAATGTTTAAATCACCTGTCAACATAACCGATTCACCAACGGTTGATCCGGTGGGGTAGGTCATGAACCTTGAGTTCAAATCTTGTCCACTACTTTGTCCAAAGTCCATTGTCTGTACGACACGGGTAGGAATATTGTAGTTGCGGTCTATGCCTAGTGGCAACTTGGCTTGCAACCCTGGTCCAACTGTACGGTTATACTTTCCAAAGCGCAATATTACCGCCTCTTCTGTTTGATCGACTACAAAGACACTGCTTAAAATCAAAACGAAGAGGAGGACGACTGCGATAATGGCTAGTATCAACTTTGGACTAAGGCGAAAAGGGGTTCTTTTTGAAGCACCCGATTTATCCATTTACGCTCCTCCTTATAGGCTTCAACTCTTTGTCAAAGCCCTTCAAATGTATATTAGATGCCCCCAAGCGTCAATCAAAGTGGTAATTATTAGGGTGGTACGATTGAAAAAAGAGCCCTCTATAGAGTATAGTGGTCAACATGAAAAAGAGATTAATAACTAGTGCACTCCCTTATGTTAACAATATTCCCCACCTAGGGAACTTGATACAGGTCCTCTCAGCCGATGGCTTTGCCCGTTTTTGCCGCTCTAAGGGGTATGAGACCCTCTACATCTGCGGAACCGATGAGTATGGGACTGCTAGTGAGACCAAGGCGGCCCAAGAGGGGATTACCCCCAGGGAGTTGTGTGACAAATATTTTGTTATCCACCGCGATATCTACCGCTGGTTTGAGATCGACTTTGACCACTTTGGGCGCACCAGCACCCCCCTCCAAACCGAGATAGTCCAAGCAATCTTTAAGAGGGTTGATGAAAATGGGTACATTAAAGAGGACGAAATAGAGCAGCTCTACTGTGAACATGACCAGCGCTTCTTAGCCGACCGCTATGTAGTGGGGGAGTGTCCCAAGTGTGGCTCTCTTTCGGCGCGGGGTGACCAGTGTGACGAGTGTGGCTCCCTCTTAGACCCCACCGACCTCATCAACCCCAAGTGTGGTATCTGTGGTAACACCCCCGTACTTAAGAGGACTAAACACCTCTATATCGACCTACCTAAAGCCTTGCCCCTCTTGCAGGAGTGGATGGATAAAGCTTCAGTCGAGGGTTTTTGGGCCCGTAACGCCATTCAGACCACCAAGAGCTGGATTAGAGACGGCCTTAAAGAGAGAGCTATAACCCGCGACCTTAAGTGGGGCATTCCGGTCCCCAAAGAGGGGTACGAAGATAAGGTGTTCTACGTCTGGTTTGACGCTCCCATTGGCTACATCTCAATTACAGCCAACCACACCGAAAATTGGCGAGATTGGTGGCAAAATAGTGAGGAGGTGGAGTTATTCCAGTTTATTGGGAAAGACAACATCCCCTTTCACACCGTCATCTTCCCGGCCACCCTTTTGGCAACCCAAGAGCCGTGGACGATGCTCCACCACATGTCCTCAAGTGAATACTTAAATTACGAGGGGGGGAAGTTCTCTAAGAGTAGAGGGATGGGGATCTTTGGTAACGATGTTCAAGATACCGGCATCCCGGCCGATATGTGGCGCTTCTACCTCTTCTACAACCGACCAGAGAAGGCCGATGTCCTCTTCACTTGGAAAGATTTCCAAGAGAAGGTGAATGGTGAGCTGATAGGCAACATCTCAAACTTGGTTCACCGTACCCTCTCCTTCATCGACCGCTTCTACGATGGGGTCGTCCCCGAAGGGGAGATTGATGAGACTCTCAAAGGGGAAATTGCCAACCGCATAGAGGAGATTGATCTCTATTTTGAGAGGGGGGAGCTGCGTGAAGCACTACGCCACATCTGCTACCTCTCTTCGGTTGGCAATAAGGCGTTCCAAGATGGGGAACCGTGGAAAAACCGCACTGAGAATCCAGGGCAAAGTGGCTCTCTTTTAAGGACCCTCATCTACCTGCTGAGAGACCTAGGTGTACTTCTACAACCCTTTGTTCCACGCGCTTCAGCTCAACTTTTAGCCTACCTCAACAGTGAGGGGGCGACTTGGCAAAACATTGGAGTCTACTCTGGAATAGAGAAGATAAATAGACCCGATTACCTCTTTAGGCGATTGGAAGACGATTTAATAGATACATTGCGGGAACGCTACAGTGGGTCCCAAGCAGCAAGAGAGAAGGAGAAGAGTACAATGGATTCAGTTGCAGCAACATTTGCCGAGAAGGTAACACTGAGAGTCTCTAGAGTCGCTGAGGTGGAGCGCCACCCCGATGGAGATAGACTCTATATCCTCCAATTAGATACCGGTGCTGAGGAGTACACCACCATCGTCTCCTCAATTGTCCCCTTCTACAAAGAAGTGGAGTTGTTGAATCGCAATATTGTGTTGGTTCAAAACCTTAAACCGGCCAACTTTAGGGGGGTAAAGAGTAGGGGAATGCTCTTAGCTGCCAGTGATAAAGATGATCAAAACCATGCGACCTGTGAGGTCATTTTTGCCGACCAATTTGCCGTTGGCACCGAACTTCTCCCCGAAGGGCTTACTGCCCCTCCCCAAGTTAGGAGCCAAGTTAAGGGAGAACTCTTCTTCTCCCTACCCGTTTATACCGAAGGGGGAGTGGTGAAAATCGAGGGGCGCCCCATTGGAACTCCCGATGGGAACCTCACAGTAATGCGCTACACCGATGGAGTGGTGGGCTAAAGAGTGATGGAGAAGCTCACCGTTGAACCGATTCAACTTGAGCAACTCGAGTCGAATAACAACCCACTACAAAGTGGGTTATGGGCTAACGTTAAAAAGGGTAACGGCTGGATAGCTTACCCCTTTGCAATAACAATTGGGGCTAAGAGGAGTACCCTCTTAGTCCTAGTCAAAAAGCTCCTCTTAAATTACTCAATTGCCTATCTCCCTTATGGACCTGAAGAGGGGTTTTACCACCCAGAGTTGAGTGAAAAGCTGACACCCCTCCTCCCCAAAGGGGTGGTCTTTATCCGCTACGACCTCCCTTTTGGCAACACCCAAAAACCAACTAATGTAAAGGTCTTAAAAGAATCAATTCAGCCCGAAGGAAGTGTTATTCTAGACCTCACCAAAGGGTATGTTGAGGTCTCTAAAAGCTACCGTCAAAGGGCAAAACGCCATATTAAGCGGGGTAAAGAGAGGGGGCTTGAAATCTTTAAATGGGAGGGGGATGAGGCAACTTTTGAAGGGTGGTACCGCCTCTACCGACAAAAAGGGGTAGAGAAAGAGTTCTCCCCCCGTACAAGCGGCTACATCAAACAGTTCTTTACCTATAGTGGCGAGAAGTGCAGAGCAGAGCTCTACTGTGCAGCCTATCAAGATAAGTTGGTGGGTGGCATAGTTCTCCTTAAAGGCGTTTCAAGCGCCCTCTACCTCTTTGGAACTTCTAAAAATATTGACAAGGTTTCGCCGGCCTACCTTCTCCAAGATTACGCAATCAGAGAGTTGTGCAACCGAAATTTTAAGAGTTATGACCTTCATGGAATAAGTGGCGAGGGGGGGAGGGGAAGTCACTTGGCAGGCCTAGACCAGTTTAAGCTCTCTTTTGGCGGCGAGAAGGTTGTGCGTCACCCCTCGTTTGATACCCCCTTAAAGCCTCTCCTCTACTACTTCTATTCAATTCTTGAGAGGTGGCGCATGCGACGCTACAGAGGCTCTAATCGAGATTCTTAACAGCCTCTCTAAATTGTTCTCCCCGATCAAACTCGTGCTTAAAAAGGTCAAATGAGCTAGCCCCAGGTGAGAGGATTACCGCCTCGCCTTTCTTTGCTTTAGAGTAAGCCGATTCTACCGCCTTCTCCATTGTGATAAAGGGCCCCTCATAAGCAATAGAGTGCTTCTCTAAGAAGGGAATTAGTTTATTAGTGGTAAAGCTACCCGCCAGCAGGTGGACACTTCGAGCCACTTTAAGGGGGGGGAGCATCGCTTGTGCTTCGAGGTTTTTATCAGTTCCTCCACAAATTAGGTGGTAGTGGAAGGGGCTATTGCTGCAGGTGAAGGCGACCGCTTCGGGAATCGTCGCAGCTGAGTCGTTTATAAAAAAGACATCCCCTTTCATCCCTAACGCCTCTTGGCGGTGGGGGACGCCGGTAAAAGATTCAAAGGCACTCGTTACCTGACGCGAGCCCACCCCTAAACTGCGGCAAAGAGCCCAAGCAGGCCTAAGACGGGGAGGTTGCTTCTCATAACCAGGGAAACTCTCAATTGTCTTGATTGAGTCAACTTTGGCATTGATTAACTCTTGGGAGATTTCAGCGGGAACTATTACACGGGTAGCTCCAGTTTTGAAAAGGAGCCATTTATCCTCTTTATAGGCTTGGTAATCGCTATAGCTGTTGAGGTGGTCGGGGAAAAGGGAGGTTAAGAGGAGGGCTTTAAAGCGGGGTAACTTACGAGGCGAGAGTTTAAAAAGGTCTCGAATTTGCCACGAAGAGAGCTCACTAACAAGGTAGAGGGGCATTGCTTCCCCCATCTTTGCCCTTTTTTCTAGAATATCGAGGATTGTAAAACCACTTACACCCATATTTCCCAGCTGAAGGGTCTCCCCTTTAGTTTGATTGAGGACGTGGGTCGTGGCGGCTACTGTCGTTGTTTTACCTTTGGTTCCAGTCACTATAACGATGTTTATCCCCTTAACGAGGGGAGAAGAAAAGAGGAATGAGATATCAGTTGCAGAATCTTTAGCCAAAAGTAGGTAGGGGCTCTCAATAGGGACAGCGGGGTTCTTTATGACTAGATCGGCCCACTTAAAATCTTCCTCACGATGGGTTTGGCAAATAGCAGTGGCACCTTGTCTCTTTAATAGTTGAAGAGGCTCACCCAGCTCTTGCTCTGAGCGTAAATCGGTGATTCTAACCTCATCTCCCCGGTCGAGGAAATAGGAAGCGGCAGCATAGCCTCCCCCTAGCACCCCAAAGCCAAAAATTAAAACACGCATGCTGTTTTTATATTACACTCTCTCTTTATTTGCAACAACCGTAAACGCCACTTGACGTAAGGTTGCAATAAGTAGCATAATAGCGTCGTTAATTAGTGCTTAGATATCTTATTAGTGAAGGAGTCCTATTGTGCCCTGCGGTAGAAAAAGAAAAAGACATAAAATTGCGACCCATAAGCGCAAGAAAAAGCTTAGAAAAAATCGTCACAAAAACAAAAAATAGCTTAGCTATATTTTGATGATTGAACCGTCGGAAAACCGACGGTTTAATTTCATCTACCCATAACAAGGTCATCAGAAATAATTTTGCTCTAGAAAAAGATTTGATTTTAAAGTGATTATGAATATCCTTGTGTTAAGCTTTTACTTGACAGGCGTCAATTTGGTCGATAAAATTGATTGTTATAGTACGGAGAGAAATAGTGAACGATCTTAGTCAAAAGACTTCAATGCAAGACATTGCAACAGCCCTTGGTATCTCTAAAAATGCTGTCTCATTAGCTTTAAACAATAAACCTGGGATATCGGAAAGTCTACGTCAGAAAGTTATCGATTGTGCAATCTCTATGAACTATGGCAGTTATGGGAAACTTGAATCTAGTCGCAATAAAAGAGTTGTTGCTATTTGTGTTCCAAGCGCTATTAGTGGTTTTTCACAATTCTATTCCTCTATCTACTGGACAGTTGAGCGAGAGTTGGCTAGTCGTGGCTATCGCTCCCTATTAACAAGTGTCTCATCGGAGATGGAGGATTCATTACAACTTCCCCCCGTATTAACCGAAAGTGATGTTTTAGGGGTAATCGTTGTTGGTACATTTGCAGAAAGTTATATTGTTAAGATTTCAAGTGTCTTTAAAAATTTAGTTTTAGTTGATAGCCACTTTGTTAATTTACAAATAAATTCGGTCACAACTGCCAACCTTGAAGGGGGCTATAAAGCAACAAAATTCCTTATAGAGAAAGGGTTTAAACGGATTGGATTTCTTGGAAAAACTGATGTTTTTAGAGCTTATAAAGAACGGTTTTTAGGCTACCAAATGGCTTTAGAAGAGAGTGGATTTGAAGTTAATCCCAATTTTATCCTCACTGAGGAGAACCTCTTTATCCCAGAACTAAACTTAGAAAGAATCGCCAATAAAATAGAAGCAAATAAACTCTCTTCTGTATTTTGTGCCAATGACCGCCTTGCAATTAGGTTGATGGGAAAACTCCAATCTAAGGGGTACAACATTCCTAAAGATATCTCAATTGTCGGTTTTGATGATATTGAAAATGCCGACATTGTCTCTCCTCCACTTACCACAGTACGTGTTTCTAGAACTGAATTAGGGAAAAAAGCTACCCATATTCTTATAGATTTAATCAAAGGTAAAAATTCAAATACCTCTAATATTGCAATTTATCCCAAACTTATAATCAGAAACTCTGTCTTCGATATAAGCGACTAATTAAAAGCTCCTAACATATATCAATTTAAGCTTGACAAATGTAAATATAGGTTCTAGCATTAAAGTGTTGATATATCTATCAAACTATAGGAGCATGAATTTTGCGTAAATTTATACT
>LSQX01178661.1_pt1 | contig 23258 bp, 22 predicted proteins | sample 654561 | NCBI WGS metagenome assembly LSQX01 (sample SAMN04489861, study PRJNA283612) | anaerobic digester metagenome | isolation source: 4 biogas reactors fed with cattle manure at either 37C or 55C with and... | place: Denmark: Kongens Lyngby | collected 2014
GTGTATACAGAGTCGGCAAAACCGGCCCATTGCAGCCAATAGCGGGAGCCTTCCGTAAAACGTGGGTATTGACTGGTGACGGGTGGTATTTCTATGTTTCCGTAGGAAGCCAATACGGAGGTGTCTTGTACAAACCGGCCTATGTTGCCCATACCTCCGCCAAATTTCACGGCATCGGCTGTGACCACCGCTTGTATTTCTTGGCTTTCATTAGAAAGCGTCACCCGGCCTTCCATATGTTTGCCTTCGTCAAAGAGGAAGGTACCCAGATAAATCCAGGTGCCTCCGCCCATTTGTTGGTTGACCTTAAATACATCCGATCCGCCTTTGTGGTATACGGTATATCGCGCGTCTCGGGTGCTTTCCGGCAAACTGACATAAGATACATATACGGCATACGTACCTGCCTCCGGTATAGTGGGAACCCAGTGAGCATAAGCCGGTTGCATAGATGCTTTTCCGCTCAGCTTGGGGTTGTGTGTAGTGATGCGGCGGTATGTACCCATTCTAAACGGGTTGTCGTAATTTGTATACACTTCTTTTTTATGAGCAAAACCACGAGAATCTTTTTCGTCCGTACGCCATATGTATGTTCCGGATTGTTCGCTGTATCCGCTCCAAGGACTGTCATTATCTACAACAACTTCGTGAGTTTGCGTATCTCTTTCACGCGGCAACAGTACATACGCTCCGGCATTTTCCAGCATAGGCACTAAGAAAGGAATGACATAAGACATGGTATAGAGGTCTTCCACAGTTTGAAAAAGGCGGGCTCTTTGCCACTGCCATCGGGCGTGTTTTTGTTCGTAGTACAAACCGTGGCTGTGCCAAAGGGCAATGTGGTTGTTTTGCAATCCGTTGGTAATAGCAAACGGCTGCTCTTCTTTTGTTACCAACGGCGTGGGGCCTATATCGGGCCATTTGTGTCTGTTTCTTTTGCGTCTGTCTCTCTTTTGTTGTTCTTGGGCTTGAAGTTTCAATGCATTGATGGAAGCTTGTCTGTCTTCCAATTTTTGCTGCAAGGCTACTTCTTCCGGTGTTCCCACTTTGGCGCTGCGTTTGGCCAACTTTCTTTTGTTGACGGCCACAGCTGCAGCATGATCTTTTTTGTTTTTTTCTATCTGACTCTTGGTCAGGGGAATATAGCTGCTTTTGTACATATCCGGAACGAGTTCTTCCAGATCTTTCCCGTCCGTTCGTATCTGCAGTTCGTAGGGTTTAAACCTTTCCGGCAGAAAATGCCTGATGGTCTGCTTTACTTCTTGTATTTTGTCATCTCTCATGGGATAATCGGCCATCCCATTCGTAAATTTGAAAGAGAGTATTCTTTTTTGTTCGTTGGCGTGTATGCTTCTGATATTGATTCTTGCAGCCCGCATGACACCGTCGGAAAGGACGGTCCGGAGTGAGTCTGTCATCATTTTGGCTGTTGTGCTATCCGGAAGGGGATAGAAAGAGCGATTCTGTGCCGGTAAGGATATCATAAAATACATGAAAACCAGCAGCAAAGTGGTACGTTTTTTCATAATGATAAGATAAAGAAAGGACAAATATAATAACTTTGCCTTCATGAAACTACGTAGATCATTTTGGTTTTTGGGCTTCAGCTTGCTGGTGTTGTTGCTCTTCAGGCTGTTCCCTGCATTGATGGACGCCGTTTACAGCCGTTTTCTATATCGGTATGCTGCGCAAGGCATATCGTGGGTCATGGCTCTCTTGCCTTTTTCTCTTGCCGAGTTGCTGTTACTGCTTTTGGTGGTTTTCCTTCTTTTTTCCTTCATCAAAGCCTTCCTGCTGCTTGTTACAAAACCTTTCAAGCATGTGGGACGCCTGTGTACAAAGTGGCTTTACCGTGTGGTGGTAGGAATGGTATACGCAGTGTCTGTTTTCATTCTTACTTGCGGGGTACATTACCACAGAGTGCCTTTGGAAGAGCATTTGAAATACCCCGATGAATACGCCACAGCAGAGGAATTGTTGGCTTTGGCTGATTATTTGGTGCAAGAAGTGAACAGTGCGGCCACCTACACCAGGCGGAATTTGGAAGGAGACATGGTGCCGGACTTGACGTTTGATGGGTATAAGAAGGAAATAGACAGAGCGTATGATTCTTTGGAACAATCCACAGGCTTAGTTGTAGGCGGTAGGTTTCCGGCCACAAAACCTTTCCTGGCTTCGCGTTTGATGTCTTATGCCTATTTGAGCGGCTTCTTTTTCCCCTGGACTCTGGAAGCCAATATAAATAAAGATGTGCCGGTATTTCGCATGCCGGCTATTATGGCGCATGAACAGGCACACGTCCGCGGTTTTATGAGAGAAAATGAAGCCAATTTTCTAACGTATTTGTTGGCTCGCCATACACGTAGCGGAGATTTGAAATATTCGTGTTTGCTGCTGTCTTTCAATTACGTACTCAATGCACTCTACAAAGCTTCAGCAGAAGAACATAGAAAGGTACTGCAACAGCTTTCTCCGCGCGTCATGCACGATTTGCTTACGGCACAAGAGTATTGGGAAAAATACAGGACATCTTTTGCAGAAACTTCTCAGAAAGTAAACAATGCTTATTTGAAAGCCAATGCACAGCAAGACGGGGTGGCCAGTTACGGGCGGGTAGTGGACCTGATGGTTATGGATTTCAAAAGAAACGGTACAAAAATGCAACAAAACACAGAACAATTCGTTTCTATAAGTGAGAGCCCTTAATAAGCATTGACAATGGATCACTCCGCCCTTTACAGGGAATTCCATAAACCCATCTATTATACGTGTTTGCGGATATTGGGATCGCCCTTGGATGCAGAAGAATGTATGCATGATGCGTTTATCAAAGGATTTACTTCGGGAACATTCCGCTACATCAACAAAAAAGCTTTTTACGGTTGGGTCAAAAAAGTAGCTGTCAGGGGAGCCGTCGATCGTCTTAGATCTTTAGATTTCAAGAAAAGTTTGAGCACTGAATCCATTGACAATAAGTACGTTGAAAATTTCAATACGCCGTGTTGCAGCTCCGAACAAGAGCGGAGCCATCAAGTGGCACTCATAAAAGAGGTATTGCAGACCATGCCGTCCGGATACCGTGTGGTTTTGAGCCTTTACTTGTTTGAAGGGTATGATTTTGAAGAGATTGCACAAATTACAAAACGCAAACCGTCTTCTGTCAGGAGTGCATACAGCCGAGGAAGGCAAAGATTACTAGAAGAACTAAAAAAACATGGATATTTTAAAGAATTTCATTCAGGAAAATAAGGCGTTGTTCAATCAGGAAGACCTACCTGAAGGCCATGAACAACGGTTGTTGAAACGACAGAGAAGAAGAAAGCGACAAAGGCTTATCTTTCTGATTGGTAGCTCATCTGCAGCTTTAGTTGTACTAATGCTTACGGTAGGATTGTACAAAACTCAACCGTGTTTGACAGGCAGCGGAGCGTGTTATTACGCACAAATAGTAAAATTGTCGGATCAAATAGAACGAAGTATAGAACACTTGCCTGAGTTCAAGCAAAGGGAGATTTTGATGAACATGTATTCCATCATGCCGCAATCGGAAGTCGAATTTGAAAACATGCTGCCGGCAGATATAAGTGAAAAAGATATAAAACATTTAAATAAAGAGTATTATAAACGGTTATATGAAGGAATGGTAGAGATTGCTTCATTGACAAAACAACCCCATGATTTATGAAAAAATATGTATTAACCGCCCTCATTCTGTCCGTAAGCGTATGGATGGGAGCTACGGAGACTACAATACGCACGTATGAATTGGAACCCTTTTCGCACATAGACGCTTCTTTTTTGTACAAGCTGGAAGTACGTAAAGGAAATACCTACACAATGGAACTGGAAATACCTGAAGACTTGGTTCATGAGTTGACAGTGGCCGTATCGGGAAATACCCTGAAATTGGGAGTAACAAGAGAGTGGTGGCGTACGACCCAGAACGTCTTTCATAAAAGACATACCATAGTCGGTCGTATTACTCTACCTGAATTGGAAGGAGTCACGTTATCCAATGCGGCTGTATTGGTGGCCAAAGACGGCTTTATGCCGACCAATTTTCAAATCAAACTATCGGGAGCCTCGCATGCAGAAATACATACCATCTCACATGCAGTAAATATTGATATGACAGGAGCTTCTGTATTAAAAATGAACGGATTGGCTACACAGACAAAAGCGTATGTCAACGGAGCGTCGTCTTTGAATTATTATCAAGAAACAAACAAAATGGACTTGCAGGCTTTGGGGGCTTCTTCTGTGGTGTTGTACGGTAGCGCCGTTGATATGGTTTTAAAAGCAACCGGGGGTAGCAAAGTAAGAGCTTTTGATTTTGAAACGGAAGATATGACCGTAAGGTGTTCCGGAGCGTCTACGGCGGAAGTTTTTGTGAAAGGCACATTAAGTGCCACATCTGTAGGTGCTTCTGCAATCAGGGTTAAAGGCAATCCTGTGTATACAAAATCTTCAACCAAAGGAGCTTCCATCATTAAATCGTTATAAATCATGAAAAAATCGGCAATTATCATCTTGTTGGCCCTGTTTGCACTTCCGTTGCAAGCACAAAAGGGCACGCCTGAAAAGAGGGATTTTCAGGTGGCACATTTTTCCGGAATACAAGCTTCCGACATAGTTCAGGTGGTGGTGGAAAAAGCAAATGAATATGCTCTTTCCATAGAAACGCCTCCCGAGATATTCAAATATCTGGATGTACAAGTACGCGATGGAATTCTTCACATAGGCTTGATAAGGGGAGAGTTACCAAGGTCTATACAAAAGAAATATAGGAATTTAGAAGTTTTATGTAAAGTAAAACTTAAAGAATTGGATTGGCTTCAAACCGGCGGAGTCGCCAAGATATATGTACGCGATCCTTTCCGTACAAACAAAATGAAGATTGAACTGTCGGGTGTGTCCGAAATAGATGCTAAACAGGTAGACTGCAACGAATTGTCTGTAGAAATATCGGGAGTGTCGGAACTTACCTTCTACGGCAAAACAGAAGAATTGCGCTCAGAGGTCAGCGGTGCCTCCAAAGCGTACTTTTACCTGGAAGGAAAAACCATTACCTTTGCCAACGTGGAAATCAGCGGTACCGGTAGGACTACCATAGAAGGAGACGCCATCAAAGCGTTGTTGAATATGAGCGGAACGAGTGAGTTTGAAGGAGCACGCTTTCAGGTAGAAACTATGAAAGCCGGTGTCAGCGGAGTTTCCAGAGCGCGGGTTAACGTGACGGGCTCATTGGATCCCACACTGTCGGGTGCTTCAAAATTGCACTACAATAGAAACGCACTTTTGAGGAACGTGAATATAAGCGGCGCTTCCAAATTGAACTATTATTAAAATCCATATAATGACAGCCAAAGAACTCCACGAAAAAATTTTAGTACTTGATTCTCACTGCGATACTCCCATTTTCTTGCGTAGAAAAGGAGTCGACATAGGCCAACGTCTGCAAACAGGACATGTAGACTTGGTGCGCATGAAAGAAGGGGGCGTAGATGCCTCTTTCTTTGCTATTTACGTGTCCAACAATTGGGAACCGTTTGAGTGTACCTTTAAAGCCTTAGAGGCTTTTGCGTCTGTATACGATATGCTGGATAAGAATCCGGATAAGGTAGCTCTGGCAACAGATGCAAAAACGGCAAGGGCCTTGAAACAGCAAGGAAAGATTGCCATTTTTCTGGGCATGGAAAACGCCGGACCCATTCACAAAGACTTGTCATTGCTACGCTTGTTTCACACGATGGGAGTTCGCTACATTACGTTGACTCATGCGGGCAACAACGAAGTATGTGACAGTTCGGCCACCAAAGAAAAACGTTGGAACGGAGTAAGTCCTTTTGGAAGAGAATTGATTGCGGAAATGAACAGACTGGGAGTATTGGTTGATGTGGCTCACATTTCTGACCAGGCTTTTTACGATGTGCTGAACTATTCAACCCGTCCCGTAGTCTCTACTCATTCTTGCTGTAGAGCTTTATGTGATGTGCCCAGAAATCTTACAGATCAAATGATTATAGATTTGGCTGCGAAAGGGGGAGTACTGCAAATCACGTTTTATCCTTCTTTTTTGGATAAGGAGTACGCAACGGCTGCAGGCCCTTTATTGGACGCCTACGAAGAAGCGCAAGAATTGTATGACAAAGACCCTGTTGCGCACGAAGAGCGCTTTAAACAGGCAGAAAAGGCCCTTTACGATCTCCCCAGGCCCTCTTACAAAAGAGTAGTAGACCACATAGACCACGTCGTGCAACTTGTAGGACCGGACCATGTGGGTATTGGATCGGACTTTGACGGCATTGACGTGTGTCCGGAGGGGTTGGAAGACGTATCGTACGTTCCCGTCATCACGGAAGAACTGCACAACCGGGGGTATTCGCCCCAAGATATTGAAAAGATTATGGGAGGCAACTTCCTGCGCCTCTTGTCATAAGACCGGTTTACAACAAACCGCCCAAGAACAGGATGTCTTCCAATTCAGCTACTGTTTTCTCACGTTCATATTTCTTTGTGGAGAAGACGAGCATCAGTACATCCGATTGGGGATACCTTCCTGCATATAAGGTAAATCCTCCGTTATCGCCGGTGTGGAATATTTTCTCTTTGCCGTAGACTTGGCTTACAAACCAGCCGTATCCGTAGCCTGTATTCGGCAAATTCGTAGCAATATATGACGTATGCGCTTTGTCTGTCATTTCTTTGCTGATGATCAGGTTATCTCTTAAAGCATACTCCCATTGCATGAATTCTTCCAAAGAGGTGTAGAGCGCTCCGTCTGCTTTGGAAGCAAAGAACGTGGTTTCTCCGTAGTCGTATTCTTCCCATGCTCCTGTATCCTTGTTTTTCCTATAGCCGTGTGCCATTCGGGGGATATCGCGACCGTCTTCAAAATAGACTGCTTCTTTCATTCCTGCCGGATCAAAAAGCGCCTCTCTCATATACGTTTCAAACGGCATCCCGGAAGCTTTTTCAATGATAGTATAGAAAAGCTGATACGTGGGGTTCATATACTCGTAAGCGGTACCCGGGTCAAAATTTAGAAAACTAAGCGTATCCAGGTAAGAATAAGACGCTACGTCTGTGGAATGGTACACATGTACGCTATCAGTCCTCGGCCTGGCATCCGGTATGCCGGACGTATGCGTAAGCAAGTGATGTAGTGTGATGTTGTTGAAAAAGTCGGCTTTGAAATGGGGGAGAAATTTGGAAACCGGATCGTCTAAAGACAAGGCACCTTCTTCTGCCAAGCGCAGTATGGCCGTTGCTGCAAATTGTTTGGAAACAGAGGCTATGCAGAAAAAAGTTTCGGGAGTGACTTTCGTATCGGGGTCCATAGTAGCCAGTCCGTATCCTTTCTGTAACACCACGCGATCTCCTTTCATAAGAAGAAAAGCGCCTCCGGGCTCTTGAGCAGGCCATAGGCTGGTCAGCAAATTGTCTATCTGTTTTACGGCTTTTTCTTCTTTGTTGGTGCACGAAATGCATACTAGAAAAAGCGCAGCGGCTAATAAGAAAATGCGTTTATTCAACATAAAGCTTTAAGTTAAATGAATGTTATTTGTTTATATGTTTCAGTATTTTACGAACAAAAGTGGGACCTTCATATATGAAGCCCGTATAGATTTGAATCAGCTGCGCACCGGCATCCAACATCTCTTGTGCATCTTCCGGCGACATGATACCTCCGACTCCTATTATGGGAAGAGTTCCTTCTGTTTTTTTATGAATATGACGAATGGCAGCCAAAGCCTTTTCTTTTAAAGGCGCTCCGCTCAATCCGCCATCACCTATGGCTTCTATTTTCTCTTTATCAGACAGAAGATCTTCTCTGGAAGTAGTGGTGTTGCAGGCAATGACTCCATCCAGTCCAAAAAGCGTAATCACCTCTAACAGTTCATCCAATGTGTCTGTACAGATGTCCGGAGAGACTTTTAACAAGATGGGGCGGTATACGTCGCAATACCTGCGAATGTCTACCAAACGCTTGACTATTTCCGTTAAATCTTCCACAGATTGCAAGTTGCTCAAATCTTTGACGTTGGGACAACTTACGTTGACCACAAAATAATCCACATAATCGTACAATTGCGAAAAGGCTTCTTCAAAATCTTTGTAGGCCAAGTGATTAGGCGTTACAGTGTTTTTAGAAATGTTGCCTCCAATCAGCACCTTGGGCTTTGTTTTGCGCAAATTGGCAATGGCGCTCTTTACTCCTAAGTTGTTAATTCCCATTCTGTTGATCAGAGCTTTGTCTTTTACCAGCCGAAAGCTCCTGGGCTTGGGATTTCCTTCTTGGGGCAGGGGCGTTACAGATCCAATTTCGATAAAGCCAAACCCCAACGCTCCCAGTTGGTTGTATACTTTTGCGTCTTTGTCCAATCCGGCTGCCAATCCTACGGGATTGGGAAAATCCAGTCCCATCACACGACGGTGAAGAGACGGAGACGAATACGTGAAAAATCGCTTGAGAAAACGCGTTCCAAACGGAATGCATTTTAACATTCCCAACGCTTTAAATGTAAGATTATGAGCTGTTTCCGGTGGAAACAAAAAAAGCAGAGGCCTGATGATTTTGTACATAAAAACAAAGATAGGTCTTTTTAAGGAGTAAACTCAGAAAAGGTGTTGTCTGAATAAAAGAAAAGTACTTTCACTACCTTACGTTCTTCTTCAGGTGGCTTGCTGTAAGTCTTTGCACCAGAGTCCATCAGTTGTTCAGCATTTTGAAAAAGCATTTCCGATTGTACGGGCTTTTGTGTGACTTGTTGTTCTTGATCCTGATCCTGTATGTCTTCTGTTTCTTGCGGCAGGCTTTGTTTTAGTTCTTTATACATTTTTCCTTTCCCTGTCATCAACCATTCTGCGTTTAAAGAAGGGTAGGAAAGCAGCATACTTTCCATAAAATCAAAACCCGGTTTGTTTCTACCGGCCAAAACGTGAGATACCCCTGAGCGTTGAATTCCTATACGGTCCGCAAATTGGGAAGGAGTGAGGTTTTCTGCTTGTAAAAAATGTTGCAAACGCGTCTTCATAATTGTAAACAAGTTTTTACAAATGTAACATATTATTTGTTTACAAATGTAGAATATGAGGAAGATACAAATGTAAACAAGAAACGCGTGCCTTGCAACTATAAAGCAACACCATCAATCGGTTGCATTGATAACCGTCCAATAGATCAGTATTTCATGTATTCCTAGATATAAACACTATATAAGCCTGGGAGATAATAAGTTAAGTTTATAAAACCAGCTCCTAACCTTGTTTTTAAATGAAAAGGCACAAAAACACATAAAGTATTAAAGGAAATAAACTTTATAATAGACTGGGTATTAATAAGTAATATTACGTAAACAAGGACTTGATTGCACCAATGAGTCGTATTGAAGATCTGTAAACAACAAGGCCCAAATACAACCCGTAATAGTTACAAATGTGAACAAATAGACTCGTAAAGTGAATTTACATATGTAAATAGATATTGAAGTATTACTTTAGGTGCGACGTTTTGCAAATTCTCCTACCTTTGCATTTCGTTATGGAAATTTTGAACGCTGACATACCTGAAATCAATTTGGAGGAATACACGTACCTTCTTCCTCAAGAGAGAATAGCGCAGTATCCTCTTCCTGCAAGGCATGATTCCTTGCTCTTGGTTTGTACAAAAACAGGAGAACGGAAGGACCAAACGTTTAGAAAATTAACAAATAGACTACCTGAAAACACATTGTTGGTCTTTAACGATTCCAAAGTCATACCGGCTCGTTTGATATTTCGTAAAGAAACGGGTGCTTTTATAGAAATTTTTTGTTTGGAGCCGGCCGAACCGGCCGAGTACAACTTGTCTTTTTCGCAAAAACATTCTTGCGTATGGAACTGTACTGTGGGGAATCTGAAAAAATGGAAATCGGGCAGCCTTCTTCTTTACAACCAGAGCAACGATGCGTTTATACAAAACATGCACCTGCAAGCATCCTTGGTAGGGCGGAAGGAAGGTAAATACCAGGTGAAATTTGAGTGGAAAGGAGGATTTTCTTTCTCTGCCGTGTTGGAAAGAGCGGGAAACATGCCCATTCCTCCCTATTTAAGGCGATTTGCCGAGCCTTCCGATACGGAAAGGTACCAGACAGTCTATGCGTACGAAAGAGGCTCTGTGGCGGCTCCTACGGCAGGATTGCACTTTTCAGAGGCTATGTTGTCTGAAATGGAAGAAAACGGTATAAAAACGGCCTACTTGAGTCTTCATGTGGGGGCCGGTACGTTTCGACCGGTAAAAGCAAGTGATGTACGTGAGCATACCATGCATAGCGAACCCTTTCACGCAACCTTGGATTTCTTACAACAACTGCAACACCACAAAGGACCTGTTGTGCCGGTGGGCACCACTTCATGCAGGTGTTTGGAAAGCTTATATTATTTGGGCGTGCAGGCGGCTTTGGGAAAAGATCCTGTTTTTGTGGATCAATGGGAGCCGTACACGAAGCATCCTCGGATGTCGTATAAAGATGCTCTGGAGCATTTGATCGGATATTTGAAAAGGGATGACAGGGACGTGTTGACAGCGGCCACGCAATTGTTCATCATGCCGGGATTTTCTTTTCGTACTACAGATGCTTTGCTCACAAATTTTCACCAACCCAATTCTAGTCTGTTGCTCCTTGTTGCAGCTTTGGTAGGAGACAATTGGAAAGAAATATACGCCCATGCTTTGGCGGGAAATTACCGATTTTTAAGCTATGGGGATGCTTGTCTCTTGTTTAATCCTAAATAACAAAGAGTCTGCCATATAGGCGCATTAATAACAGGTGTGTTATAACATGTTACGGTGTTGTTACTTATTGGCTTAAATGTACGAATCCATTCCCAAATCCTCATACGTTTGCTGCAATGCTTTTTCATCGTCAGAAATGATGAGCATTCTGTCGTTCTCACGAATCTCTGTATGACCTCTTGGAATGAAATAGGAATTGCCTCTTTTCACCATTACTACCAACGTTTTGTCAGGCAGCGGAATGTCCTTCATTTTGTTGCCGTATCTTAGGCTCTCTTCTGTGACGATCACTTCACTCATGGCCGATTTTATATCTTCAGAAAAAGCCAACTCAAAAGCAGATTTGCCTATAGACTTGTGAGGAAATGCCACGTGCAGTCTTCTGGCTATCCATGGAATGGAGGTGCCTTGAACCAGCAAAGACAAGATGGTAATAAAAAACACAATGTTGAAAAGAATATTGGCTCCCGGAACACCATGCAACAACGGGTACGTTGCAAAAATGATGGGAACGGCTCCTCTCAATCCTACCCAACAGGTAAACATCCGCGAAGAGAAGTTTAGTTTCCGGAACGGCCACAGCGAAAGCAAAACAGCTACCGGTCTGGCAAAAACAATCATGAAGACGCCAATAAGCAATCCTACACCGGCCACAGGCAGCAATTCTGAAGGATTTACCAACAGTCCCAAAGCCAAGAACATGATGATTTGAGAGAGCCAGGAAAGGCCATCGAAAAAATTCCTGACCATGCCTTTATGAGGAAAGCGAGAGTTGCCAATGACAAGACCTCCAATATAAACGGCTAAAAATCCGTTCCCTTTGATTAAGTCCGTTAAAGAGAAAATAAAGAGACAAAAGGCAAAGATCAATATGGGGTAGAGCGCATCGTTGATGATGTTCATTTTACGCAAAATGAAACCGCATAACTTACCTAACAGGTACCCGGCAATACCACCTATGATCATTTGGTAAAAGAACATCAACGCCACCGGCCAGAGTTTGCCGTTGCTGTCTGTCATAATTACCTGAATAAGGGTAATGGTAAGCATGTAGGCCATAGGGTCGTTGCTTCCGCTTTCCAGCTCCAGCAACGGGCGTAAATTGTGTTTCAGCTTCAGTTCTTTTGAACGCAATATGGCAAAGACAGAGGCCGAATCTGTAGAAGACATCAAGCTTCCCAACAACAGGCACACAGGCAAAGGCAGGCTGAAACCGGGAAGGAGTAAAGTTAGAGAATAAATGAAAAAACCGGTAAAGACGGCTGTCAGCAATACGCCAAGCGTGGCCAAAACAATCCCTTCTTTTGCAACAGGACGTATTTCTTCATACCGCGTATCCATACCTCCTGAAAACAAAATAATACTTAGGGCTACAACGCCTATGAATTGTGCGGTTTTTTGGCTTGAGAATTGCAGACCTATACCATCACTACCAAAGATCATTCCGACCAAAAGAAACAACAACAGGGTGGGGACACCAAATTTATAACTTGTTTTCCCTGCCAACAGACTAAAGAAAAGAAGAATGGAACCGATAAGAAGGATGTTTTCAGCAGTAATAGTCATAGGATAGCTTTCAAAGCAGCAAAATTACAATTTTTTACAAAAAATTTGCAACCATTCGTTATCTTTGCGGAATAATTCAAAAAAAACAGATATGAGTAAGTTGATTCAAATTCAGGAAGCCGTTACCAAAATTCAATCCGGTATGATTGTTATGGTAGGTGGTTTCCTTACGGTGGGAGGTCCCAACCGCCTATTGGAAGCCCTTTTAGAGACTGACGTCAAAGACCTGACACTCATTGCCAACGATACGGCCTACGCAGATAAAGGAATGGGAAAGCTGATTACGGCACGCAAAATAAAAAGAGTCATTACAAGCCACATAGGCACCAATGTGTCTACAGGTGAGCAGTACCATGCAGGCGAGCTGGAAGTAGAATTTTCACCACAAGGAACATTGATTGAAAGGATTCGCTGTGCCGGTGCCGGGTTGGGAGGTGTTCTCACGCCAACGGGATTGGGAACAGTGGTGGAAGAAGGCAAAGAGGTGGTGGAAGTGGATGGGAAAAAATATCTATTGGAAAAACCGCTCCGTGCAGACGTGGCCCTTATTGGCGCTTCAGTAGCAGACGAGGACGGCAACTTGTTCCACAGGGGAACGTCAAGAAACTTCAACACCTTGATGGCAATGGCTGCCGATGTCGTTATAGCTGAAGTGGAAGAAGTGGTGAAAGTGGGAGAAATACTTCCTGAACATGTTCATACTCAGTCTATTTTCGTTAATTATATGGTCAAATTTTAACTTTTTAAATACTTTACAATTATGTCAAAAAAATTGAAGCTGGAGTTATCCGACAAAATGTATGAGGATGCCCTCAAAATTATCCCTGGTGCTATTGCAGGAATTCGTCGTCCCTACAACTTTGTTCCGGGAGAGTATCCCATTTATTTTGATCACGCAAAAGGCGGCCGGGTAACGGACGTTGACGGGAACGAATACATTGATATGCTTTGTGCATACGGACCCATCATCATTGGTCATAGAGAAGAAGAAATTGACAACGCTGTTATTGAACAAATACAAAACAAAGGCTTTTGCTTTTCTTTGACGCAACCCATACAGAACAGACTGGCAGAAAAATTGATAGAACTCATTCCTTCCGCAGAGATGGCCGTGTTTGTAAAAACAGGTTCAGACGCTACCACAGTGGCCGTGCGCGTGGCTAGAGCCAGCACAGGCAGAGTAAAAGTAATGCGTTGCGGTTATCACGGTTGGCACGATTGGTGTGTGGAAGTGAAAGGCGGAATTCCCAAAAAATTATGGGAAGACACATATGAATTCCAATACAACGATTTGGACGAACTGGAAGATCTTCTGAAAGAACACGGAGACGAGACGGCAGCCATCATGATTACGCCAATAGGTCATCCCTTGGCAGCAAACGTAGAAATGCCCAAACCCGGTTTCTTGGAAGGCGTTCGCGCGTTGGCAGACAAATACGGAATCGTTCTTGTATTTGACGAAATCCGTACCGGTTTCCGTTACGATTTGGGTGGTGCCCAAAACATCTTGGGTGTGACTCCCGATCTTTCCACTTTTGGAAAAGCCATGGCCAACGGATATCCCATTGGTGCAGTCGTAGGAAAAGAAGAACACATGAAAGTGTTGGCAGACAATGTATTCCTGTCTTCTACTTTCTTCCCCAACAGCTTGGAGCAAGTAGCTGCACTCAAGACCATCGAAATTTTGGAAAGAGACAACATCATTGAAAAAGTAAAAGAAAAAGGAGAATTGTTTGGCAACCGCTTGAAAGAAGTAATGAAAGACCTTCCTTACGATGTAGAAGTGTCAGGAATTCCCTTGATGCCGTTTATTACCTTTAACAGAGATAAAGACGGTCTGTATAAGAAATTGCGTCCGGGATTCTACACAGAATTGATTCGCCGCGGCGTATTCTTGCAACCGTACCATCACGGTTACGTAGCTTATCGTCACACAGATGAAGATATGATTTACGCAGCCGACATGGTTGGAGAATCTTTTGCAGCACTGAAAAAATATATTTAACAAACGTTTATGGAAAAATTGATCATTACAGCCGCTATTTGTGGCGCAGAAGTACTGAAAGAGCACAACCCTGCTGTTCCTTATACAGTGGAAGAATGTGTGCGGGAAGCACGTTCGGCCTACAATGCCGGTGCAAGTGTCATTCACCTTCACGTTCGTTATGACGACGGAACACCCACACAAGACAGAGAACGTTTCCGCGTAATCATGGAAGGCATTGCAGAAGCATGTCCCGGTATTATCATCCAACCTTCAACAGGTGGAGCGGTGGGCATGTCAAACGACGAAAGGCTGCAACCTATTGAGCTCAACCCGGAAATGGCAACCTTGGATTGCGGTACGCTCAACTTTGGTGGTGACGAAATTTTTGAAAACACAGAAAACACCATCATATACTTTGGCAAACGCATGATTGAGAGAGGCATTAAGCCGGAACTGGAAGTGTTTGATAAGAGTATGATTGAAATGGCATTGCGTATACACAAGCAAGGTCATATACTCAAGCCCCTTCATTTTGACTTTGTTATGGGAGTCAACGGAGGCATTGGCGGTTCGCTCAGAGACTTTGTTTTCTTGCGTGGAAGCATTCCTTCCGATGCCACCTACACCGTAGCAGGCATGGGCAGGTACGAAATGCCTTTGGCAGCCGCTGCCATCATTGACGGAGGCCACGTACGCGTAGGTTTTGAAGACAACGTATACTTGTCGCGTGGCGTTCTGGCCAAATCAAACGGTGAATTGGTAGAGAAAGTAGTTCGTATTGCTCGTGAATTTGGTAGAGAAATTGCCAATCCGGACGAGGCAAGAGAAATACTCAGTCTTCCTAAAAGAAAATAATGAACAATGAAAAAAGGAAATAAATACGGCCTGCATAGGGTCATCGATCCAGTTGGTGTGTTGCCGCAGCCTGCCAACAAGCTGGATAACAACATGGATGAAATCTATGACAACGAAATTTTGATAGATGTAAAAACGTTAAACATAGATTCCGCCAGCTTTACGCAAATACAGGAACAGGCAGGAGGGGACAAAGAGAAAATTGCGGAAATCATGTTGGATATTGTGGCAAAACAAGGTAAGCACAGAAACCCAGTTACCGGTTCCGGCGGCATGCTTTTAGGCGTTGTGGAAAAAATAGGCAGCGCTTTGGAAGGAAAGATAGACTTGAAGCCCGGTGATAGAATCGCCACCTTGGTCTCTTTGTCTTTGACGCCTTTGCGTATAGATAAGATCAAAGACATCCGCCCCGATATTGACCAAGTGGATATCGACGGAAAAGCCATTTTGTTTGAAAGCGGTATTTATGCCAAGATTCCCAATGATATGCCGGAAACATTGGCCTTATCAGCTCTTGACGTAGCCGGTGCTCCGGCACAAACGGCCAAATTGGTAAAACCGGGCGACACGGTACTCATCATCGGAGCCGGAGGAAAATCCGGTATGTTGTGCAGCTACGAAGCCAAGAAGAGGGCAGGAGTCACCGGTACGGTTATCGGCCTGTGCCACAGCCAACGCTCCACACAACGGATGATTGACCTTGATATTTGCGACCACGTATTTTCTGCCAGCGCTACGCAACCGGTAGCCGTGTTGGAGAAAATTGAAGAACTTACCGGAGGACAACTTTGTGATGTTACTATCAACAACGTAAACATTCCCGATACGGAAATGGCTTCCATTCTTTGTACAAAAGATACGGGAGTCGTCTACTTCTTCTCCATGGCCACCAACTTTACCAAAGCTGCGTTGGGTGCAGAGGGTGTGGGATCGGACGTTACCATGATTGTTGGAAACGGGTATACAAAAGGCCACGCAGAAATTACGCTTCAAATCCTTAGGGAAAGTGAAAAACTGCGTAAAGTATTTACAGAGCTGTATGCATCTTAAGAATAGACAACAATGATAGACAGACGAAAACAATTGTTTCCGGATGCGTCAGACGAACAGTGGAATGACTGGAAATGGCAGATACGCAATAGGATAGTAAACCTGGAGCAATTGAAGAAATACATCAATCTTACGCCGGAAGAAGAAGAAGGCGTAAGTCAATCTCTTCAATTGCTGCGTATGGCCATTACGCCATACTATTTGAGTTTGATAGATCCGGACAACCCGGAATGCCCTATAAGAAAGCAGGCTATTCCCACAAAAAGTGAGATGTACCGTTCGCCTGCAGACTTATTGGATCCGCTGCATGAAGACGAAGATTCACCTGTACCCGGTTTGACACACCGTTACCCGGACAGGGTTCTTCTTCTTATTACAGACCAGTGTTCCATGTATTGCAGGCATTGTACCAGACGGCGTTTTGCCGGTCAGAAAGACCACGAAGCGTCTAGTGATAAAATACAGAAAGCGATTGACTATATAGCCGCTACACCTCAAGTAAGGGATGTGCTGCTGTCGGGAGGCGACCCGCTCACCATGAGCGACAACCGCCTGGAATCCATCATCAAACGTTTGCGAGCTATTCCTCATGTGGAAATCATCAGGATTGGATCGCGTGTACCGGTCGTATGCCCGCAAAGGATTACCCCGGAACTGATGCAGATGTTGAAAAAATACCAGCCCGTATGGATCAACACACACTTTAATCATCCCAATGAGATAACGCCTACGTCGTCGGCAGCATGTGAAATGATGGCCGATGCAGGGTTCCCCTTGGGCAACCAAAGCGTCTTGTTGCGCGGTATAAACGACTGCGTACACACCATGAAAGATTTGGTGAGAAAATTGGTGATGATCAGAGTGCGTCCGTATTACATTTACCAATGCGACCTATCCATGGGACTGGAGCATTTCAGAACACCTGTATCAAAAGGAATTGAAATCATTGAAGGCTTGCGCGGACATACTTCAGGGTATGCAGTACCTACGTTTGTAGTGGATGCGCCGGGCGGAGGAGGTAAAATTCCAGTTATGCCCACATACGTCATCAGCCAAGCGCCCGGTCGTATGGTGTTGCGTAATTATGAAGGTGTGATTACTACGTATACGGAACCCACAGACTATGTAAACGATTGTAGTTGCCACGATTGCAAAGATTTGCAATCATTGGAAGGCGTGTCGGGTATCTTGCAAGGAGAACAATTGTCCTTGGAGCCGTCAAACCTTCAAAGAAAGCTGCGCAATCTTAAGGAATAACCGTTTATGCCTTTTGTCCATCAGATAATCCCCTACAGCAGTTTATCTGTTGTAGGGTTGGGAAAAAATACCGGTAAAACAGAATGTCTGAGGTATATCATCAAGCGATTGTCTGAGAAACAAAAAACCATAGCTGTTACTTCCATAGGTATAGACGGAGAAAGCATAGATCGCGTTACGGCCACGCCTAAGCCGGAAATACATCTGGAAAAAGGAATGTATTTCACAACGGTAGGTGCGTATTATTTGCAAAAACGTTTTACAGCGGAAATCTGCCATGTGGAAGAAAACGCCACAGTTTTAGGGAAGATGCTTACAGCTAGAGCATTGGAACAAGGGCAACTCGTTATTGCCGGTCCAACGGATACGTTGTCGTTGCAACGTTGGGTTACAAACACGCTGCAACGTTTTCCCGTTGATATTTGTTTGGTGGACGGAGCCGTATCGCGGTTGAGTCCGGCTTCTCCGGCCGTTACGCAGTCTATGGTTTTGGCAACGGGAGCGGCGTATTCCGCTCATTTGAAAACACTTGTTGATAAAACACGTTTTGTATACGACATCCTACAGCTTCCGGTAGCGTCCCAAGCTGTTAAGAAATCTTTGGAACACATTACAAAAGGGATACATATTGTAAAAGAAGACGGAACGGTGGAAAATGTGGGGATCGACTCGGCTTTGACCTCGGCGCAAATCCGGAAGGTAGTGGCTTTGGGCGCTGAACGGTTGTACATTCCGGGCATGTTGGGCAATGCATTGCTTCAGGCGTTTATGGAACAAAAAGGAGTAGAGGATATGTGTCTTTACATCAAAGATTTTTCGCACATTTTTGCCGAGCCGCGTACGTTTTATGCTTTTTTGCGCAAAGGGGGTCAAATCCGGCAGCTGAGGAAAGTCAATTTGTTGGCTGTTTGTGTAAATCCCGTATCGCCGCGCGGATACCATATGCGTTCAGAGGAATTGGTGGAAAAGATGGAGCAAGCGTTGGGTGTTCCGGTGTACGACATAAAAAAGATTGAAGCATGATTTTTTCAAGTGTAGCACGGAGAATAGACGGATTGCAATATCTGGCAGACAAGATGGAACTGTCCGGTTCCCGTGTCCGCAGGTATTTGTTGCAGACGCCGTTTACGTATAGGGCAGAAACACTTGAAAAACAATTTGACGACATAGAAAAGGCTGTGCGCGTTTTGGACAAACACGCACACGCACCCAACGTATTGAAATTGCGCCATTTGTTTTCCTCCGTTCACGACATTAAGGGTACTTTGGACGGATTGAAAACCAATAGGGTGCTTGATGAAATAGAACTCTTTGAAATAAAGCACTTTGCTTCTCTATGCAGAGATATTCGAATTGTTTGTGAAGCGTTGGATTGTATGGAAAATGCACCGGTGTGCCTTCAAGACGTATTCGATTTGTTGGACCCCGATGAAACGGGAACGTCCGGATTTTATTTGTACGATTCGTACAGCCCCGCTTTGGCCAAGGCAAGAAAAGATGCTTCTTTGGCTAAGGCAGAAGAGAACACGAAATTGTGGCAGGAAGCTACGGAACGTGTGCTGACAGAAGAACTTCGGGTACGAGAGACGTTGTCCGGCACACTAAGCGGTATGCACAATTTGTTGCGTAACAATTTTGACCGGTTGGCTTATTTGGAAATTGTCTTTGCCAAAGCCGCCTTAGCAAAACAGTACGGGATGGTACGACCGCGAGTGGTACCTCTTAAAGGCGCCGGAGGGACGGACGCAGCGTTGTCTGTGAAAGATATGGTAAACCCGGTTCTCTCAGATGTTCTGGCAACAGAGGATGGGGCCTTTCAACCCGTATCCATAACGTTGGAAAAAGGGCCTTGTCTCTTGACGGGAGCCAACATGAGCGGAAAAACAGTTGTTCTGAAAACATTGGCCCTCACACAAGTGCTTACGCAGTTTGCGTTCTTTGTGCCTGCACGGGAGGCCGTTATTCCGCTTGTAAAGGATGTTTTTCTTGTCGTAGGCGATAAACAAGACCAAAATAGGGGGTTGTCATCGTTTGCGGCAGAAATGCTGGAATTGAACGAAATAATGGGCGTAATCAAAAAAGGAGTTCCCGTATTGGTTTTGGTAGACGAACCGGCCAGAACGACCAATCCGGCAGAAGGAGCGGCTATTTTGTGTGCTACGGTCGCTTTTATGGAAGAACACGCCACAAGGTCTCTCATAAGCACCCATTACGGCGACTTGGACATACAAGTGCGCAAACTCAGAGTAGTAGGGTTTGAAGGAGAAAAAGCTACGGGGGTATTGGATCCCTCGGCCATAAATAGATACATGAACTACAGCCTTATAGAAGACAAAGGCCATGCTGTGCCAAAAGAAGCCCTTCAGATAGCGCGTTTGCTTGGAGTAGATGCTTCGTTTATTGCATTGGCACAGCAATTTTTGAAAAAGGATGACGATGAAACAATCAAAACTGGGACTTGACTTTGACAAAGTGGCAAGAGCCAGAAACAAGGCAGAAAAAATTGCCGATCAAGTACAAAGCTTTGTAGAAGATTACACTACCGTTGCCGTAGAAAGGACTTTGTGTCGCTTGATGGGCATTGACGGCACAGACAGTGAAGGCGTGCCTCTGCCCAACGTGGTGGTAGACTATCTTAAAGAGCAAGGCACGTTGGGTGATGGTGTACTTCATTTTCTTGGAAACGCCATATACAAAACGGGAAAAACACCCAACCGGGTGGCACAAGATTTGGCAGCCGGAAAGACAGATTTGTATAAAGAAACCACATGCCCGCCATCTGAGATGATGGAGGTATTGCAGCCTTTTATTGACGAAAGTGTAGAAAGAATACAAAGCAAAAGAAAAGAAAGGGAAGAACGTTTGAAAAGGCTGGGAGAAGGGCCCAGACCTTACATCTACGTAATAGTTGCCACGGGCAATATCTATGAAGATGCCGTTCAAGCCGTTGCAGCAGCTCGGCAAGGAGCGGATGTCATTGCCGTCATACGTACCACGGGGCAATCGCTGTTGGACTATGTACCATACGGAGCCACCACAGAAGGTTTTGGAGGAACGTACGCTACGCAAGAAAACTTCAAAATCATGCGCCGGGCGCTTGACAAAGCAGGAGAAGAGTTGGGCAGGTATATCCGATTGTGCAACTATTGTTCGGGATTGTGTATGCCGGAAATAGCCGTCATGGGCGCTTTTGAAGGGTTGGATATGATGTTGAACGATGCCCTTTACGGCATACTCTTCCGCGACATCAATATGCAGAGAACGCTTGTGGATCAATACTTTTCTAGAATGATCAACGGATTTGCAGGCGTGATCATCAATACGGGAGAAGACAATTATTTGACTACGGCAGATGCCGTAGAAGAAGCGCATACCGTTTTGGCCTCGGATTTCATCAATGAACAATTGGCTAAAATTGCCGGCATTCCGGAAGAGCAAATGGGCCTGGGACATGCTTTTGAAATCGATCCGGATTTGGAGCATTCCTTTTTGTATGAATTGGCACAGGCACAAATGATCAGAGAAATATTTCCCAAAGCACCATTGAAATACATGCCTCCCACAAAATTCATGACGGGCAATATTTTTAAAGGACACATCCAAGATGCCTTGTTTAACTTGGCAGGCATTTGGACAGAGCAGGGCATTCAGTTGTTGGGCATGCCTACGGAAGCCATACATACGCCTTTCATGAGCGACAGGTATTTGGCTATTGAAAACGCCCGTTATATTTTTTCAGCTTTCCGCGGAATAGGAAAGGAAGTGGAGTTTGCCAAAGACGGAATGATTCGCAAAAGAGCGGCTGAAGTACTTGACAATGCATACGAAATGCTTGATAAGGTAGAGAAAGAGGGCTTGTTTACTGCATTGGAAAAAGGATATTTTGCCGACGTACGCCGCCCCAGAGAAGGCGGCAAAGGCTTGGAGGGAGTGACACGTAAATCGCCGGTATATTTGAACCCGTACACAAAACTGTTTAAAGGAAATGAATAGTACTATGGATAAAACTTTGGATATGAGCAAGGTGAAACCTTACGGAGACACCATGAACGACGGCAAAGTACAACTTAGTTTTACACTACCCGTACCGGAAGGTCCCGAGGCGATAGAAGCTGCAAAACAATTGTTGCGTACCATGGGCATGGACGATCCGCAGGTAGTGTATACGAAAGAACTTACCCCCGGCTTTACTTTTTTCAATTGTTACGGAAGTTTGCAACATACGGTGGACTATTTGGCCATCCAAGTTCCTAAAGTAGATGCCGTTGTGATGGATATGCCGGAAACAGATGCATACATACAAGAGCATATAGGCCGGAAACTGGTAATTGTTGGTGCCAGTACCGGAACGGACGCCCACACGGTAGGTATAGATGCCATTATGAATATGAAAGGATATGCCGGCCGTTTTGGTTTGGAACGGTATGCCATGTTGGATGCCTACAATTTGGGGTCTCAAGTTGCCAATGAAGAATTGATAGCCCGTGCCATAGAATTGGGTGCAGACGCCATTCTTGTATCGCAAACGGTTACGCAGAAGGATGTCCATATAGACAACTGTGCCCGGTTTATAGAAATGGCCGAGGCAGAAGGCATCCGCGACCGCATGCTGTTGGTGTGCGGTGGTCCGCGCATTACGCACGAATTGGCTCGCGAACTGGGATTTGACGCAGGCTTTGGCGTTCAGACTTATGCTACGGACGTGGCTTCGTATATAGCCCAGGAACACGTGAAAAGAACAGCAAAATCAAAACAATAATACATAAAACAATTACAGAAAATTATGAACAAGGAGCAGATTAGGGAAACCATTGCGCGTCGCGCAGCCAAAGAATTAAAAAAGGGAGACGTAGTCAATTTGGGCATAGGATTGCCTACACAAGTACTCCGGTACATCCCTTCTGAAATCAAAGTAACCATGCAATCTGAAAACGGTTGTTTAGGTATGGGAAACCCACCTGAAGAAGGCCAAGAAAACCCGGACTTGATAGATGCAGGAGGGGGACACATTACGCTTAAAGAAGGGGCTGCCTGCTTTGACACGGCTACTTCTTTCAGTATTATTCGTGGCGGCCATGTGGACATCACCATGCTCGGTTCGCTTCAAGTAGACGAGAAAGGAAATATTGCCAACTGGTCTATTCCCGGCAAATTGACTCCGGGTATGGGAGGGGCAATGGATTTGATTGTGGGAGCAAAAAAAGTAATCGTGACTATGGAGCATACTGCAAGGGGCAATCACAAGATTTTGGAAACTTGTACATTGCCTTTGACTGCACAAGGTCAGGTTGACCGCATTATTACAGAAATGGGAGTTATGGATGTAACGTCGGAAGGTTTGGTTCTCAGAGAAATCAACAATATCTTTACGTTTGAACAAGTCCAGGCAGCCACCGGTTGCACATTGATTCCCGCAGAAGATTTGAAACCTATGAACGATTAAAAATAAAGATATATGGAAAAAGTATACATTGTAGCAGCTAAACGTACCGCTATTGGTAAAATGTTGGGTTCCTTTTCAGGAGTAACACCTGTACATATGGCAACCCAAGTCATGAAAAACATTCTGGAAGAAACGAAAATAGATCCGGCCCGTATTGACGAAGTCATTGTGGGCAACATATTGATGGCCGGTCAAAAACAAGGAATTGCCCGTCAAGCGGCCGTTCACGCCGGTATTCCCCATCACGTGCCGGCTTACGGGGTAAACATGATTTGCGGCAGCGGCATGAAATCCATTATAAACGGATACCAATCCATTTTGAG
>LSQX01159375.1_pt1 | contig 23256 bp, 26 predicted proteins | sample 654561 | NCBI WGS metagenome assembly LSQX01 (sample SAMN04489861, study PRJNA283612) | anaerobic digester metagenome | isolation source: 4 biogas reactors fed with cattle manure at either 37C or 55C with and... | place: Denmark: Kongens Lyngby | collected 2014
GGTTGCCCTTTTGGGACAGCCCCGTGATTTTAGTGAAGGTGTTTCCTGCTTGCAAGGAGTATGGGGGTTAACCGTAATAAACTATTACGATATTTCAGCCTCCATAAACTCCTGCGTGCAAAGAGTATAGGGACTACCATATCCTGATGCGGCGCTTTAGGGATCCTTCACTGCGCTCAGGATGACATTAAGGGCACCCTGGGTATTTTGACCGCTACCATTTTCATACCCCTGCTGGCGCCCCTGCTGGCGGGGGCATGGGGGTTTATTCTGTATAAACGAGCTTTCATCGCTAGCGCTCGCTAGCACAGCAGTCGCAGTTTGGCGCCGCCTCCTGGCGCAACGCGGCCAGATCGGCGAAACGCCAGGTTGCTCCGCAGGCGGCGGCAAGGTCACAGCCCGTTTCCCAGCCCGCTTTGACCGGCGCCTTTGCCGCGGCATAGTTGCAGTGTATCCGGCCGGCGGCGCTGGTATAGGCTCCCTCTATTTCATGGGGCAGCGGGGCGGGAAAGACCACGTCCGCTCCCTCGGGCACCGCATCAAAAGTGGCACACTGCACTGCGAGGAAAACGACCCCTCTTAAGGATGCGCCGGGGTCCACTTTCCCGCAGGCAAAGAGCCCCTTGATCTTGCCGGAGGCAGCCGCCGCCAGAATCTTTTGCCGTTCCAGGCCTGCTTTGCCGGGCAGCGGGGCGCCGTAAACGGCGGCCGCCTCTTCCCGCACCGCTGCATCGGCTACCGGCCTAATACCGGGCAGCCAATGGGGTGTGCCGCCGCTTTCCAGGATGCCGCGGGCATTGCTCGCCGCGGAAAGCATGAGCAGGTTCCTTACACCCCGCGAGAGCTGTCCGGCAGACCGGGCCAGCGCCAGCAAGGCCTGCACCGCAGCGGTATCGGCCGCCTCCCAGAACGAAGGAGCAACCACTGTATAGCTGCGCTCTGCTTTAAGCAGCTCCGCCGCCTGCCGTAAAGCCTCCGCACTCACCCCCGCCGCCGCGGCCTGCTCTTCCAGCGCCGCGCCGGAGGCACCGGAAAGGGCGGCGGCAATCGCTTGCAGCAGCGCCGCTGCTCCGGCCGGACCGGGCTCAAGGCAGACCCTTACCCAGGCATTCTCGTCTTCCGCCGCCGGGCCGACCCGGACGATGGCCGCCCGGCCAAAACGGGCCGCCTGCTGGATCGCCATCTGCACCACCGGGATTCTCTCCGCCAGGTCCACACCAACCACCAGAATGGCCCCGGCTTGCTGCAGCTCTGCCATGGTCGGGCCCACAGCCCTGGGACCGGCAATTTCGCGGGCTGCTAAAACCGCTTCCACCCAGGCCGGTTCGCTCCCCAGGTCAATATTGTTCGTGCCCAGCACGCCGCGCGCCCACTTCTGCAGCACGTAAGCCTCTTCGTTGCTCGCTCGCCCGTCTCCGATGACAGCCAGGGCGCCCGCGCCGTAGTCTTCTTTTATTCTCAAGAAAGCCTCTGCCGTGCGCCGCAGCGCCTCCTCGTAGTCGATCTCGATCCAGTTGCCGTTCTCGCGCGCCAGGGGAACGGTGATCCGCTCCGCCTCCGGCTCCCTTACGCCAAACTTGCCCTTGCTGCAAAGCCAGGCCGCCTTTTCCCCCTCGCGGGGCACCGTGATCTTGAGCAGGCGGTCGCCGACAACCCGCCTTTCCAGGAGGCAGCCGAGGGAGCACTCGAAGCAAACCCCGGGGACCGTTTTCATCTCCCACTCCCGGCCTCCAGAGGCGCGCCCTTTTTCCAGGAGCGCCGCCACCGGGCAGACATCCACGCACTGGCCGCAAAAGATACAGCCGGCTTCCTCCAGGCTGCACTCCCGGCCGTCCCGCGCCGCGATGACCCGGGTATTGATCCCGTTCCCTGCCAGGGAAAAGACGGCGCGGCCCACGACAGAGCGGCAGACCTCGATGCAGCGCCCGCAGATGATGCATTTTCTTTCGTCCCGCTCGATATGCGGATTTTCATCGACGGCCGCAGACCCCGCTTCCCGCTCCAGTTGCTGCGGCAAGGCCGACTGGAGAGAATAAGCTTTCTCCTGCAGCTCGCAGGCGCCCCCCTTTTCACAGGTCAAGCAATCTTCGTATGGGTGGACCGCCAGAGCCATGGTTAAAATCTCCAGCCGCATCTCCCGCAGCAGCGGGGTATCGGTCTCAATCACCATTCCATCCCGCACCGGATTATCGCAGGCCGTGATCGGCCGGGGCAGTCCCTCCACTTCCACCAGGCACAACCGGCAGTGTCCCAAAGGCCTTAACCGGGGGTGATAGCAAAGTGTAGGAATCTGAATGCCGCTTTGCCGCGCGGCCTCCAGGATCGTCGTCCCTTCGTCCGCAAAAATCTGCTTGCCGTTAATCTTTAAACTAACATTTTTCATCTATTTTGCCCTCCCCTCGGTTAAAATACAGCCAGGCCCAGGCGCAGGCAGCAGGCGCAGCGATCCGCTTCCCGGAGCGCTTCCGGCGGCCCCTTAAAGCCCAGCTCAGCTTCGTTGAATCCACGCAACCTTGCGGCAACGGGCAGGCTCTCCTCTTCCTGCCGTTCCCTGCCGCCCACCAGGACCGGCAGCACGGCGGGATTATAGACCCCCGCCTGCTCGAGGAACTGCTCCATCTCTCTCTCGGGGGGCAATGCCGCCTTGCCGGTGCGCAGGTAAGCGTCAATGGCCTGCGCCGCCTTGTTTGCGCTGGCGATCGCTTCGATCACCGTGCGGGCACCGAGGACGGCATCGCCCCCGGCAAAGATGCCCGGCGCGCCCGTGGCCATGGTCTTCGGGTCGGCCACAATCGTGCCCCGGCGGCTCAGCTCGATCCCGCTCTCCGGGGAAATAAAGGAAAAGTCGGCCACCTGCCCCGTTGCCGGCACGACCATATCCACATCCAGAATAAATTCCGAACCCTCCACCGGCACGGGGCGGCGCCGCCCGCTGCTGTCGGGTTCTCCCAGCGCCATGCGGATGCATTCCACCCCGGTGACCCGGCCGCCCTCAGCCAGGATGCGGGTCGGGTTCGACTGCAGGACAAACTGCACTCCTTCTTCCTCCGAGGCGACGATCTCCTCTTCATTGGCCGGCATCTCCGTCCGGGAGCGCCGGTAAATCAGGTAAACATCTTTAATCCCGAGGCGCAGCGAAGAGCGGGCGCAGTCCATGGCCACGTTCCCGCCGCCGATTACCGCCACGCTCCGCCCCAGCTCAGGGGGCTCGCCCAGGTTGATCCGCCGCAGGTACTCCACCCCCGGCATAAATCCTTGATAGCCGGCGTCTTCACCTTCCACGCCCATGCGGCCGCTTTTATGTAGGCCGGTGGCGATAAAGACGGCCTGATAGCCTTCGCGCTGCAGCTGCTCCAGGGTCAGGTCCGTTCCGATCCGGGTGTTCAGCTTGATTTCCACCCCCAGGTCCTTAACCAGCTCAATTTCCCCGTTTAAAATATCGCGGGGGAGGCGGTAGCTGGGGATGCCCACCGCCAGCATCCCGCCGGCAACGGGCAGGGCCTCAAAGATGGTGACCTTGTAGCCCCTGCGCGCAAGCTGGTAGGCGACGGTCAGGCCGGCCGGTCCCGAGCCCACTACCGCCACCCTGGCCGCCTCGGCCTGCGGTGCCCCTGCCGCTCCGGGCAGTACCCGGGCGCCGTTATGGTCGGCGTAATCGGCCACGAAACGTTTCAAAACCCGGATCGAAAGCGGTGCATCAACGGTCTGGCGGTTGCAATTCGCCTCGCAGGGATGGACGCAGACCCGCCCGAGCACCCCGGCCAGGGGTGTCTTCTCCCGGATAATGGCCAGGGACTCTTCGAAGAACCCTTCCTTGATGCAGCGTATATAAGAGGGTATATCAATGTGGGCCGGGCAGCCGTTGCGGCAGGGCGCCGTTAAAATCGAACGGTAGTCATAATCCCCGGCCACAGGTCGTTCTTTTTCGAGGTAAGCAGTAAAGTGGTCCTGGAAATATTCCAGGGCATGCAGCAGCGGCAGCGGCGATGATTGGCCCAGTTCGCACAGCGAACTTTCCTTCATCACCCGGCCGATCCAGGCCAGGGAGTCAATTTCGGCGCGATTGCTCCTGCCGGCCGTGATGCGGGCGAGGCGATCGGCGATCAGCTTGCTGCCGACACGGCAGGGGATGCAACGCCCGCATGATTCCCGCTGCACCGCCCGGAAATAGTTTTCTAATATTTCCACGACATTGATCTCCGGATCAACCACTACCAGGCCGGACCAGCCTACAAAAGCCTTCAAATCCGTTCCGCCAATCTGATCCGGCAGGTGCAGTTCTTCCAGATCGATCCGTGCCGCGTGATCCTTGTTCCGTTCATCAATGATGGTCCCGTTCCAGCTACTAAAAAGTACTTTAGCCATTTTTCTCTCTCCCCTAACGGAAATTCAAATCTAAGAAGCGGTCATGGCCGCGTCACCTTTTTTGATGAGCCCCCCTTCCTCAGCCAAATTAAATTGATCACATTATTCTGAATACGAGATTCAATTAGTAATAACTTCGCCATATTTCACAGGTAATCCTGTTTGTCTATTTTCATTTTTTTAAATTTGAGCTTTAATTTCTACTTTATGCCTGCCCAGGAAAATGGAAAGGTTTTTCTGCCAGCCTTCAGCCGCCCCCCCGGCGGCCGGAGCGTGCCGCCAGCACCGCCAGCCCCACCGCATTATCGCCGGAAAAACGGGGTTCGGCACAATAAAACGGCAGGGGCTCAAGCCCTTCGGCCAACCGCGCCCTGATAAAGGCGTTGGCTGCAACCCCGCCCACCGCCAGCACGGCCTGGTAGCGCCCGGCAAAGCCGGGCACTGCGCGCGCCGCTTTGCTGAGCGAATCGGCGATACAGGTTTCCACGGCCCGGGCCAGCTTCGCCCCCGGGCAGCCTCTGGCGAGAAGGCGCCGGGCATGGCTCTCCGGACCGGAAAAGCTGACCGCGCTCCCCTTGACCGCCAGCGGCAGGGTCACGGTGCCGGCTTCAGTTACCTGAGCTGCTTCCCGGGCCAGGCTCTCCAGGTGTGGCCCGGCGGGAAAGGGGAAGCCCAGGGCCACCCCGATCCGGTCAATGAACTGCCCGGCGTTCAGATCGGCGCTGCCCCCCACCCGCTCGATCTGCAGCGCGCCGCAATTCTGCTCCTCCACGGCCAGGATCTCCGTGGTGCCTCCCGAGAGGTGCAGCACCAGGTAACGTCCCGGCGCCAGTCCGGCCGACCATAATCCGGCGGCCACGTGGCCCTCCTGGTGCGAGCGGGGCATAAAAAAAAGGCCCAGCGATTGCGCCAGGAAGAGGCCAAAGGCCTCGCTCACTTTAAAAACCGGCATATACGAGCCTTCCAGCGGCCGGGGCTGCGTGGCAGCAGCCACCCCGGCCGGGGTCGCCAGCTTTAGCCAGGAGGCGCCTTCAGCCCAGAGGCGCGGCAGGTTCTGCAGGTGGGTAAAAACCGCCTCCGATTGGCGCAGCCCCAGGCCCCCTTTGCCTACCGGCAAGGGAAGCCTTTTTTCCCACAGCAAGCGCTCCGCCTGGTCGACCAGCGCCAGGGAGGTGGTGTAGGCCGATGTATCCAGGCCAATAAATATCCGCTCAACTTTCCCTGTCAATTTCCCTGCCCATTTCTTTAGCAGCGGCCTCTCCCGCGGCCCGGTCCAGGACCCCGTTGATAAAGGCGACCGAGTCATCGCTGCCGCCGTATTTCTTCGCCAGCTCCAGCGCTTCGTTGATGGCCACGGCATTGGGAATATCGGGCCGGTATAAAATTTCAAAAAGGGCCAGGCGCAACAGATTGCGATCCACTGCCGGAAGGCGGTGCAGCTCCCAGTTTTTCAGGTGCTTGCAGATTACCCGGTCCAGCACTTCCCTGTATTGCAGAGTCCCCTCCACCAGCTCTTCAATAAAACGTTCTTCTTCCGGCAAAAATGTTAAGCCTTCCCGGGCATAGCGCAAGGAGGGTTGGGGTTTCGACTTTCCTACATCCACTTGAAAAAGCGCCCGAAAGGCGACCTCGCGGGCCAGACGTCGGCTCAATTGACCTCCCTCCACCTTATAAAGCAATCAGGAATCTGAAAAAACACAAAGCTTGCCCCACAAGAGACGATGGCGCTCGTTACGGGCAGGCTTCGCCGCTCCGGTTCTTCTTATTATCCCTTAAAATTATAAACCGCACGCGTAAAATGGGCAATCCCTGATTTAAGCGACGGCAACTCCGTAGCCGGTTTAATATTTTCCACCAGAGGAAAAGAGCCGCTCCAGCAATTTTTTCAAACCACCGCTTAAATCCAGACGCCAGCCGATAATAATGCCGAGGGCAACACAAAAAAAGACAAAGACAGCCCACCAGAACCCCATCGTGTACACCAGGAGGGCGAAGATCAGGCCCACCAATCCGCCCAGCACCTTGCCCCAGTGCTTGCTCATCATGGTCCACCAGTTTAAATCAGATATTGTGCCCGCCCCCTTTCAACTGCGCTCAGGCTCTTTTTTTTATGGGAACCTGATCCAAGACAATGTTCTCGACCAGGACCTTGACCTCGTGGACAATAATCCCGGTAATCTCCTCCACGTAATTCTTCACATTCACCTGCAGGCCGTTAACCAGCTCCGGCAGTTGCAGGTCCGGCATCACCTTAATTCTGACCTGGATGATCAAGCCGTCAGGGGAATAGCTCACCCGCCGGCCGTTATCCTTGACACCCTGGGTCTGCTGCACCACCCGCAGAACCATATTCTCGATGGCGGTGATGGTGATGCGAATCTCTCCGTATTCGCTGGTCTGCAAAATTGTCTCGGGCAGAGCCGGCTTCGACGGGCGCAGCCCCAGGGATAAAAACAAGACGGCAATCACGATCAAGCCTGCCCCCGCCGCCGCCAGGACAGGCCGATCCAACATTTTTACCAGGCTTGTCCCGTAATCCGGCACCAGGTTTAATCCCAGGGCCAGAGCATACAAGCCCCCTGCCGCAAACAGCAACCCCAGCAAAACCAAAACCACTCGTGCGCTTCCCTTCATGATCTGATCCGGCCCTCCTTATTCAGTTGCATCCCTTCCCGCATGCACCCTTTGGGCTTGAGCTACGCTTGCCGCTCTCCCCTACTTAACGGTAATTTCACCCTCTTTATCGCCGCTTTCCTTATCCTTGTGCGGGAAACTCACACCCTGGACATGAACATTGACCTGCAAAACGTTCAGTCCGGTCATCCTTTCAACCGCCCTTTTAACATTCTCCTGTATTTCCCAGGCAACATCAGGGATCCGTATCCCGTATTTGACGATAATAAAGATATCGATCTTGGCCTCTTCCGAACCGACTTCCACCTTAACGCCCTTGGCGAGGTTGCGGCGCCCCAGCACTTCGGCGATGCCGCCGGCAATACCCCCGCTCATGGCCGCCACACCTTCCACTTCCACCGCGGCCAGCCCGGCGATCACGGCGACAACATCATCGGCAATGCGAATCGCTCCCAGATCGGACGGCAGCGACCTGACTTCTTCTGAACACATAGATTACCCTCCCATTTTGTCATGTTCTCTGGACAATCTTAATTATACCAAAGAGTGGCATGCAATTAAACACCGTTACAGGATATTTTTTCAAGCATCAGCCGGCGATCACTACAGCCATACCCTTTGATTTCACGGCCTGGCGATGACCTGTACTTCTTCCCGGTCAATCCCGACGATTCCCGCCACCGTTTCGGTGACCTGGACGAATTCCCGTTCACTGAGCTCAGCCTGCTTAACCATCACCGAGGCCACGCTGTTCTTGAAAAAAAAGACGGCATCGGCAAAACCCTGCGCTTTAAGCACATTTTCAATCATCAACTCCTGCTCCATTAAATCGACGATGGCAAGGAGCAAAGCCTCCGCTTCTGCTTTCGCCTCCGGGCTCGCATTCGCATTGTTGATAACCCCTTCCAGCATCTCTATTTCCTGGGCCCTGATACGGTCCCGCTGCAGCCGGTACTCGGCGAAAAAAACGCCGCTTTCGTCTGATCCCGGGTCTCCCTCATGGGCAATCCCGGAGATGCTGCCGACAGTCTGCAGCTCGTCATCGGGCAGGATCTCGTGCCGCTGCTGCATCTCCGTCTCGAGGCCGGCAATGGCCCAATAAGTGACCCCGCCCAGCAGCAGGATAAAAACAAGCCATAATACTTTTTTATACTTGCGCATGCTCTCCCTCTCCTTTTTTAGAATCGGCACCCCCGTGCCGCAAGCCGGCCTGTTTAGCCCCGCGGCAGCACCGTGATGCGGTGATACGGCAAATCGAGCACCGCCCGCAGCGCTTCCACGACCTGCGCTTTGACAGCAGGATCCTCGACCCCGCCGGCAATCACCATGGCGCCGCGGTAACACGGCTGGCTCTCCGCGACCACCAGTGGCAGCTCCCTCCCCTGGGCGTCGCGCAAGATCACATGGGTCTCCCGCCTGGTTACCTCCCCGATCTCCCGCTGAACGCCGCTGCCGTCCCCCTCCACCGTCTGCTTCTCGGTATGCTCCTGGTCAACAACCAGCTCCTGGCGACCCGAACTTTCAAGGGTAATATAGACGCTGACATGGTTTACCCCGTTAATTTGCTCGAGCATGGTTTCCAGTTCTTTCTCCAGCGATGATTCCGCCGCTGCTCCTTCCGGGGCTCCGGCGATAGCCCCATTGAGCGCCCCCTCCCGATCCCGGTTCCGGGTGCCGGTATCAAAGCACGAATTAAAGCTGAGCAAGGCGATGCCCAGGAGCAAAAGCAACAGCAGCTTGGGGGTGATTTTAGAATCGGTTAATTCCCGGAAATATTTTTTAAGCCGCTCCACCCACGCCATAGCCGTAAACCGCTCACCTCGCTTTTCATTCCACCACCGTAACGGTAACGATTCCCGGGGCAAGCTGCAGCCGCTCCGCCAGGGCCCGCTCCAGGGCGGCCACCCGCTGCCGCTGCGGCTCATCTACCGCCGCCCCATCGTCGGCGCCGGGCTCCGTCGGTTCCATGGTTACCGGATCGACGCGTACCGCTTCAACCTCGCCGCCTGCTCCGGCCGCCGCCTTTTTTACCGCCACCTTGAGCCGGTAGAGGTCCCCGTAGCGAGCATGCTCCGGATCATCTTCAAGCATCAGCTCCATCTCCACCAGGCTCCAGAGCCCTTCCTGCTCCACCTCGCGGCGCACCGCCTCCTCCAGGAAAGCGGTATAGAGCGAAAGGGCCTGTTTCCGGTTAAACCTTAGAAGCTGTTCACGGGTAGCATCCGCTCCCTGCGGGGCTATCAGCGCCGCGGTCGGCACCGCTTCAAAATAAGCGGGCACTTTCCCTAAAAACACATTGATGGCGCCCACCACCAGCACCACCACGATCAACCCGGTGACCAGGCGGATATAGCGCTGGAAATGTCCCTGGGGCAGGAGCATTTCCAGCAGGAGATTCACAAACACGATCAGGACCAGGTTGCGGGCAAGGTTGCCGCAGATTTCGAGCATGCCGGTGACCTCCCGTTGGCTTAACGGAACATGATGGCAATGTTGCCGGCGCCCACCACCACCGTCACGGCCAGGAAAAAGATAACCGAAGCGGCGGCCAGGGCGCCCACCAGCAAGACCAGGCTGTTGCCCATGGTATTGACCGCCTCCCCGAGGCTGCTTTCGCCGAGCGGCTGAATCAGGGCGCCGCTCAACTTGTAGATGACGGCCATGGCTGCCACCTTGAGCAAAGGGAAGAGGGTAAACAGCAGCAGCAGCACCACCCCGGCAAGGTAGATCCCGTTCTTAAGCACGATCGATGCCCCCGCCACCGTCTCCACGGCGTCGGATAGCATTTTTCCCACTACCGGCACGAAGGTGCCGGTCATATACTTGACCGTGCGCATGCTCACCGCGTCTGCCACCGTGCCGGCCGTCCCCTGGACAACGAGGATGCTGACAAAAATGGTCATCGCCAGGCCGGTCCCCCAGATGCTTAAATCCCGGAAAAAATCAGCCAGCTTACCCACTTTAAAATGGGGTGAAAAATGATTGGCCAGGCCAAGCACGGTCGCCAGCAGGATCAGGGGAACAATCACGTTCCTGATCGCCGTGCCAAAAAAGCTAATCCCGAAAATCACCATCGGGTGCAGCATCGCCTGCGAAGCCAGGCTGCCCTGGGCGGCCAGCAGGGCCAGCAGGGTGGGCAGCATGGCCAGGGTAAAGTCGGTCATGCTGTTGACACTGCTGTTCACCGTGGCCAGGGCGGTGCTGAAACTGCGCAGGCAGATCCCGATCAGGACAATGAAAACAATGCTGCGGGTCAACGTGGCCACCTGTTCCCGCTCGAAAGCGCTTTCCAGGTTTTTTAAGAAGGCCGCGGCTACGGCCAGCAGCAACAATTGCCCCATCAGCTTCAGGTGAAGGCCGAACTCGCCCATCACAAAGCGGCCCAGGCCGGTCATGATCCGGCCCGGCTCCAGGACTGTCTCTCCCTCCGGCAGCCGTTCGATCAGGTCGCGCCAGTAGAGACCCGGCAGGTATTCCCGCACTTCCTGATCCAGCTCCGACCAGTAACGGTCAAAAAAGCTTAAATCGAGCTCCTCCTGCAGCTCCTGCACCAGCTCCTGCGGCGCGGCGGCGACAGAGGCGCTGCCGGAAACGATGACCGCCGCAAGCACACAGGCGGCCCATTGCTTAGCTTTGCCCGCCATCTTATCCACTCGCATATTGAATTTTTTTTCACGGCAGCAAGAGCAGGATGCTCTCCATGATCTCCATCACAATCGGCACCGCCATCACCAGGATGATCACCTTGGCGGCCAGTTCGATCCGCGAGGCAATGCTGCCTTCGCCGGCGTCCCGGCATGCCTGCGCGCCGAATTCGGCCAGGTAGGCGATGCCGATCACCCGTAGCAGGGTCTGCAGGTAGACCAGGTTAATGCCCGCCCCCACGGCGGTTTCGGTGATCGCCTGGACCGCCCCCGCGATCCGGTTAATTACCAGGAGCATGATCACAACCCCGGCCACCAGGGAAACCTGCATCGCCATTTCGGGGCGGTACTCGCGCAAGATGATGACCAGCACCGTAGCGATCAATCCTAATCCCACTACCTGCAGAATTTCCATAAAGGTTGGACAACCCCGCTTGTTTAATTAAAAGAGGTTAAAGATCGTTTTAATGCTGGTAAATAGTTCATTGATCAACTGCAGCACCATCAACAGCACGATCACCACCCCGACCAGGGTCAGCATCTGGGCCTGCTCCTGTTTTTCCGCCTGCTTCAGGACGATATTTAAAACCGAGATGAAAATGCCGATCCCCGCAATTTTAAACAAGAGGTCAATATTGACACCGCCCACCCGAGTCCCCTCCGTTTTTAAAGCAAGAGAATAACCATGGCCGCTCCGCCGAGATAACCGAGATAACGCCACAGCTTTGCCCTGCGGTTGTTGTCGTCCCGCGCCCCCTCCAGGGCCAGTTCCAGGCGGCGCTCGGTTAACCGGATCTGCTGCAGCTGTCCCTCCCGCTCCCTTGCGCCGAGGGAGACGCCTAGTCCCTTGATGATTTCCCGGTCAGCCGGGGTAAAGCTGCTGGCGGGGTAAATGCGGCGCACCGCCTCGCACCAGGCCTCGCCGGCGCTCAGCTCCCGGTTGCCGGCAAGGGTCTCCGCGGCCAAGCGGTAAAGATCGCGGATTGGCGGGGCGCACTGGCCGCCCACCGCCTGAAAGGCCTCCGGCAGAACCGAGCGGGCAAAAGAGATTTCTTCGGCGAGCAGTTTGAGCGATTGCTGAAACTGCTGCAACTGGTTGACCCGCTGGGCCAGCCGGCGCGCTTTCAGCTCGCCGTAGGCAGCCGCCGCCGCCATAACACAGGCGGCGCCGGCTGCTTTAAGCACCAGGTCGATCATTTTGGCCCCCTTCAAGCCAGCTTTCAAGCGTTATAATGATTGCTTCTGCCCATGAAAAGAGCGCCGCCGGTGCGGCCCTTACACGGTTACCGGTTCAGCAAAGCTTTAACCGCACCGGTAATGGACCTTGCCGCTCCGCGGGTCAATGATCTGTTCCACCGTCCCCACCCCCCGGCTGCGCCCGAGAAAGAGCACCCGTTCAAAAACCTGCATCTGCAGCAGCCTGCGCAGCCCCGGCCTGGACTGCAGCTCCGCCAAACTGCCGGCATGGGCGGTGGCGATGACCGCCACGCCGGCATGGAGCACCTCTTCGATGGCTGCGGCATCGGCTTCGCTGCCGATTTCATCGGTGACCATGACCTCGGGCGCCATGGAGCGGAGCAGCATCATCATCCCTTCCGCCTTGGGACAGGCATCGAGCACGTCGGTGCAGAAGCCCACATCAAGCTGGGGCAGTCCCTGGAAGGAACCGGCAATTTCCGAACGCTCATCCACAATGGCGACCTTAAAGGCGCGAAAGCCCAGCTCCGGCGCGCCGCTGCCGAGGCAGCGGGCCAGGTCCCTTAAAAAGGTGGTTTTTCCCCCCCGCGGCGGGGAGATGATCAGCCCGTGCCTCACCCGCTGCCTGTGATAATCGACAAAGTAAGAGACATACGGCAGCGCCGCGCCAATCACTTCCCGGGCGATGCGGTAATTCAAGCCGGTGATGTGCTTCAGCCGCGCCACGCGCCCCTCTTCGAGGACCGCCTGGCCGCACAAGCCCACCCGGTGCCCGCCGGGCACGGTCAGGTAGCCACAGCGCAGCTCCTGCTCAAAGGCATAGAGCGAAGAGCTGCTGATTAGCTGCAAAGCCCGCTCCAGGTCGGAGCGATCCGGCTTATAAGCCTGCTCCGGCTTAACCGCCGCCCCGCTGGCGGCGAGAAAAAGATCGCCGGTCCGCCCGTGCAGAGCCAGCGGGCGCCCCAGCCGCAGCCTGATCTCTTCCGCTTCGTCCCAAAGGGGCAGGGGAGAGCGGTCGATCATCTCGCAGATCCGCTGCGGCAAAAAGTTGCGGACCTGTTCCCGGGGTGTGGCACTTTGAGCGGCCATGGCCATCTATCTCCTTCAGCGCAACCTGGCGATGCTTGCCTTCTTCTCTCCAGCCCTATACCTGTAAGCCCGTTTACATGCATGCCCCCATGCATGCAAGCCCGTATTCATGTATATGAAACGCTGCGGGGCGATATTATTAAAAGAAAGCAAGGCATAAAAAAACGCCCGGCATTTAAATCGTGCCAGGCGCCTTCAGCGCTGTATGAAAGCGAATCAATAAACCGCTATGGGGACAGCCCCGGTTGCAGAAATGGGGAAGCTTAGTCTTCCTGCTTTTCCCCTTTAGCTTCTTCCTTTTTTTCTCCTTCTTCGTCGTCGAAGGGCTCTTCAAGTTCCCAATCGTCGTCGATCAAGACTACTTCGCCGCATCCCGGGCAGGTTACCTCGATGGAACTATCCTGGTCCAGCAAATCTTCAGGGACGACGACAACTTCCCGGCAGTTGGGGCATTCTACGGAAAAACCGCCTTCGAAATCTTCATCATCGTCATCCTCTTCATCATCAAAATCATCATCTTTCTCGTAAAAATCCTCTTCCAGCTCGGTCAGGTCTTCGTCAATCGCCTCCGTATACTCGAAAAGCTCATCGTAGTCAGTTCTGAGCTGTTCCAGCTCGTCGGCGAATTCCTCGAGAATATCGATGACCTTTTGCAAGATCTTTTCTTCCTTGCTCTCTTCACCCAGTTCCAGTCCTTCGGCCAACCCTCTGAGGTAGGCCACCCTTGCTTTAAAATCCTCCGCCATTGACAATGCCTCCTTTCGGCTTCCAGCCTTATTCACTAAACCCGCTCGAGATATTGACCGCTCCGGGTATCTACCCTGATGATATCGCCGGTATTGATGAAAAAGGGCACCTGCACGACCAGGCCGGTTTCCAGGGTAGCCGGCTTGGAGCCGCCTGCAGCGGTGTCACCCTTCACCCCCGGCTCCGTTGCCGTCACCTTAAGTTCCACGGTGTTGGGCAACTCGACGCCGATCACCTTGTCCTGGTACATCACGACGTTCAACTTCTCATTTTCCTTCAGGTATTTGACCGCATCCCCCATCTGTGCTGCGGAAAGGGCCATTTGTTCATAGCTTTCCAAATCCATCAGGTAATACTCTTCGCCGCTGTTGTAAAGATATTCCATTTCTTTGCGCTCCAGGTGCGCTCGCGGCACCTTTTCGCCGGCGCGGAAGGTGCGCTCGGTAACCGCTCCGGTCCGCAAGTTCTTCAACTTGGAGCGGACAAAAGCCGATCCCTTGCCCGGCTTGACATGTTGAAATTCCACCACGGTGTAAATGTCGCCATCCAATTCGATGGTCAGCCCGGTGTGAAAATCATTGGTTGAAATCATCGTTCTACACCTGCCTTTGTTATGCGGTAAGTTATACGATTATCAGTTCCCGGGGACTGTGGGTCAGCAATTCAGCCCCCTCTGCGGTGAGCAAAACCATATCTTCAATGCGCACGCCGCCCCAACCGGGAATGTAGATCCCCGGTTCCACGGTGATAACCATCCCCGGCTGCAGCACCGTTTTCGAAAGGGGGGCAAGGCGAGGTTCTTCGTGCACCTCCAACCCTAGCCCGTGCCCGAGTCCGTGCCCGAATTGCTCGTCAAAACCCGCCTCCTTGATCAGGTTCCGGGCCAGCGCATCTATCTCCCGGCCGGTCATCCCCGGGCGGATCCGGGCCCGCGCTTCCTGCTGCGCCTGCAACACGACCTCGTAGACGCGCCGCTGCTGTTCATCCGGTTCGCCCAGACAGACGGTGCGGGTAATATCAGTACAGTATGCGTCAAAAACGGCGCCAAAATCCATGGTAAGCAGTTCGCCGGCAGCCAGTTGCTTGGAGCTGGCCGTACCGTGCGGCATGGCACCCCGCGGTCCGGAAGCGACGATATAGCGAAAAGACGCTCTGGACGCCCCCCGGCGGCGCATGAAATATTCGAGCTCCAAAGAAAGCTCCTGCTCGGTTACTCCCGGCTTGATCATGGTCAAGATATGCGCAAAAGCCGCGTCTGTTACTGCGGCGCCCCGGCGCAGAATGGCCAGTTCCTGCTCATCCTTGATCATGCGCAGCTCTTCCACAAGGCCGGCCAGCGGCTTCCAGGCCACGGAGGTGCCTTGTGTGAGTTCGCTATAAAGGGCGTAGGTCAGATCATTTTTTTCAAAGGCGACCTGCCGCCATCCCGTTTCGTCCAGCAGCGGCGCCAGGCTCTGCGCCAGGTTCTCCTTTGCCTTGCGAATTTCAAAGTCCGGAGCCTGCTGCGAGGCCTGTTCCAGGTAGCGAAAATCGGTAATTAAGAAGGCCTGCTCCCGCCCCACCAGCAGGTAGCCGCTGCTGCCGGAAAAACCGCTGATATAGCGCCGGTTGGCCGGCTGGCTGATCAAGATCGCCTCCAGGGAGTGTTCCGCCAGTTTTTCCTGCAAACGTTGTAATCGCTTGTTCAAAGATAATTCTCCTTCCGCTGATGCCGATAAAGAGGATTATGCCTGCTGCCTCACATGCATCGAACTTAACCTCTTTTTTTCCTCCTGCTGCAGTATCTTTACCAGCGCCTCCAGGCCCAGCAGGTAACCTTCCGGGCCGAGGCCGCAGATCACGCCGCGGGCTAGCGGAGAGATCACGGAGTGATGCCGGAACGGTTCCCGGGAGAAGATATTGCTGAGGTGCACCTCCAGCACAGGCAGGGCGGCGGCCGCCAGCGCATCCCGCAGCGCATAACTGTAATGGGTCAAGGCGGCGGGATTGATCAGGATGGCGGCGTAGACGCCGGGGGCCTGCTGGATGCGCTCGATGAGCGCCCCTTCGTAATTGGACTGGAAACAGTCCACCGCCACGCCGAGGGAGGCGGCGCGCTGCTGCAGCGATGCGTTAATTTCCTGGAGAGTGGTTGACCCGTACACCGCCGGCTCCCTGCTCCCGAGCAGGTTCAGGTTTGGCCCGTGCAAAACCAGTATTCTCTTCTCCGCGCTCTCCACCAGGACAGCCCCCTTCGGACTCACCTAAATAACATTCCCTGATCAAAGGCTTAATTCCTGCCGCTGCAGGTTAATTTTTCATGCCCAGATGGGAAATGATTTCCCCGGACACCGCGGCGGGGCTCTTTCCGGTCGTATCGACCGCCAGGTGATGGCGGCGGTAAAAGGGCTCCCGCTGCTGCAGCAGGCTGGCAACCCGCTCGCGGGCGTCGGGAACGCGCAGCAGGGGGCGATCGTCGCTGCGGGCGGTGCGCTGCAGAATGGCGTCTACGGACGCGGTCAGCAAAACGATCACGCCGTGTTTCTCCAGGGAGGCCATGTTGGCCTCGCGGAGCACGACCCCTCCTCCCGTGGCCACCACCAGGGTGCCGGGCGGCTGGCGCTCCAGCCCGGCGACAACCTCGCTCTCCCGGTCCCGAAAATATGTTTCTCCAAAGCGGTCAAAGATAACCGGTATGGACATGCCGGTCAGCTCTTCCACCAGCGTGTCGGTGTCGAGCAGGCGGCGCTTCAAGCGCCTGGCCAGGATCCGCCCCACGGCGCTCTTCCCCGTGCCCATAAAACCGGTCAGGATGATGTTTTTTTCACGAACGTCGATCTTGCCAACCACCTTTCAATTTTATAATCGTCGCTACCAATCAGGCGGCTCGCTGGAAATCCGGACTCTGCCGGTAGCCGGGGTGACGATCACGTAAAGGCTCTCTCCCCTTTCATTTTTTAAACCCACGCTGCCCCCCTGGTTGGGCGCCCCGGAGCGGTAGAATTTTAACGTGTAGATCCCCTCCCCGGGGAAGTTTATGGAACGGAAGGTGATTCCGGGCGGCAGTTTTACATCGATCTTCTTGCCGGAGGCATAGTCTCTAATTCTATAATCAAAATCAGTGCCATATTTATAAAAAACAATTTCACTGGTTAAGCCCGAGGTGATGGCCGCCTGCTGGACGCGCCGCATATCCTGGGCCAGCCGGTGCGCGGCGGTCTCCAGGGTCCCGGCTGCAGCCCAATGGGCCAGGGCCGGTACGGCCAGGGCGGCGAGCAGGCCGAGGATGGCGAGCACGCACAGCAGTTCAATGACGGTAAAAGCCGGAGAAAATTTCTTTCGCTTCCCGGGGCAAACCATCTTTATCCTCCCATCCGCCCCGTACTATCCCGCCGCAGCGGCCCCGCCCGGATTAGCGCCGGAGGTAATGGACAATCTCGGCGTAGCTTTCATCCTCCGTGTCGATCACGCTGCTGAATACGGTCCGCGCCACTTCCGGCAGGGTGGTGACGCCGTTTTCAATGCAGCGCAGCCCGATTTGCAGGAGCGGGACCATGCCCTGCGCCACCGCTTTTTCATGCAGTTGATGGGCAGGAGCGCCCGCCATGATCAGCTGGCGCAGCTCGCGGTTCAGCAGGAGCAGCTCCTGGATGCTGGTCCGGCCGCGATAGCCGGTCCGGTTGCAATATTTACACCCCTTTCCCCGGGTCAGCTCTGCCGGGGCTTCCTTCCCAAAGAGGCGCCGAAAGAGCTGGCGCTCTTCGGCAGGCAGGCGGTAGGGCTCCGCGCAGCGGGGACAGATCATCCGGACAAGGCGCTGCGCCACCACACCGGCCAGGCAGGCGGTAATCAGGTAGTTTTCCACCCCCATGTCGATCAGGCGGGTGATCGCCCCGGCGGCGTTGTTGGTATGCAAAGTACTCAAGACCAGGTGCCCGGTCAAGGCAGCCTGGACGGCGATTCTCGCCGTCTCCGGATCGCGGATCTCTCCTACCATGATGATATCCGGATCCTGGCGCAAAATAAAGCGCAGGGCCACGGCAAAGGTCAGGTCAATGCGCGGATTGACCTGGATCTGATTGATCCCCTCCAGGCGGTACTCAACCGGATCTTCCACGGTAATGATATTGTCCGCGGGACGGTTGAGATAATGCAGCGCCGAGTAAAGGGTGGTGGTTTTGCCGCAGCCGGTCGGCCCGGTCACCAGGATCATGCCGTAGGGGTTCAGCAGCAAACCGTGAAAGGCGCGGTAATTCTCCGGGGTAAAGCCCAGTTTTTCCAGCGGCATGATCACCCGCTCTTTTTCCAGCAGCCGCAGCACAACCTTCTCGCCATGGATCGTGGGCATGGTCGAGATGCGCAGATTGATCTCTTTGCCACCCGCCTGGTAAACGAGATTGCCGTCCTGCGGCAGCCGCCTTTCGGCGATATCCAGGTTGGCCATCACCTTGACCCGGGAGACGATCAAGGCCTGCGTTCCCTGGGGATAGGGCATCAGGTCATGCAAAACCCCGTCAATGCGCATGCGCACGCGCAGCCCCGCCGCCGCCGGCTCAAGGTGGATATCGCTGGCGCCTTCATCCACCGCCCTGCGGATGAGGGCATCCACGATTTTTACGATGGGGGCCTCTTCCACCATGGAGCGCAGCGCGGTCAGATCATCGGCAGCGGCGCCGCCATCATTCTCCGCGGCCCGCTCCGGCGGCATATCCTCTACCCCATAATACTGGTTGATCATGTAGTTGATGGCGCTTTCGGAGGCGAGAACCGGTTCCACTTCGAGGCCTGCATACATGGCCAGCTCATCGAGGGCGGTCAGGTTGAACGGGTCGGCCATGGCCAGCCGCAGGTGGTTGTCTTTGATTTCCACGGGGAACACCAGGTAACGCTGGGCCATATGCCTGGGGACGGCGGCAACGGCGGCAGCATCGATCTGGGCGCTGTAGAGGTTTATCTGGGGGATGTGGAGCTGTTCTTCAATCAGCGACAGCAACCGGGCTTCGGTGATCAAGCCCCTTTTCAGGAGAATTTTCCCGATCCGCTTGCGGCTCTTTTGCTGTTCGGCCAGAACCTCCTGCAACTGTGCCTCGCTGATCAGCCCTGCTTCCAGCAAGAGCTGGCCAAGTTTGGGACGCTTGGAGCCGGCCACAATTCCAACCTCCCCGGCTAAAAACTGCCATACGCCCGGCGCATCTCCGCCACCGTCTCCGCGGGGACAGCTCCCCCCAGAAACTGTTCCAGGGCCAAAACTGCCTGCCAGAAAAGCATGCCCTTGCCGTTATAACTATTTCCGCCCCGTTCCCTGAAGAGGCGCATCACCTCTGTCTCCTCCGGCTGATAGCGCAGATCGAAAAGGACACGTCCGGTGCAGGAGAAAGAGCGATCCGCCAGTACCTCCAGGAAGACCGGGGCATCGAGGGGCAGGCTGTAGATCACGATGCGGCAGCTCGGCAGCGCCTGCCGCAAGGCCTCTTCATTCAGCAACACGGCGGCGGCGCTGCGCAGCGGGGTCTGCTTCATGATCTGCGCGGCATATTCCCGGGCGCGGGCGGCGGTCCGGTTGGCGAATAGCATCTCCGCGGCGCCGCGCCGGGCCAGGGTATGGGCAATGGCCCTGGCCGCCCCGCCGGTGCCGACAACCAGGAGCGGTTCCTCCAGAAAGCCGGTGCACCCCTTTTCCTCGAGATGGCGGAAAAACCCGGGGCCGTCGGTGCTGTGGCCGCACAGTTTTCCATCGCGGTTGACGATCGTGTTGACCGAGCTGATCAGCCTTGCTTCCGGGGTGATCTCATCCAGAAAGGACACGACCGCTTCCTTGTGCGGGCTGGTGACATTGCCGCCGGCCGCATCAAGGGCGCGCAGGCCGTTCACCGCCTCGCCCACCGCATCCGGGAGCACAGGGGCGGCCAGGTAAACCCAGTTCAGCTTGAGATGGCGAAAAGCGGTATTATAAAGCAGCGGCGATAGCGAATGGCGCACCGGGTTCCCCAGCAGAAAGAAAAACCTGGTGCAGGCATCAATATCCATAATAGGCACCATCTTTCCGTGAGTTGCCATATTATAACACGAAATGCCTGCTTCGGGAAGAGGTCTTCACAAGGCAAAATGAATAATCATGGAATTACTAATCATTGACAACTTGGCAGCAAAATGATTCAATCAGGAAAATATATCGATTAAGTAGGGTACTAGACCTGGCTCAACCTTCTTTCATGGCGTATTACTGCCTGGCGGCTACTAGCGGCCACAAGTAAAGGAGGTATAATAGATCATGAATCACTGAGCGTAGCGTTTGTCATCCTGAGCGTAGCGAAGGATCTCAAAAAAGCAGGCTGCCAGGTTCCTTGGGGCTTCGTCCTCATGATCACAAAAAGGAACCCAGGATGATAAAAAAGACCTCAGGACGACATCCAGGAACTTACCTTGAACTTACCTTTGACCAATATTATTATTGATCTCTATTATATTTACGAACGGAGGTTGAAGCCATGTCCAGAATTGCGCAGAGCCTGACCGATTTGATTGGCAACACGCCGCTCCTCGAACCGGTCAACTACAGCCGGTCCCAGCAACTCGCCGCCCGGCTGCTGTTAAAGCTGGAATATTTCAATCCAGCCGGCAGCGTCAAGGATCGCGTCGGCTATGCCATGATCAAGGATGCCGAGGAGCGCGGAATATTGCACCGGGATTCGGTCATCATTGAACCGACCAGCGGCAATACAGGGATCGCCCTCGCTTTTGTGGCCGCCGCCAAAGGCTACCGGCTGATCCTCACCATGCCCGATACCATGAGCCTGGAGCGACGCAACCTGCTGAAAGCCCTGGGAGCGGAGCTGGTTCTGACTCCCGGCGCGGAGGGCATGCCGGGGGCAATCCGGAAAGCTCAGGAACTGGCCGCCGGGATTCCCCATTCCTTCATTCCGCAGCAGTTTGAAAACCCCGCCAACCCGGCGATCCACCGCCGCACCACCGCCGAAGAAGTATGGCGGGACACCGGGGGTGAAATTGACATTTTCGTGGCCGGAGTGGGAACCGGCGGCACGATTACCGGCGTTGGTGAAGTGCTCAAGTCCAGGAAACCAGGGGTCAAAGTAGTCGCCGTTGAGCCCCACGACTCGCCGGTTCTTTCCGGGGGGAAACCGGGACCGCACAAGCTGCAGGGTATTGGTGCCGGGTTTGTGCCGAAGGTTCTGAACGCCGGCATCATTGACGAGATCATCACAGTTACGACCGAGGAGGCCTTTGACACTGTGCGCAGGCTCGCCCAAAGCGAGGGGCTGCTGGTGGGCATCTCCTCCGGGGCCGCCGCTTTCGCCGCCACCCTAATTGCCAGGCGTCCTGAAAACAGCGGCAAAACCATCGTAGCCCTGTTGCCCGATACCGGTGAAAGATACCTCTCCACGACGCTTTTTCAGGACATGTAACCCGGCAAAGGGATAAATTGAGGGGAGGTTCAATCCCGGCCAGTCCGGAATTAACCTCCCCTCCCTCTACCATCCGGCAAATGCCGGAGCCCTATTCCGCAAATTAAGAGCTGCCAGCCTGCGCCTTCCTCCACTCTTTGAGCAAATCCTCCAGGCTGTAGGAATCCAGAACTCCGGCGATGGAATCCCGCACCTTGGCCCACAGCAACCTCGTGATACAGCGGTCTGCCCGCTGGCATTGCTCCGGATGCTCTTCACTGACGCAGTCGACCGGGGCGATTGGCCCTTCCAGGGCCCGAATGATCTGGCCGACGGTAATCTCGCCCGGCTCCCTGGTCAGCACATATCCCCCCTGGGGGCCGCGGATGCTTTTAACCAGACCCGCCCGCTTGAGAGCGGTCATGATCTGCTCCAGGTAGCGATCGGAGATCCCTTCCCGCTCCGCGACCAGGTATATGGCGCTCGGCCCTTCATCCTTATGGATGGCCAGGTCCAGCATCGCCCTCAATCCGTACCGTCCCTTGGTGGATAACCGCATCATATACCTCCAGTGCGCCTGGCAATTTGCCAAAAGTTTCTTTTTGATATTGGGCAAAAAAGATTTTTATGCCACTGGCGCTGCATACTCAATGTTGATTCGAATCAATAATAACATAATTCCCATGGTTTTACTATACTATTTGGAAATCATTTCGCCTCCCACCTGCCAGCCCCACGGCATCTTCGTAACTATTACTTTAGTTTTCGCTTCGCGAAGAAAAGCTTGATGACTTTTTACCAAGCAGGAAGACTGATATAGACAACGAAATCTATTAAATAACTAAGGAGGAATTTGATTTTGACAATACAAGCTAGCACTGCAGGTGAAGTAGTAAAACCCCCTCTTAAATGGGCGGGCGGAAAACGCTGGTTGGTTCCCCATCTTCGCCCCATATGGCAAAGACATACTCACCGGCGCTTAGTTGAACCACTCTGTGGCGGTCTTGCGGTAACCTTAGGGTTGATGCCGGAGAAAGCTCTACTTAATGATATAAATCCTCATCTGATTAATTTTTTTAAGTGGTTGAAAAAAGGCCTTATAATTGAAATACCGATGGAAAACAATAAAGAGTTATACTATAAACATCGGGAAGAGTTTAATTGCCTGATTGAAAGGGAAAATAGCCAAACAAAAAAAGCTGCAGAACTATTTTACTACTTAAATCGAACGGGATATAATGGTCTTTGCCGTTTCAACAAGAAAGGCAATTTCAATGTCCCGTTTGGAAGGTACTTAAAAATCAACTACACGTGCAATTTCCTACAGTACAAAGATGTATTTGCTAAATGGGAATTTGTTAATGGAGACTTTGAAACGCTTTCCCTTGCCACAGATGATTTTGTCTATGCCGATCCTCCATATGATGTAGAGTTTACACATTACTCATCAGAAGGTTTTAACTGGCAGGATCAGGTAAGATTGGCAAAATGGCTTTCCGAGCATCCTGGGCCGGTTGTACTCTCCAATCAAGCAACAAAGCGAATTTTGGATTTATATCGAGAATTAGGGTTCAGCATTACATTATTGGATGGTCCACGTATGATAAGTTGCAGCGGCGACAGGACGCCCGCAAAAGAAGTACTGGCAACAAAGGGGATAAATTGAGATGGTACCCAGGGATACACGCACTGGTTCTGTCCTTGAACAAATGGTTCTTCCAGCGCTAAACCAGGGAGGTTATGAATATCAGACACAAGTTAATATAGGCCAGCGACCAGGAGGCAGAAGACATATAGTTGACGTTGTTGCAATACGCAACAAAGTTAAAATATTAATCTCGCTCAAATGGCAGCAAATTTCAGGTACTGCTGAACAAAAAGTCTCCTTTGAGGTTATTTGTTTAACACATGCACTTCAGCAAGGAGCCTACAACAAAGCCTACTTGGTGCTTGGTGGTACGGGATGGACATTACGTGATTATTATATTTCCGGTGGATTAGATGCCTATTTAAAAGTACCTTCCGATATTAAAATAATAAGTCTTGAAGATTTTATTGCCTTAGCCAACCAAGGAAAACTATAATTAAACTTCTTCTTCAGAGAAATGGCCACCTGCCTTTACTTCAAGGGATTAACTTCTTTTCGACGGAATTCCTTTGAGGTAATCGATATACGTAAGCGTACAATAGTTACCACC
>LSQX01334304.1_pt1 | contig 23251 bp, 22 predicted proteins | sample 654561 | NCBI WGS metagenome assembly LSQX01 (sample SAMN04489861, study PRJNA283612) | anaerobic digester metagenome | isolation source: 4 biogas reactors fed with cattle manure at either 37C or 55C with and... | place: Denmark: Kongens Lyngby | collected 2014
TGCTGATCATGGGCGTCGACCGCAATGCCGAGCGTATGGTCGCCGAGATCCACCGCCAGTTTGACACCATCCCGGGTTTGAGGGAAGGCAAGGAAGGTGTGAAACCGGACTACAACAAGTGCATCGACATCGCTACGGTTGGCGCCCTGAAAGAATTGATTCCGGCTGGCCTGATGACGATTATTGTCACCCTCACCGTCGGTTTTATCGGCGGCGTCCACGCCATCGGCGGCTTTCTGGCCGGCAACATCACCTCCGGTCTGCTGCTGGCGCTGCTGATGTCCAATGCCGGCGGCTTGTGGGATAACGCCAAGAAGCACATTGAAGCCGGCAACTATGGCGGCAAGGGCTCCGATGCCCACAAGGCCGGTGTTATCGGCGATACGGTCGGCGACCCCTTCAAGGACACGGCCGGCCCGTCGATCAACACGCAGATCACCGTCGTCTCGCTGGTTGCGTCCCTGGCCGCCACCTTGTTTATCCTCTACTCGGTGTTCTGAGCGCAAGCCGGACGCGCTCATGCTCATTGAATAAAAAAAGGCCCGGCTCATTTTGAACCGGGCCTTTTTTGGGGAACTATTCGGGTCAGGTTGTTTTCTGCAGGGGGCAGACAACACGGCAGCTTTGCACGATGGTGGGCCTGAACTTGTTGATCGGGTCACGCTGGCGCAAGGCGGCAGCCAGGTTCTCTTCGTTCAGATCTGCTTCCGGACGCAAGTCCAGACTCGAACCGTTGTGCTCGAAACCGTCTTTGTTGGTCAGCGCGTAACGCGTCGCCCAGCGGCAGCGGTTGGTGTCCAGCGGCATGAAGTCATAGGTCTCGGCCCCGACTTTCAGAGCCAGCTTCTTGTCCGGTTCGAACGCGATGACCGGGCAGGCCTTGAGACATTTGCCGCAGTCGGCGCAAACGGCCTGGATGGTGGCCGGCAGAACCGGGTCGGCCTGCAGCGGCATGTCGGTGACGATCGCGATGAAACCCTGGTTGATGCCATAGGCTTCGGTGTAGGCGGCGCGGTTCCAGGTCAGCTGGCCCAGGCCGGCGCAGACGGCTTCGACCGCGTTGTTGATCGGGGCCGTGTGCAGACCGCGCGGGCTGCCGGTTTCCGTTCCGAGATGGGTCAGGTCGTGCGTCAGGGCCGCCTGGTAACCATGCTCCTGCAGGGATTTGACAACCTTGAGCGCCAGGATGGTCAGCTCGCGGTGAATCTGGTACTGCACGAAGACATAGGGGCCGACGGCTTCCGCCGGCGGTTTGCCCGCCCGCTCCAGGGCGGCTTCAGGATAGCGCATGCCGAGCACCAGGACGCTTTTGCCCTCCGGCAGGTAGTCTGCGGGACGGTAGAGGCGAAGCTGGCGGGTATTGACGGATGGTTCATAGGGCGTGAACAAGTCGTTCAGGTCGACCGCGTCAAGGATGGTCCGGCTGGCGGCGTCGCCCTTGAGCTGGTCGACGACCGCGTTGATCCGGGCGATGTCGGAAACGCCCGCCAGGTTGGCGCCGTAAGCTTTGGCCAGGTCCTTGACGGCCTGGGCGCCGCGCAGTTTGCGGCCGGGGTTGCCGCGCAGGGGCAGATCCATGTCCGGCAGGTCGCAGTTGACAACGACCGACGAATAGCTGATGCCGTATCCGTCCGGTGTTTCGCCGAACAGCTTGTGATCATGGATGATTGTCTGCACTTTGCGTGACTGGGAAATCACCGAGACGCCCAGCGTGTCGAAAATGCGGGCGATGTCCAGCGTCGCGAAGACCATGGCGCGCTGCGCCTCTTCGCGGATGGCTGAGCCGATGCGCTTCTTGTCGTCTTCGTCGATGCCGGCATAGCCGTCCAGACGCCACTTGATCGCGACAGCCAGGATGCTCTTGGCGTCGGGCAGGAGCGTGCTGAGATCAAGGCCCATTTCCTTGGCGGTCTTTTCCGAGAGGACGACCACCTGGTCGGCCGCATAGTCGGTCGCCGTCAGGATCGCCTGGTCAAGGATTTTGCGCGGCATGGGCAGGCCGGTCGGCATGAACTGGTTTTTGCGGGTCGTGAAGGCGGTGTAGTCCGGCTTTTCGGTGCGCATGTCCGGCGGCACGCAGACTTTCAGGCAGGTACCCAGCGTTCCGCTGCGCCGGCCTTGCTGTTCGACCGTATTCAGGATGACCTCTTCGTTGATGACATCCGGCACGCCCTGGTCCAGGTCGAGCGCGAAATGCTCGGCCCAGGCGCAGCGCCACAGGTTCTTGTTGGCGAAGCGGTTGTCCTTGTCCTCGACCCGCACATTGTTGACGCCGCGCACTTCCTTGGTGAAAGCCTGGGTCGGGCAATGCTGGATGCAGGCGCCGCACATGTCGCAGAGGGCTTTGCCCTTGTAAAGCGGCGTCGGCTCGATCTCGGCTTCCGTGATGATGCTGACAAAGCGGTTGCGCGGCCCGTATTCCGGTGACAGCGACAGGCCGTTCCAGCCCAGTTCAGTCAGACCGGCGGTGACGGCGGCGTAGATATGGGAGATGTCGGGGGCAAAGACCGCTTTCAGGTCCTTGTATTCCTTGTAGCGCCAGATGTTGCTGGAAACGATCGGGACGGAGCGGAAGCCCATGTCTTCCAGTTCGCAGGCGAGCGTAAAGGAGATGTGGTCCAGCTTGTCGTTCATGGCGATCTGGACACCGTAGCTGTCCGCGATGTGGGCGCTTTCTTCACCGTCCAGCTCGATGGTGGCGTCCGGGTGGTGAATGGCGCAGACCATCACGGTGCGGGCGGAGGGCAAGATGCCCTGGGGGCTCATCATGATCGGGGCATTGGCAAAACGTTCGATGTTGGCAAATCCAACCAGGTCAGCGCCGAGCTCATAGGCTTTCTTTTTCAGCTGCAGCGCAAGGGACGGATCATAGGATGCGGGCATAAAAAGACCTCCTGCTTTTTTCTTAAGTGTAGGCAACAGGAGGTGGTTTGTCATTCACTATGGGCGAATGGCGATGGGCTATTCAACTGGACAGGACTGCGGCGATCTGGCCCGCGCAATCCCGCAGCTGCTCAACGAGAAAGGCTGCTTCCTGCTGACGGCCTGCCTGACCGGGCCGCGCGGCGCCGAGGGCGCCGAGAAAATTGCAGCGCTCGACCTTGATCGGGACGGCCGCGGCCAGGACATCGTTGGCTTCGTGCAGCACGCAGAAGCCCTGCTGGCGGATCGCCTCGCGCGCCTGGACCAGCTCAGGCAGGCTGCGGATGCTGTCCCAGCGCTCCTCCGGGAAGCCCCAGCGCCCCAAGATGTCGTTGAGCTGGCCGGAGTTGGCGTAGCTGACCAGGATCCGGCCGGTGGGCTTGGTGTAGATGAAATCGCCGCTTTTGGCATCGAAGCGGACGATATCGCCCTGCCGGGCGCTGTCACTGGTTTGCAGGACCATTTTGCGCTCGCCGAACGACAAGGTCGTGAAATAGATCGGCGCCGCCAGCAGGCGGCTCTTGGCGCGAATGATCTGCATGATCTGGTCCGGCAGGTCGGCATGGGGCGCCGTGACCATCTGGATCATGCAGGTCTTGTGGCTGGCGTGGTAGCGATGCAGGCTATCCTGGGTCAGATATTCGGCCCGGACCAGCGTCTTCAGGATCTTGCACAGGGTATTGGGCGCGATACCGGTCCGGCGGGACAGTTCGCTCAGGCTGAATCCTTCACCGAGCGGATCATCAAACCCGAAGATGTCCAGGATGTGCAGCGCTTTCAGGACGGAACGGACATAAGGGCTGTTATCCATGATTTGTTCTCCAGCAAGCGGTAAAATCAACTCTATTATACCACAAGCCCTTTTCAAGCCAGACGGACAGCGGTAAACTTGGGGTATTAGGTTTGCCGGACGCAAAAGGGAGGACACGCACCATGAACGCATTAAATGGAGCGGTTAACCGCTGCCTTTACCTGGACCAGAACCACCAGCTGACCGTGCGGGAGAAACCGGTCCCGGTTCCCGGACCCGGAACGGCCCTGGTCCGGATTGCCGCCAACGGCATCTGCGGGTCGGACCTGCACTTTTTCAAAGAGGGCCGCCTGGGCAACTTCGTGGTCGACCGGCCCTACATCCCCGGTCACGAAGCCAGCGGTGAGATCGTGTCGCTGGGCAGCGGTGTGCGCGACCTGGCGGTCGGCGACCGGGTGGTCATCGAGCCCGGTATCCCCTGCGGGCATTGCGCCTGGTGCCGGGCCGGCCGTTACAATCTGTGTCCGGACGTTGTCTTCTTATCGGCGCCGCCGACAGACGGAACGCTCTGCGATTATCTTGTCGTGCGGGCCGACGCCCTCTGGCGCATGCCGGAGGCGCTGAGCTTTCAGGATGCCGCTCTGGCCGAGCCGGCAGCTGTGGCGGTCCACGCGGTCAGGCGGGCGCGTTTTGCCCCGGGCGCCAGCGCCCTTGTCGTCGGTGCCGGTCCGATCGGGCTGATGGTTGCCCAGGCGTTCCGGGCAGCCGGCGGCGGCGAGGTCGTCTGCCGGGACCTGATCGAGAAAAGGCTGCAGGCCGCCGAACAGCTGGGCGCGCGGCGCGCCGGGTTGGACGACAAAGTCGAGGCCGACGTCGTCTTTGACACCTCCGGCTCGGCGAAGGCTTGTGCCGGTTTGTTTGCGGCGGCCCGACCGGGCGGCTGCGTTGTACAGGTCGGCTGGCCTGCCGGCAACCTGGTCAGCATGAACATCGCCGATTTTCTCGACCGGGAACTGGACTATGTCGCGGTCAACCGCTACGCCAACGCGTTTCCGGCCGCCCTGCAATGGCTCGGTGACGGGCGCATCCAGACCGGACCGCTGGTCACACATATCTTTTCCTTCGAACAATCGCCGGAAGCTTTTGCCTTTTCCGCCCAGCATCCGGCCGATGTCATCAAGACCGTCATCTTGAACCAATAGGGAATTTTCCGGAAAGTGAGTCGACCCATGAACGAGCCAGACGTTTTTTCTACGCCAAGCCGGCTTTGCCTGTTTGGCGAGCACCAGGATTACCTGGGTCTTGAAGTGGTCGCTGTTGCCATTGACCTGCGCTTTTCCGCGCGGGTGATCAAACAGCCGGTCCCGGTGATCCATATCGCCATCCGGGACAGCAAGCTGGACCGGCTCGATTCGGTCAATGACGCGCAGCAGTACGAGTATTTGGCCATCGACCTGCGCGAACCGATCGGCTATACCTCGAAGCGCGATTACCTGCGCTCCAGCGTGCGGGTGCTGCAAAAACACGGCTATCCGCTGACCGGTCTCGATATCCGCATGGATTCGCAGATCCCGATCGGCAAGGGCATGTGCTCGTCGAGCACCATGATCGTGGTCCTGATCAAGGCGATCCTGGCGAGTATCGGCAACCCGGACAGCGAGGACCCGCGCAAGATCGCCGAACTGGCCTTCCAGGCTGAGGTGACCGAGTTCAACGAGCCCGGCGGGCGCATGGACCACTACACCTCGGCGCTGGGCGGCATGGTTCATTTGGATTTTGACGGCGAATTCAAGATCGCGCCGCTGGCAACGCGCCTGGATGGGTGCTTTATTCTGTTTGACTCGCTGGAACAAAAAAACACCACCCAGGTCCTGGCGGCAGCCAAGGTGCCCACCCAGGAAGCCCTGGCCGCGCTGGCTTCCTGCGGCATCGGCAGCGTCCGTGACTTTTTTAGGCCGGACGGGTCGCGCGACGAGACGCGTCTGGCGCTCTTGGCCCGGCTCGATCCGGCGCGCCGGCGGGCGCTCGACGCCAACATCGACAACTATGCGCTGCTCAAGCGTGGCTTGGCGGTGCTGCAGGCGGAAACGGTCGACAACCGCCGGCTTGGCGAGCTGCTGTCGGCACATCACGCCCGGCTGCGCGACGGGCTGGGCATTTCGACGCCGACGCTGGAGAAGATCCTCGACACGGCCCTGGCGCACGGCGCCTGGGGCGGCAAGGTCAACGGATCCGGCGGCGGCGGCTGCTGCTTCGTCTACGCGGATGCGGCCGATGCGCCGGCGATCATCGAAGCGGTGGAACACCTGGGCTATCCGGCCCGGCTGTTGCGCCAGGACAGCGGTGTCAGGAGGGATTCATGATGGATCAGATTGAAACAAAGCGGGCGGAGCTGCCCGGCATGAAAGCTGTCGTACTGGCCGCCGGCAAGGGCAAACGGCTGCAGTCCGAGCACTCGGACCTGCCCAAGGTGCTGCGTCAGGCCGCGGGCCGGCCGCTGCTGGACTGGGTCCTGGAGCACATCGCCTTCATCAGGCCGGAAAACACGATCATCGTCGTGGGGTTCATGGCGGACAAGGTCAAACAGGCTGTCGGCGCTTCCTATCGCTATGCCCTGCAGCGCGAACAGCTGGGAACCGGGCACGCGGTTGCCGCGGCGGCTCCGGAGCTGTCCGGCGATCCGGGCGATGTGCTGGTGGTTTACGGCGACATGCCGCTGGTGCAGACCGACACCTATTACAACCTGGCCAGGAAGCACCAGCAAAGCGGCGCCGACTGCACCATGCTGACAGCGGTTGTCGCGAACATCCCCGACTATGGCCGCATCATCCGCTCGCCCGACGGCCGCTTTGCCGGCATCGTCGAACAGAAGGACTGCACCCCGGAACAGCTCAAAATCAACGAGGTCAACCCCGGTATCTATGTCTTCCGGATCCAGCCGCTCCTGTTGGCCTTGCAAAACCTCGGCAACAACAACGCTCAGCGGGAGTATTACCTGACGGATGTGCCCCAGATCATGCGCCTGTCCGGGTTGCGGGTCGAGACCGAGACGCTCTATGATGAAAAACAGATCCTGGGGGTCAACACGCTCCAGGACCTGAACCGCAGCGAAAGCTACCTGCAGGAGGACACCGTATGATCCGCTTCGGAACCGGCGGCTGGCGGGCCATCATCGCCGACGAATTCACCAGAAGCAACATCCAGCTGCTTTGCCAGGGGCTGGCCGCCAAGATGCAGGCGGAGGGGGTCACCGACCCCGGGATCGTGCTGGGCTATGACCGCCGTTTCCTGTCCCGCGAAGCCGCCATATGGGCCGCGCAGGTGCTGGCCGCCAACAACATCACGGTCAGGCTGATCGACCGGGAAGCGCCCACACCCCTGATCATGTTCACAGTGAAGCGGCTGGGAACGGCTTACGGCCTGGCGGTGACCGCCAGCCACAACCCGGCCGTCTACAACGGCATCAAGCTGTTTACGGCCGGCGGACGCGACGCGGACGCCCAGGTGACCGCCCAGCTTGAGCAGATCATCGACGCCCTCAAGCCTGAGGAGGTCGTCGTAATGCCGGTCCAGGACGCGGAGCGGGCCGGCCTCCTGCTGACGATCAATCCGTTCAACACCTACATCGACGCGATCATTGCCTCGATCAACATGGACGCGATTCGTGGCCGGGAGCTCAAGGTCGCCCTCGACCCGATGTTCGGCGTCTCCCGGACCAGCCTGCAGACGATCCTGATGACCGCGCGCTGCGAGGTCGAGGTCATCCACGAGCGCCGGGACACGCTGTTCGGCGGCCGCCTGCCCTCGCCGAATGTCGAAACGCTCAACAGCCTCAAGCAGGTCGTTCTCGAACACCGCTGCGACCTGGGCATCGCGACCGACGGCGACGCCGACCGGCTCGGGATCATCGATGACGAGGGGCGCTTTCTGCATCCCAACCAGATCCTGGTCCTGCTGTACTACTATCTGCTGGGCCGCAAGGGCTGGCGCGGTCCCTGCGTGCGCAACATCGCCACAACCCACCTGCTGGATCGCGTGGCGGCCCACTTCGGGGAGACATGTTACGAAGTGCCGGTCGGGTTCAAGCACATCTCAGCCAAAATGCAGGAAACGCAAGCGGTGATCGGCGGCGAATCATCAGGCGGCCTGACCGTACGCGGCCACATCCCGGGCAAGGACGGCATCTATGCGGCGGCCCTGCTGGTGGAAATGCTGGCGGTGACCGGCCAGCGCCTTTCGGACCTGTTCCGCGAAATCACGGCCAAGTTCGGCCGGTTGTTTATGACAGAAAAGGATTTCCGTTTCACCGAGGCGGACAAGCAACTCATCTCGCAGCGCCTGCTGGTCGACCACAACCTGCCCGACTTTTCGGAAGCGGTCGAAAAAGTCAGCTGGCTGGACGGCTGCAAAGTCTACTTCAAAAACGGCGGCTGGGTGATCGCCCGTTTTTCCGGTACGGAACCGCTGCTGAGGATCTTCTGCGAGATGCCGGACCTGGCGCTGGCCGAACAGATCAGCGACCAGCTGGCCGAACACCTGAATCTTCAGGCCTGAGCAGCCATTTCTGCGTACACATCGCCGATGATGGCCAGCGCCTCGTTGAGCTGGTCATCGGTATGTGTCGCTGTGTAGCTGGTGCGCAGCAGGCAGGAATCCTGCGGGACGGCCGGCGGGAAGACCGGGTTGACATAGACCCCGCGGTCGAGCAGTTTCTTGGCCGTAACCATGGTCTGGATGTCTGTGCCGGTCATGATGGGGATGATCGGCACCAGCTCGTTGCCGCTGTCATGGATCGTGACATGCTCCAGGGCCTGCAGGCCGTGTTTCATGTGGCAGGCAATGGCGTTGAGCCGTTTCACGCGCCAGGGCTCGGTGTCGAGGATCCGCAGCGCTTCGCGGGCGGCCGCGATCTGGGCCGGCGGGATGCTGGCACTGAAGATGAAGGGCCGCGCGTTGTGCTTGATGTAATGGATCGCATTGGCGCTGCCGGCCACGCAGCCGCCCAACGACGCGAGTGTCTTGGAAAAGGTGTTCATGATCAGGTCGACTTCGTCGGTGAGACCGTAATACTCGGCCGTGCCCCGGCCCTTCTCGCCCAGAACGCCAATCGCGTGGGCATCGTCAACCAGGATGCGCGCGCCGTACTGGCGGGCCAGCCTGACGATAGCGGGCAGGTTGCAGATCTCGCCTTCCATGCTGAAGACACCGTCGGTGACGATCAGGATGCCGGCTTTTTCGTCCGCGGCGCAATGGCTGAGCAACCGCTCAAGGTCGTCCATGTCGTTGTGCTTGAATTTCAGGGTTTTGGCAAAGCTCAGGCGCGTACCGTCGACGATGCTGGCATGGTTCATGGTGTCCGACAGGATGTAGTCGCCGCGGCAGGCAATCGACGAGATAATCGACAGGTTGGACTGGAAACCGGTCGAGAAGACCAGGGCATCTTCCTTTTGCAGGAAGCGGGCCAATGCTTCTTCCAGCTCGATGTGCAGGTCAAGCGTCCCGTTCAGGAAACGCGACCCGGAGCAGCCGGTGCCGTATTTCTCGACCGCCTTGATTGCGGCGGCTTTGACACGCGGATCCGCCGTCAGGCCCAGGTAATTGTTGGAACCGAGCATGATGGTCCGGTGGCCTTCCATGGTGACGACGGTATCCTGTCCGGTTGTCAGGGTGTGGAAAAACGGGTAGATCCCCAGTTCCATAACTTCGCGCGCACGGGTAAACTCCCGGCATTTCTGGAATAAATCCATCGCAAACTGCTCCTTGCTGCTGTCTGGTGCCAAGCACCGCGTTTCTTTTGACGGTCAATGCTTTTACAATGTGCTCATCATAGCACAGCAGATTCAGAATGGAAAGTATCGGGGCGTTGCTTGACGGACACACCTGACCTGGCCTATGATTTGGTTGTAACACTGCGCACGCACGGCAGCAAACCGGGAGGGATCAGGATGAAATTTCAGATTGTACACGCCAACATCAATGTACTGGACTTGGACCGTTCGATCGCGTTTTACCAAAAAGCCCTCGGCCTCGAGGTCAAACGGCGAAAAATGGCGGCGGACGGCAGTTTTGAACTGGCCTTCCTCGGCGACGGCATCGGCCAGTTCCAAATCGAACTGACCTGGCTGCGCGACCGGAAAGAACCCTACGACCTGGGCGACAACGAATCGCACATCTGCTTTCGCACCGACCAGTATGACGAAGCGCACGCGCTGCATGAGGCGATGGGCTGCATCTGTTTTGAGAACACATCCATGGGGCTCTATTTCATCCATGACCCGGACGACTACTGGCTGGAGATTGTTCCGCAGCGCTAAGGTAAGGGACTGTCAAAAAAAGAGCTGCTTTTTGATGTATTTTCCCTAACCGGGCCATTGATTGTAAATTCTTGCTGGCCTGGGTTAAAAAACGGGACAGGAAAACCCCGATCTGCTAAAATAGGCACGACAAATGTTTGTCAAAAGAAGCAGAAAGTGTGGTGCTGGCATGAAAGCTGTTGTTGATCGCGACTTGTGCATCGGTTGCGGCCTGTGCACGGAAATCTGCCCGGAAGTGTTTGAGATGGATGACGAGGCGATCGCCCAGGTGATCGTCGATGTCATCCCGGCCGAAATCGAAGAAACCGCCCGGGAAGCGGCCGCTTCCTGCCCGGTTGAGGCGATTGCGATCGAAGACTGAACCGGTTGCCTGCTAGTCAGGCAGACCAGGCTGGCAAGCCGGGCACCAGTGCGTGCTGCGGCCGGCCAGCTTTTTCTTTTGGACCGCCAGGCCGCACCGGCGGCAGGGCTGTCCGGAGCGGCCGTAGACCATCAGGCAATGCTGGAAGCTGCCCTTGCGGTTCCAGCCGTCGACATAATCCTTGAGGGTCGTGCCGCACAGATCGACGGCGCGGAGCAGGACAGAGCGGACCGCATCTGCCAGCCGGGCGGTTTCGGCGTCGTCAAGCGAGCCGGCCAGGCGCTGGGGAGACAGACGGCTGGCGAAGAGGATCTCATCCGCATAGATGTTGCCGATTCCGGCGACGATCGCCTGGTTGAGCAGGGCGGCCTTCAGGTTCAGCCGGCTGTGCCCGGAGAGCTGCCGGGCCAGCAGTTCGGCGCCAAACGACGGTTCGAGCGGCTCGGGTCCCAAGCGCGGAAGCGCAGCAGGCAGTTGGTCAGCCGACTGGGCCGGATAGAGGCTGAAGCGGCCGAAACGGCGGGTGTCCTGGAAGATCAGCCAGATCGGCGGCATCGTCTCGCCGTCAAGTTCAATGCGGACATGCGTGTGCTTGCGGGCGGGTTCCGGCGCATCCTGCAAAGTCAGGCGTCCTGTCATGCGCAGGTGCACCACCAGCCAGTAGGCCGTTCCCGCTGCGTGGGTCGGAGCCAAAAAGAAAAGCAGATATTTGCCCCGCCGTGCGCTGCGGGTCACGGTCAGCCCCGCGATCGCGTCCGGGCCGGCGCCGCACCAGACCGACGGCGTGTCCAGGATGACACGGTTGACAGAGCGTCCGACGACAAAAGGGTCCAGGCTGCGGCGAACCGTTTCAACTTCAGGCAATTCAGGCATGACAGAGCTCCTTTTCGCGGTATAATAGATGCGGCGGGACCGGATTGAGATCCGGCCGGGAGGGCATATGGCAAAATGCAAATGCTGCGGCACAAAGGGATTCATCATCGAGACCGATGTCAACGGCCTTTGTTCCGCCTGCGCTCCCTACTATTATCTGACAATGCCTGACGATTTGAAAGAGCTTGACAAGATCATCCGGGCGCTGGAGCGCATCAACCAGGCGGAAGCGGCGCTGGGCCGCCTGGATTCGGCCAGGATGCTGCTGGAACGCCTGCGTCCCTATGCCGAAGCCGGCCTGGTTCAGCTGCCCCGGCCTTTGCATGAACTGGAAGCCTGGCTGGACGAACAGCAGGCGGACTGGCAAGAAGATGCTTAGCGGCCGGCAGCTTCATTTCCTGGCCGCGCTGCTGTTCAGCGCCCTGGCCCTGGCTGGTTTCTGGCAGGGCTGGTCCACGTTCAGTGCCTTGTCCGCCCTGGTGGCCGTGCTGGCCTGGCTGCTCTACGGGCGCAGCCGCCTGAAAAGCCAAACGCGTGACGAAGACTCGTGTGATCTGGCCAATATGCCGGATTTTCCGGAAGGCCAGGCCAAGCTGATCGACAGCGGCCGGCTGCCCAACCGCTTTCATCCGCGGGTCAGCCTGCGCGAGTTTGAAACCTGCCATTTTGTCGTCAAGGGCCAGCGGCTGCTCCTGTCTGCGCTGCCCGACGGGCTGAAAATCGACCCGACCCGTCTGGCGGTCCGTTTTTCAGGCGGTCAGTATTACTACATCCTGCGGCCCCAGGAGATCCTGATGCCGGCCCAGGTCGATGAACAAATCCAGGGCGAGCTGGTCATCACGAGCCAGCGCATGATATTCCTGGCTGACGAAAACGGCTTCGAGGTGCCGCTGCAGAACCTGAAACTGCTTGACTGCAGTGCGCACCTAGTCGATTTTCATGTGCGCAACCGCCGCTATACGATCCAGACAGACGCCGCCTGCTATGCGGAAAAAGTCCTCATGATGCTGCTGCAGCCCAAAATCTGAAGGCAGATCAGGTTTCATTTTCCAGTTCTTCGAGCCAGACCAGGGCCTGCGCGTCGCTGGGCATCCGCCAGTCGCCGCGCGGCGACAAGGTGACGGAGCCGACTTTGGGTCCGTCGGGCAGGCAGGAACGCTTGAACTGCTGGCTGAAAAAGCGCTTCAGGAACACGGTCAGCCAGTGCTTGATGGTCGTCCGGTCGAAGCGGCCGGCGAAGGCATGTTCGGCCAGACGCAGAATTTTGCGCGGCGTGAAGCCGAAGCGCACGAAATAATAAAGGAAAAAATCGTGCAGATCGTAGGGGCCGACGATCTGCTCGGTCTTCTGGCTGATCTCGCCGTTTTGCGGCGGCAGCAGTTCAGGGCTGACCGGTGTGTCAAGGACGTCGAGCAGCAGATCGTGAAGATCCGGTACCAGGTTTTCCGCGGCATGCCGGACCAGGTGGCGCACCAGTGTTTTGGGGACAGAGCTGTTGACGCCGTACATCGACATGTGGTCGCCGTTGTAGGTCGCCCAGCCCAGGGCCAGTTCCGACAAGTCGCCGGTGCCGATGACCAGACCGCCCACCTGGTTGGCCAGATCCATCAGGATCTGGGTCCGCTCCCTGGCCTGGGCGTTTTCATAGGTGACATCGTGGCGGTCAGGATCGTGGCCGATCGCGTCAAAATGCTGCAAAACAGCTTCGCGAATGGAGATTTCCCGCAGCTCGGTCTGGCTGGCCCTGGCCAGCGCCAGGGCGTTGCGGTAGGTGCGGTCGGTCGTGCCGAACCCCGGCATGGTGACCGCCAGGATGCCCGACCGGTCCAGCTGCAAGGCGTCGAAAGTCCGGATCGTGACCAGGAAAGCCAGCGTGGAGTCCAGGCCGCCGGACAGGCCGATCACCGCGTGATTGGCGCCGATGTGCGCCAAGCGCTTCTTCAGACCCTGGACCTGCAGGGCGATGATCTCGTCACAACGCTCGGCGAGGTCCCGGTGATCGGCGGGGACGAAGGGCGATGCCGGGACCGGCCGTTCCAGTCTGAGCGGCACAACAGGCAGGGAAAAGGGCTGGATCCGCTGCTGCGCAGCCAGGTCCGGACGGCCAAAGGTGTTCTGGCGCCTCCGTTCCGCGGCAAGCAGCTGCACGTCGATGTCAGCACACGTCAATCCGTGGCTGAACAGCGCCGACTCGGCCAGCTTGCGCCCGTTTTCGCAGATCAGGTTGTGGCCCGAGAAGACCAGGTCAGTGGTCGATTCGCCTTCGCCCGCGTCGGCATACAGGTAGGCGCAGAGCAACCGCGCGGACTGGCTTTGCACCAGCAGCCGCCGGTAGGCCGCTTTGGTCAGCGTTTCATCGCTGGCAGACAGGTTGCCGATCACGGTGGCTCCGGCCTGGGCGGAAGCAATTGAGGGGGGCTGCGGAACCCACAGGTCTTCGCAGATTTCGAAAGCGAGCTGAAAATCCGGCATCTCGCGGCAAGCAAAGAGCAGATCGTTGCCAAACGGCACCTCTTCGCCGTCGAACAGGATCGTCCGGGGTTCCTGTCCGGCGGCCGGCGCCGGCGTGAAATGGCGCAGCTCGTAGAATTCGGCGTAGTTGGGGATGTGCTGCTTGGGCACGATGCCCAGGATCCGGCCCCGCTGGAAAATCGCAGCGCAGTTATACAGGGCCGGTCCGACCGCCAGGGGCATCCCGACGGCGCAGACCGCGTCCGCATCCGCTGTGGCCCGGACCAGATCCAGCAGCGCCCGGCGTGCGGCGTCCTGGAGGGCCTGGCTGAGAAACAAGTCGGCACAGGTGTAGCCGGTCAGGCAGAGTTCGGGAAAAACCACCAGGCTGGCCTGCCTGGTTTGCGCTTCGCGGATCAGTTCCAGGATTTTTTGGCTGTTGCCGGCGACATCTGCGACCCGGATGACCGGGGTCGCCGCCGCGACGCGGATAAAACCGTCCTTCATTGTCTTGCCCTCTTTCCGATGTCGTGTAAGGTCTGTGCCCTTATTCTAGCACAGAACAGCCCCTCGTTTCAGCGCGGAATGGTGTATAATGATCATACCAAAGCCCGGCTCGGAGCATTCATACAGACAGGGGGATACAGCATGGAAACGATCACAAGGGACCAGATACTTGAAGCGCTCGCCCAGGACCGGTTTCTCCTTTTCGGACAGCCGAAATGGACCCTGGGGAAGAACACCTGCAACACGTACGAAGTCTTCATCGACCTGATGATCGCCGAGGACCAGCACCAGGTGCCCGCCCAGGCTTTCATTCCCGTTATCGAAGCCGATGAAGAGCTGACCATGCGCTTTGGGGCCTGGTTCCTGGAAAAGGCGTTCAGCAGCGGCGCGCGCCTGATGAAGGATCTGGGCATGGATCTCAACATCTCGATCAACGTCCTTGGTTTCCAGGCCAACCGGCCGGAATTCGTCGACCGGGCTGTCGAGCTGGTCGCCAGGTCCGGCATCCGCTACGACCATGTCCAGTTTGAGCTCAGCGAAGCCCAGCCGCTCAACCCCACCGGGATTGCCAACCTCTGCCGTCTGCACGACGCCTACGGCATCAAGCTGGTCCTGGGCAACTTCGGGACCGGATACTCGACGGTCGATCTGCTCCGGCATGTCCCGTTTGACATGCTCGAACTCAGCAAGGACTTTACGGCTGAAATCACGGAATCGGAACGGGCCCTGAAGGTGTCGCTGGCGGTCTTGCAGATGGCCCAGGTCCTGGACATCACGGTATGCGCCAAGGGCATCGAGAGCGCCGAGCAGCTCGAGCTGCTCGAAGAAGCCGGCTTCTACAAAGCCCAGGGGTACCTGATCGGCCGGCCTATGCCGCTCGACGAGCTGGCAGCCTTTGTGCGCAAGTACGCGGCTTAACGGCCGGCCTGGCGCATCAGGCGCACGAGATCGGCAAGCCGCGGCGGTTTGCCGTACATGAGGACGCCCAGCCGGTAGATGCGGCTGGACAACGACCCGGTGGCATAAATGGTCAGGAGCATCAGGGCGACGGACAGGGCGATCGACCAGCCCGGGACATCCGTCATGCAGATGCGCACGAACATGGCCATCGGGGCGACGAACGGAACATAGGAAAACACCGCCAGCCAAGTGGCTTCCGGCGCCAGCATACCGAAGATCGAGATGAACATGGCGGCCATGATCACGAGGATGACCGGCATGATGCTCGTGTTGATGTCCTCGCTCCGGCTGGCCAGGGATCCCAGGGCGCCGTATAAGAACGCGTACATGAAATAACCCAGCAAGTAGAACAGCACCGTGTAGCCGATGATCGCCGGCGGCATGTCGAACACAGACTGGATAAACGCGATCCCGGCCCAATGGGCGCGGTTGAGGGCATAAAAGCCGGCGGCCGCCAGCAGAAACAGCCCGATCTGGGTCAGTCCGGCCAGGCCGGAACCGAGCACTTTACCGAACATCAGGTTGAGCGGGCGGGTCGATGTGATCAGCATCTCCATGGCCCGGTTGCTTTTTTCCGACGCCACCGAGGACGCGACCAGCTGGCCGTACATCATGACGGTCATATAGAGCAGGAACAGCAGCAGGTAGGTGTAGAAATAAGTCTGCTGCGTCGCTTTACCTTGCTCGGCGACCGTTTCAACCCAGATCAGCTCCGATTCGGCCAGGATCTGGCCGATGGTGTCCTCGTCCAGCCCCAGCGCGGTCAGCTGGCTGATGCGGCTGCGCGCGGTCAGCCAGTCGGACAGCTCAGCAGGGAGACTGTCCTGGGAACGGCGCTCGATCAGGGTCGCGCGGCTCGGGGTTTCCAGCACCAGCACGGCGCGCGCCTCGCCTTCGTGCACGGTTTGCTTCAAATGGTCCAGTTCGGCGCGTTCGGCCGGTGCAAACAGGAATTGCGGCCATTGCTGCCGCAGTGCATCCAAGTCGGCCATCAGGCCGGTTTCGTCGATCACGTGCACTGTGTCCTTCGATCCCGGCTGGGCCGGCGTTTGCGGATCGGCCAGCCCGAGCGCCCGGACCCCCGCGATGATCGCCGGCAGGCTCAGGCCGATGCCGATCAGGACGATCATGGCGACGGTGATGCCGATGTAGACTTTGTTGCGCAGATAGGAAAGGTACTCGAAGGCCAACACCACGCGAAAGGGCCTGAAGCGGCTGATCCGGCTCATAGGGCGTCACCTGCCTTGTCCACAAAGATTTCTTCAAGTGTTGGTTCGACGACCAGAAACTGCTCCAGGTCGGCCCCGGCGGCAGCCAGGGCGGCGAAAAGCACGCTGCGGTCCGATTCCCGGTGCAGCTCGACCCGGCAGCCGTCCTGCGCGGGTGCGACGGACCGGACCAGGTCGGCGGCCCGGGGAACCTGGCGCCAGATCCGGCGCAGCTGCTCGTCCGCGGGCAGGCTGTGGTCGTGGAAGCGCAGCTGAAGGCTGCGGCGCGGGTATTGCCGTTTGAGCTCGCCGATCCGGCCGCTGACCTGGATCTGGCCCTGATGCAGGATGGCCACCGAATCGCAGAACTGCTCGACATAGTTCATCTGGTGGCTGGAAAACAAGATGATTTTCCCCAGACCGGCCTGCTCTTTGACGATCGTCTTGAGCAGCTGGGCGTTGACCGGGTCGAGGCCGCTGAACGGTTCGTCCAGGATGATCAGGTCGGGGTCGTGGAGCAGCGCCAGGGCCAGTTGGATTTTCTGCTGGTTGCCTTTGCTCAGCGTTTCCAGCTTCTTGTCCAGGGTGTCGGCCAGGCCCATGCGCTCCAGCCAGCCGGTGACGGCTTTTTTTGCTCCGGTTTTGTCCAGGCCGCGCAGGCAGGCCAGGTAAACGAGCTGGTCGCGAATCGTCTGCTTGGGGTAAAGGCCTTTCTCTTCCGGCAGGTAGCCGATGCGGATGCTTCGCTCGCAGATAGGACGGCCGTCGAGCAGGACCTGGCCGCTATCGGGCGGGAAGACCTGCATGATGATCCGGATGGTGGTCGTCTTGCCGGCGCCGTTGCGGCCTAAAAGGCCAAGCGCCAGGCCGGGCTCGACGGCGAAGCTGACGCCCTTCAGGACCTCAGTGGGCCCGAAACTTTTCCGTAAATCCGTGACAGTCAGGATCATGGCGAAACCTCCTGCTGGCGGCGCAGGTCGCGGGGGGCCTGGCCGGTGATGCGCTGAAACTGGCGGTTGAAGCTGCGGATCGACGCGAAGCCGCAGTTGTAGGCGATGTCGGTGATCGATTCCTGGCTGGACCGGAGCTGATCCAGGGCGCGATCGACGCGCAGCCGGGCCAGATAGTCAGATAGCGACAGGCCGGTCGCGGCGTGGAACGTCCGGGAGATGTGCGCCGGGCAGACCTTGAAGTGCCGCGCCAGTTCTGACCGGCTGACCGGCTCATGCAGATGCCGGGCCAGGTAGTCCAGGATGGCCTGCATCAGGCCGGGCCGGCCGGAACCGGGCGGCAGTGACTGCAGGCTGGCCGGACCGTTTTCCGGGCGCACCAGGGCCAGCAGCAGCTGGTTGAGCAGCCCGCAGGCAGCCAGTTCAGCATACGGTTTTTGTTTGTCCATTTCATCCTGGAGCCGCCCGACCAGGTCGCAGACGCGCTTGAAATCAGGCCCGTCGGGGGCAAAGCGCCAGATTGCCTGGGGCAGGCTGATCCGGCCGCCGACCAGGTCGGGCGAGAAGATCAGCATAAAACCGCGGGTCGGCCGGCAGGCACTGTAATAATGGATGGTCCACGGCGAAGTCAGGATCGCCTGGCCGGCCTGCAGCAGGACCTCCTGGTTGGCGATCCCCACTTTTTGCCGGCCGCTGACAACCACGAACAGCTCATAGGCGTCGTGGTAATGCGCGAGAAAATCGAGACCGTCCGATCTGCGGATAAAGAGATAACGGGCATCCCGGTCGCGGCTTTGTTCATGAAAGGGTTCCAAGCTGATCGTCCCTCCGCTGTCTGATGCAACAATTTGACTACAGCATAGCATGATTTGGCGAGTAGGGAAAGGCCAGATCCCGTATAATATAACTGTCGGCATCCGCGATTTCGGCCAGTCCGGGGCAAGGGTGCCAGAACAGGACGAGGAGGATCAGAAAATGCGCAAGGCACTGATTGTACAAGGCGGCTGGCAGGGCCATGAACCCGTTCAGGTTTCCGAGGTCTTTGCCCGCGTCCTGCGCGCGGAAGGCTTCGATGTCACCATCTCCGATACGCTGGACAGCCTGCTGGACCTGGAGGCGCTCAAACAGCTGCACCTGCTGGTGCCGGCCTGGACCATGGGCACGATCTCCAAAGAACAAAGCGGCAACGCCAGCCTGGCGGTCGCGTCCGGCGTCGGTCTGGCCGGCTGTCACGGCGGCATGTGCGATTCGTTCCGCCAGGATACCAACTGGCAGTTCATGACCGGCGGCCAGTGGGTGGCCCACCCCGGCAACAACGGCACGCCGTACCGGGTCAACATCCGGTCGTCATCCAACCCGATTACAGAAGGCATCGCCGACTTTGAGGTCAAGAGCGAGCAGTACTACGTCCACGTCGACCCGGCCGTCGAGGTCCTGGCCAGCACGCTCTTTCCCAACCCGGCCGCGATCGGCTTCCATTCATCCAACCCCCTCTGCGCCGTGCCGGTCGTCTGGACCAAGCGCTGGGGGCACGGGCGTGTTTTTTACAACTCGCTTGGCCACCATGCCGATGTTTTTGACGCCAGCGAACCGATCGAACTGATGCGGCGCGGGTTCCTGTGGGCTGCGGCCGGCAAGGACCGGGCCATGCAGCTGGGCCTGAAGCTGGACGATTTCCAACCCCAACCCTGACGGAGGTGCACATGGATAAGACACGGATCGGGATTATCGGCTGCGGCAACATCAGCAGCATCTACCTGAAAAACCTCAACCAGGTGTTCGCGTCGGTCCGCGTGGAAGCGGTCGCCGACCTGGTGCCGGAGCGGGCCAGGGCCCAGGCAGACCAGTTTGGCGTCTCCCGCGTCCTGGATACCGAAGCCCTGCTGCAAGACCCGCAGATCGACGTGGTGCTCAACCTGACCACGCCGCAGGGCCATACCGCGATCTGCCGGGAGGCCCTGTTGGCCGGAAAACCAGTCTACGTGGAAAAGCCGCTGGCCATTCGCCTCGAAGACGGGATCGAGCTGCAGCAGCTGGCGGCCAGCCGCGGCCTGCTGCTGGGCGGCGCCCCGGACACCTTCATGGGCGCCGGCATCCAGACCTGCGTCGATTTGATCGACCAGGGCGTGATCGGCCGGCCGATCGGCGCGACCGCCTTCATGACCTGTCACGGCCATGAGAGCTGGCACCCCGACCCCGAGTTCTACTACAAGGTGGGGGGCGGTCCGATGTTCGACATGGGACCGTACTACCTGACCGCCCTGATCGCCCTCCTGGGGCCGGTGCGCCGCCTGACCGGCAGCACCGCGCTGTCGTTTCCGCAGCGGACCATCACCAGCCAGAAGAAAAACGGCCAGGTGATCGATGTCGAGGTGCCGACCCATGTCGCCGGCCTGATCGACTTCGCATCCGGCGCCGTCGGCATGATCCTGACCAGCTTCGATGTCTGGGGGGCGGAGCTGCCGCGTATCGAGATCTACGGCAGCCTGGGGACGCTGTCGGTTCCCGACCCCAATTCGTTTGGCGGTCCTGTCCGGCTGCGTCTGGCAGGCGAAAAAGAGTTCAAGCCGGTCGAGATCAGCCGCCCGTACGCGGAGAACAGCCGCGGCCTGGGGATTGCCGATCTGGCGCGCGCCTGGCGCGAGGGCAAATCAGACCAGCGCGCTTCGGGCGCGCTGGCCCTGCATGTCCTGGAGGCGATGCACGGGTTTCACACGGCCTCCGACACCGGGACACACGTCACGCTCCAGCATCCCTGCGCCCGACCGGCCGCGCTTGACCCGGCCGTGCGCTACTAGCCTAATGCTCGCTTTGGACCTGCTGCCGGTAGTGGTGCGGTGACATTTTCTTGAGTTGGCGAAACTGGCTGATAAAGTAGCTGGCACTGGCGAAACCGGTTTCCATGGCGATTTCCGTCACCGTCTTGTCGGACGACAGCAAGAGCTTTTCCGCCTCCGTGATCCGGACATAGTTCAGGTAGGCGGTAAAGCTCTTGCCCATGACGGCCTTGAAATAACGCGAAAAATAGCTGTAGCTCATGTTGCACAGCCTGGCCATCTGGGCGGCAGTCAGCTTGTTCATGTAGCCCTTGTCCAGGCAGTCGAAGACTGCCTGGAGCCGTTCCATGTCCTGCTCCTGGACCGAGCGGCCGGAGTCGACGCTCAGGCCCTTGCTTTTCCAGCTGCGCAGCACCCAGAGGAAGATGCGGCTAATGCTGGTCCTGACGGCCAGTTCGAAGCCGTAGGCGCGTTCGTTCAGTTCCGCCATGATGCCGCCGATCAAATCCGGCAGCTCTGTTCCGTCGAGCTCGGCCCGGCTGAAGACCTTCTGGGGCGATTCGCGGGCCATCGTGAACGGCAGGACATAACGCGACTCGAAAACGAAGCGCGCCGCCGTGTACAGGATCTCGGGGTTGAACTTGATGCAGATGTAACGGGTCTGCGGCTCGCCCCAGATGGCGTGGACATCGCGGGCGTTGATCAGGACCATATCGCCGGCCGAGAAGGTGTAGAAGCGGCCGTTCAGCAGGATGGACGCGCTGCCCTGGGTCGCGTAGAGGATCTCGATGGCGTAGTGCCAGTGGGCGTCGCACAGCAGGGGGGTGTCCCGGTAGGCCTGGACATGGCAGCGGAACGGATAGTAGGGCTGACGGGCCAGCTGGACTTCGGGTTCATAGTAGGGTTCGTGCCGTTCTTCCGGCATATATGTGTCGCCTCGCTTTCACGCCTGATGACAAATATTTTATACTTTTTGGCAGCAAATGACTATTCCCGGACCCGATCTTCTGGTAGCTTGGAAGCAGGCAAGCGCCTGCTGTTTTCAGGCAGCCGCGAAAAAACGAAAAATTGAGGTGATCACGCGTGGAAACAAAAATCGGTCTGCAGCTCTATTCGATCCGATCCGCTATGGAAGAAGATTTCTTTGGCTCATTGGAAAAAGTGAAGGCAGCCGGCTACGATTGTGTCGAATTTGCCGGTTACGGCGGCCACAGTGCCCAGAAACTGAAAGCCGAACTGGACCGGATCGGTCTGGAACCGTATTCGTCGCATGTCGGGGCCCAGCTGCTCGAAAACCAGCTTGACGATGTCGTCGCATTCAGCAGCGAACTGGGTCTGTCCTGGGTGATCTGCCCGGGTTACCCGATCCATTCGGCCGATGACTGCCGCGCCATTTCCGCGATCCTGGTGCGGGCTGCCCAGGCGCTGGCGCCGTACAACATCCGGGTCGGCTACCACAACCACCACCGCGAACTGGTTCAGTTTGACGGCCAGTACGCCTTTAACCTGATCCTGCAAAACGACGCCGGCATCGACCTGGCCGCCGAAGTCGACACCTGCTGGGTGCAGTACGCCGACGTCGACCCGGTCGCCTACATCGACAGCCTCGGCCAGCTGGCCGGACCGCTGCACTTCAAGGACATCAACGCCAACTACAAGGAGATCGCCGGTCATGACATCAACGTCGAGGTCGGCAACGGGATCATCGATTTCGCGGCCATCGTCGCGGTCGCCCGCCGCAACCAGATCATCGGCAAAGGCCTGATCGTCGAGCAGGAGGCCTTTACCCGCGACATGTTCGAGAGCATCGCGATCAGCTGCGCCAACATCAGGAAGCTATTGGCGTAAGAAGCAGGAGGAATGAAGATGACAGGCAAAACATTCAAGGTGGGCATCGTCGGCTGCGGCGGCATCGCCAACGGCAAGCACATGCCCGCGCTCAAGAAACGCCCCAACGTCGAACTGGTCGCTTTCTGCGACATCATCCCGGAGCGGGCTGAGAAGGCGGCTGCTGAATACGGCGCCAAAGGCGCAAAGGTGTTCACCGACTACCATAAGCTCGTAGCTCTGGCGGAGCTGGACGTCGTCCACGTTCTGACGCCCAACAAGTCGCACGCCCCGATCACGATCGCCGCCCTCGAGGCCGGCAAGCACGTGCTGTGCGAAAAGCCGATGGCCAAGACGGCCGCCGACGCCAAGGCGATGCTCGAAGCGGCCCGGCGCACCGGCAAGACGCTGAGCATCGGCTACCAGAGCCGTTACCGCACCGATTCGATGTACCTCAAGAAGCTGATCGATGACGGCGAGCTGGGCGAGATCTACTATGCCCGGGCCCACGCGATCCGCCGCCGCGCCGTGCCGACCTGGGGCGTGTTTCTCAACGAGGAAGAGCAGGGAGGCGGGCCGCTGATCGACATTGGCACCCATGCCCTCGACCTGACCTTGTGGGAGATGAACAACTACGAACCGGCCAGCGTCATGGGCAAAACCTACCGCAAACTGGCCGATACGCCGAACGCCGCCAACGCCTGGGGCCCATGGGATCCGGAGAAATTCACCGTCGAGGACGCCGCGTTTGGATTTATCACGATGAAAAACGGGGCGACGATCGTCCTCGAGGCCAGCTGGGCGCTCAACACACTCGATGTCGGCGAGGCGACCACGACGCTGTGCGGCACCAAGGGCGGTGCGGACATGAAGGACGGGCTGCGCATCAACGGCGAGAAGAACAGCCGCACCTTCGTGACCAAACCCGACCTGAAGGCGGGCGGCGCCGCGTTTTACAGCGGTGTCACCGAGGAAGCGCAGGATGTCGAGTGCCGCATGTTCTACGAGGCACTGGAGAAGGGCACCCGGCCGGTCGTCCTGCCGGAGCAGGCGTTTGTCGTCACCCAGATCCTGGAGGCAATCTACACCTCGAGCAGGACCGGCAAACCGGTGGTCTTTGACTGAACGGAACCCAAAAGGAGCACAGCACGATGTATCTTGGATTTTTAACCGCTTGTTTACCGAAGGTCCCTCTGGAGGAGAAGGCCGCCTGGGCCGCCGAAAAAGGCTTCAAGGCCCTGGAAATCGCCTGCTGGCCGCGGCTCAACGACCGTGACTACGCCAGTTCCGACATCGATGTGGCCAACCTGACCCAGGCCGGGGCCGACAAGATCCGCGCCATGATGGATT
>LSQX01309134.1_pt1 | contig 23249 bp, 22 predicted proteins | sample 654561 | NCBI WGS metagenome assembly LSQX01 (sample SAMN04489861, study PRJNA283612) | anaerobic digester metagenome | isolation source: 4 biogas reactors fed with cattle manure at either 37C or 55C with and... | place: Denmark: Kongens Lyngby | collected 2014
GACCACAACGACGCGGGCACGTGAGCTGCCGCAAACCGACCCCACGACCGCGCGTGCCAATCTGGCCGCAGAGTTCGCCGCGCTCACCCACACGGTCGACGGGCTGTCCCCCGCCGACTGGACGCGACCGACCGATTGCGCCGGCTGGACCGTCCGGCACATGGTCGCGCACATCGCGGGCAGCGCCGAGTGCTCGGTGCGCAAGTCCACGTTGCTGAGGGTGTACGGCAGTGCGGGGTGGAAGTCCCGCAAAGCGCCGGAAACGTTCGTCGACCACATGTGCGCTGCACAGATCTCCGCCCGATCGGACCTGACCGATCAGGAGGTCGCTGCCGATCTGGAGCGCTGGGCGCGCGACGCGCCGGCGAAACTGGAGTCCTGGCCCGGCTTCCTGCGCCGACTGCCTCTGCCGGCGCGCGTCGGCGGCCCACGCGGTGCCGAGGTGAGTTGGTTCCTCGACGTCATCAATACCCGGGACGTGTGGACCCATCGTGTGGACCTCGCCCGCGCGCTCCGCGTACCCCGCGAGACCACTGTCGCGGAGTCCGAGGCGGTCCGTCAGGTCGTCCGGGACCTCGACACCGACTGGTCCGGTCCTCCGGTCGAGCTCACCCTGACCGGCGTGGGGGGCGGGACCTGGCGGATCGGCGCGGGCGATCCGGTGGCGCACGTCACCGAGGATGCGGTGGCGTACCTCCGGCTCCTCTCCGGCCGCTCCGACGAGTGCACGCTCACCACCCATGGCGATCCGGCGGCAACGACCGCACTGCGGACCGCTCGCGTGCTGTTCTGAGGGTCAGAAGCCGAGCCGGTTCAGGTGCTTGGGGTCGCGCTGCCATTCCTTGAGCACCTTGACCCGCAGGTCCAGGTGCACGGGTGTGCCGAGCAGCCGCTGGATCTGTTGCCGGGCGGCGGATCCGACCTCACGGAGGCGGCTGCCGCGATGGCCGATCATGATTCCCTTCTGGGATTCGCGCTCGACGATGAGGTTCGCATAGATGTCGAGCAGCGGTTTGTCCTCGGGCCGACCGGCACGCAGTTCCATCTCCTCGACCGTCACGATGATCGAGTGGGGCAGCTCGTCGCGTACGCCTTCCAGCGCCGACTCCCGGATCAGCTCCGCGACCAGCGTCTCGGTGGGTTCGTCGGTGATTTCGCCGTCGGGATAGTACGCCGGCCCCTCCGGCAGCAACGACACGAGGAGGTCTCCCACGAGGTCGACCTGGTCCCCTGCCACCGCTGACACGGGCACCATGTGCTCCCAGCGGATGCCCAGTTTCTCCTCCATCGCGGCGATCGCGAGCAGGTGTTGACGCATGCGCTCTCCCGACACGAGGTCGGCCTTGGTCGCCAGCGCAATCAGTTTCGGACGGTCGGGAAGCTCGGCGATCTGGGTCACCAGATAGGTGTCCCCCGGCCCGATCCGCTGATCGGCGGGCAGGCACACCCCGATGACATCCACCTCCGCCCAGGTTTCGTGCACGAGATCGTTGAGCCGCTCACCCAACAGGGTCCGCGGCTTGTGCAGTCCCGGTGTGTCGATGAGCACCATCTGGGCATCCGGACGATTCACGATGCCACGGATCGCGTGCCGGGTCGTCTGCGGCTTGGACGACGTGATCGCGATCTTGCTGCCGACCAACGCGTTCGTCAGCGTGGACTTGCCCGCATTGGGTCGGCCTACGAAGCACGCGAAGCCGGAGCGGAATCCCTCGGGACGGCCTTCATTCCCCATGCCCAGCGTCACCGTGTTCTCCTTTTGTCGGCCCGGGCACCGGCGCGCCGGGAGTGGATGCGATGGCCGCATCGATCGTTGCCAGCATCAAAGCACAAGCGCATCACGTGGCCCGCTCGGCCGACTCCCGGGCGAACGCCGCCGCAGCGTCGACACCGGCATCCTCCGTGTCGTCCGGCACCCGCGTGACCAGGAGCGTCGCGATCTGGTTGCGGCGCCCATGGCCTCGCTCCGCCACGAGCTCCAGCCCGTGCACCCGTGCCGCCGACCCCGGAATGGGGACCTTGTTGAGCTCTTTGGCGAGCAGACCACCCGCCGAGTCCACGTCCTCATCATCGAGATCGAGACCGAAGAGCTCGCCCAGCTCATCGATGGGCAGGCGGGACGACACGCGATAGCGATCCGGACCCAGCTGCACGAACGGCGGCATTTCGGACTCGTCGAACTCGTCCACGATTTCGCCGACGATCTCCTCGAGGATGTCCTCGATCGTGGCCAGTCCTGCCGTCCCACCGAACTCATCAACGACCAGAACAAGGTGCGTGCGGTTGGCCTGCATGTCCCGCAGAAGTTCGTCGACGGCCTTGGAGTCGGGGACCCACACGGGCTCGCGCATCATGGACGCCACCTTCTCCGACGTCTGGGAGTCGGCGTTGTCATAGACGCGCTTCATGACGTCCTTGAGATAGAGCACGCCGACCACGTCGTCGAGGCCGCCCTCGCCGATGACCGGGATCCGGCTGAACCCCGACCGCAGCGCCAGCGACATCGCCTGGCGCAGGGTCTTGGTGTGTTCGATGAAGACGACGTCCGTCCGCGGGACCATGACCTCCTTGACGATCGAGTCGTCCAAGTCGAACACCGAGTTGATCATGCGGTGTTCCCGCGCCTCGATCAGGTCGCTCGCCACTGCCTGGTCGACCATTTCCCGCAGCTCTGCCTCCGTGCTGAACGGGCCGTCGGCGAACCCCCGCCCGGGGGTGAGTGCGTTGCCCAGCAGAATCAGCAGTTGGGGCAATGGGCCCAGCACGGTCGTCAGCATCGACACCGGCCACGACGCGGCGAGGGCCACCTTGTCCGCGTGCTGTCGGCCCAACGTCCGCGGCGCCACGCCCCACAGGACGAACGACACCAGCACCATCGATCCGATGATGAGCAGCAATCGCATCCACATCGGTTCGAAGTTGTCGACCACGACCAGAGCGACCAATGCGATCGCCCCCATCTCGAAGAGCACCCGCACGAACAGCGTGGTGTTCAGATAGGGCGGTGGATCCGCGGTGATGAGGGCCAGGCGAGGAGCGCCCGGCCTGCCCTCCTCCACGAGCACTTGGGCACGGGCCTTCGAGAACGAATACAACGCGGCCTCGGCCGCCGCCAACATCCCGGCAAGGATCGTCAGCAGCAGGGTGACGGCCAGCGCGATCCAGTCGCTTTGTTCCACGTCAGCGGTCCCGCTCCCCCGCCCAGGCGGCGAGCAGGCGATCCTTCAGCCCAAACATTTCGGCCTTCTCCGCGGGGGTGCCGTGGTCGAAGCCCAGCAGGTGCAACATGCCGTGGACGAGGAGATATTCCGCTTCGTCGTCGGGCGTGCGACCGTGCTCCGCCGCTTGGGCGGCCGTGATCGTCGGGCACAACACCACATCGCCCAGCAGGCCGAGGGGCGGTTCTTCGTCACCGGACGGCGGGCGGAGCTCGTCCATGGGGAACGACAGGACATCCGTCGGACCGGGCTCGCCCATGAATTTCTCGTGATAGGCGCTCATCGTCGCCTCGTCGACGAACAGCAGGGACAGTTCTGCCTGGGGGTGGATCCGGAGTTCGTCGAGCACGAAGGTGGCCAGTCGGACCAGCCCGGTCTCATCGACCTCGACGCCGGACTCGTTGTTGAGATCGACGCTCATCGCCGGCCCTGCTGCTTCTCGTTGATCGATTCATAACGGTCGTACGCCGCCACGATGCGGCCGACCAGTTTGTGCCGCACCACGTCATGGTTCGTCAGAGTGCAGAAGGAGATGTCATCGACCCCGTCGAGGATGTGCCGGACCTCCCGGAGCCCGCTCTTCTGCCCGCCCGGCAGGTCGACCTGGGTGATGTCGCCGGTGACCACGATGCGGGAGTTGAAACCCAGGCGGGTGAGGAACATCTTCATCTGTTCCATCGACGTGTTCTGTGCCTCGTCGAGGATGATGAACGCATCGTTGAGCGTGCGCCCGCGCATATAGGCGAGGGGCGCGACCTCGATCGTGCCGGCGGTGAGCAGACGGGGGATGGCTTCGGGGTCCATCATGTCGTGCAGCGCATCATAGAGCGGCCGCAGATAGGGATCGATCTTGTCGCTGAGCGTGCCGGGCAGGAAGCCCAGCCGCTCCCCCGCCTCGACCGCCGGGCGGGTGAGGATGATCCGGTTGACGTCCTTGTTCTGCAGCGCCTGGACAGCCTTGGCCATGGCGAGATAGGTCTTGCCGGTGCCGGCCGGGCCAACCCCGAACACGACGGTGTGGGCGTCGATGGCATCCACATAGCGCTTCTGGTTGAGGGTCTTGGGCCGGATCGTCCGGCCGCGACTCGACAGGATGTTGGCCGTGAGCACCTCTGCCGGCCGTTCATCCGTGTGCGCCCGCATCATGGCGACGATTCGTTCGACAGCGTCCGCGGTGAGTCCCTGGCCGGTGCGGATGACGGTGACCATCTCGGTGAGCACTTCGCTGCCGAGCGCCAGCTCATCCGGGTCACCCGTCAGCGTGACCAGATTGCCGCGCACATGGATGTCCGCGTCGAGTTCCTTTTCCAGGATGCGCAGGAAGCTGTCCGCCGGGCCGAGGATGTTGACCATGTCGATGCTCGCCGGAATGGCGATCTGGCGCGAACCCGACTCGCTGGCCATTCCCGGTCGATCCAACTGTTGCGGTCTGATGAGGTGCCTCCATGCTCGGACAATGGTGTCCTCACAGTGTAAATGACCCTCGCAGACGGTGGCAGCAGCGCACACCCCACCAGCGCCCCGGCCACATCAGCAGAGTGTCGGAAGCCGGTCAGTCCTCGTCGATGTCACGATCGATCTCGTCCTCGTCGATGATGTGCATCGCGGCTTCCTCCGCGCTCGCCGCGGCGCCGTCGATGCCCACGTCGATCCCGATCAACTGGGGCTCTGTGTCTTCTCCCGGGTAGCCCTGGTTGGCGTCGACCAAGCGGCCCGCTCGCCGATGCCCAACCTCCTTGTCATCAAGGTATTCGCCCTCGTCCTGCGGTTCGGTCTCGGGCATCTCCTGCTTGATACGCATCTCCAGGGTCTCCCCCTGACGCATCTCGGCAGCGGTATTGCCGAAACCCTCCGCGACCGACCAGTCGTCCGGCGGGATATAGCCCTCCTCCATCGGATCGGAGAGCCCGCGGTCGATGAGGCTGCGGTCTGACTCGAGCTGATCAAGCTGTTCGGACCCGTCCGGGACCATTTCGTCGATGAACTGGTCATTGTCGGTGCTCATGAACCCATGCTGCCACCGCCGTTGGAATTGTTCATGTGGGACCGGCCGTTCGGGAGTGTGGCGTGGACCGCAACACAAGGTTTCCCAAACCTCGAACAGGCACAGATCCGTTGAACTAAGTTGTCCGACATGGAGTGGGGAGATCATAAGCACAGCGGACAAGGTGCTGCTCCTCCGACGGGCTTTCCGGAGGCATTCACCAACAGCTTCCGCGGGTTGCTGCTCGGAGCGCTGCTGGGCGATGTGCGGAATGCGGACGACATCCTGCACAGCGGGCCGATCATCCCTCAGGTGTGCTGGGCCCTGGATGCCCTGATCAAGCACCGCCTGCTCACCCGCGCCCAGGAACAGGAACACGGTTTCGATCCTGAAGCACACCCGTTGGCTCCGACCGACCACCTCCGTCAGGGTCTCCTGCATTGGGGGGCTTTCACCCGCGGCTGGGCGGACGCTCCGCGACCCAGCGGCTGGCTCAGTGAGGTGCCGGCGCTCCGGCTCGATCGGGGGCCTGCCCCTGCGGAGGACTTCGCACAGGACGACCTCCGGGGAGGGGTCACCCTCTCCAGCAATGACTTCCGCACCCCCTCGGCCCTCTTCAGGTCCCTGCCCATCGCGGCCTCATCCGTCGTCGCCGAACCCAATGTCGTGTCGGGTTGGTGCGCCACCGCAGCCGGTCTGACCCATGGCCATCCGGAGGTGTGGAGCACAACCGCGCTCGTGGGGCTGCTCGTGGGCCACCACCTCACCGAGGTGTTTCGTTTCGGTCCCTGGGCGGCGCTGGATGCGGCCTCGACTATTCGCTGGTTCTTCCGCGACATGCCGGAGAACCCGTCAGCCAAGCGGCTGCTACAGGCGGTCTCCAGTCCGCTCTGGTCCCGAGACCTGCTCGCCGCGCTGTCGCCCGATGACACGAGCGTCTCGGTTCTCGCCGGAGCTCTCTATCTCTTCGAGCGTGCGCGTACGTTGCGCCCGGCCAGCATCCGCGTCCTCGCCGCCAGCGCGGCGGATCCGCACGCGGTCGCCTCCCTCGCCGCGGCCCTGGTCGGCCTCGAGCAGGGTCCGCGCGGGCTCGACACCGGGGAGTTGACCCGGCACGAACTTTCCTGGGTGGTCGACACCCTGGCCCGGGACTTCTGCGTCACGATCTGGTCGCCGCCGGCGTACGGGGGCGAGATGGACGCACTCGCCGAAATGTCACTCCGCTATCCCCGAGAGTCCTGACCCTCGGGGACGCGGAGAGTGGGAAGTCGCGCTCAGTTGCGCTGGAAATCCCGCGCTCAGTCGCGCTGGAAACGCCGCGCGAGTTCGTCCCGCACGCCCTGGGGCAGGTGGCCGGCTGCCCGCTGGGCGACCTCGCCATAGCCTGCCTGCCGGCCCTCCAACTCCCGGCGACGCTGGGCCTCGGCCGCGGCGAGCTCCTCGGTCCGGCGCCGTTCTTCGGCGGCCCTCTGCTCTGCCTGCCGCTGGGATCGGCGTGTCTCAGCCGCCGCTTCATCGTCACCGGTCGTCCGCGCCCGGTCGGCCTCCTGGCCGGTCAGCAGCGCGCCCTGGATCTCACGGGAGAGGTCACCCAGGGCACCCGGGTTGTTCGGGAGCATCAGGACGTTCGATCGGCCATTGCGGGCGATGTCCTGAAGGGTGTCGAAATATTGTGTCATGAGCAGCAGGTGCTCGGCGGTTGCCTCGATGCCCGCGGCCCGCAGCATTTCGTACTGCTCCGCGATGCCCATCGCGATCGCCTTCCGCTGCGCAGCGACACCCTCACCCTGCAGGCGGCGGGCCTCGGCCTCGGCCTGAGCCTGGGTGACACGCTTGATCTTGTCGGCCTCGGCCAGTGACTGGGCGGCATCGCGTTCACGCTGGGCGGCGTTGATCGAGTTCATCGAGTCACGCACCCGCGGATCCGGTGAGATGTCCGTGACCAGCGTGTTGACGATGCGGAAGCCGTATTCCGCCATCGACCGCGACAGCCGGTTCTCCACCGTGGTCGCAATGTCGTCCTTGGACTCGAACGCCGTGTCCAGGGTCAACGTCGACAGGGCCGAACGGACGGTGTCGAACACATAGGAGCGGATCTGCTCCTCCGGGTCGGACAAGCGATAGTACGCGTCCACGACCGCGCCCTCATCGACCACGTATTGCACCGCGACGGGGATCGTCACGAACACGTTGTCCTTGGTCTTGGTCTCGATGTTGACCTCCAGCTGCTTGACCCGCAGCGAGATCGGCTTGGTGATGCTGTCGATGAACGGCATCTTCGTGTTCAGACCGGGACCAGCGACGCGGCGGAACTTGCTGAACCGCTCGATGATGACGTTCTCCTGGGTCTTCACCTGGAAGAAGATGCTGGTGCGCAGGCCGCCGAACAACAGGACGCCCACGACCACAAGAGCGATGACAATGATGATGACTGCTTCGAAACCCATGTCGACCTTTCAGGGGGATGGGCAGTGGTCAGAGAAAACTCGGCAGAACCGAGGGGGATTCGCGTCCCCCACCCTAGAACCGCCGTCCAAACCAGTTTCGCATCGAGTCCGGCCACCTACACTCGCGCAGGTGAAAACGACCCTCCGTCCTGTTGCGTACGCCACCGTCGGTTCCGGCAACTACGCTATCCTCGTCGCCCTCATGGCAGTCGTCGTGGTCCTGTCCAATATCGGGGGCTCGAAGGGCGTCATCTTCGGGCCGATCATCACCGACGGCGGCTTCTTCCTGTTCCCCCTCGCCTATATCTGCGGCGACATCATCACCGAGATCTATGGTGCCAAGGCGGCCCGTCGGGCAATCTTCACCGGGTTCGCCGCCAGCGTGCTGGCCGTCGTGACCTACGCGATCATCATCGTCCTCCCCGGCTTCGACGACGATTACGGCATCGCGAAACAACAGGGTCTCGAGGTCGCGCTCGGACCGGTGTGGCAGATCGTCCTCGCGAGTGTCCTCGGCTTCCTCGCCGGCCAGAACCTCAACACCCTTGTCATGGCGTTCATGAAGAAGCGCCACCGTGAACGGGGCTTGTTCGCCCGGATGATCAGCTCCACCGGACTGGGCGAGTTCGTCGACACGCTCGTGTTCTGCACCGTCGCGGCGACGGCCATCGGCATCACGACAGTCGGCCAGTGGGCGAACTACACGTTCTTCGGCTTCCTCTACAAGACGCTGTTGCAATACGCCCTCATGCCCGTCACCGCTTGGGTCATCGGTCGCATCAAGCGTTATGAGCCGACCTATCAAGCAGCGCTGGTCACGAGCTGAGCCGGCGTACCCACACTCCCAACGCCGACCTCAAGGCATCGGCGCAGCGCGCTCGTACTTTGACCCACCTGGCGGATCAAAGTACGAGCGCCTCGTCACGTCCCTCTTGGACCCGCCTTCGACGCATAGAACCGCCCCAGATATTCGTCGCGGAACTCCTCGAACTGCCCCGCATCGATGGCGTCACGGATCGAGTCGACGAGTCGTACGGTGAAGCGCTCGTTGTGGATCGTGGCCAGGGTGAACACGGCGAGTTCCTTGGCCTTGAAGAGGTGGTGGAGGTACGCGCGGGTGTAGTGCGCACACGTGTAGCAGTCGCAGTCCTCGTCGATCGGCGCGAAGTTGCGCCGATTGCGGGCGGTGTCGACGTTGAAGCGGCCGTCGGCGGTGTAGAGGGCGGCGTTGCGCGCCACCCGTGAGGGCTGCACGCAGTCGAACGTGTCCGCGCCCGTCTCGATCGCGGCGAACAGGTCGTCGGGCTCGGAAATCCCGAGCAGGTGCCGGGGGCGGTCCTCCGGCAGTTCCTCGGTCACCCAGCGCACGATCCGGCCCAAGTTCTCCTTCTCCAGCGCGCCACCGATCCCGAAACCCTCGAATCGCTGACCATCGATCTCCATCGACCCCAGGTCCCGAGCCGCTTTGCGACGCAGATCCTCATAGTGCGCACCCTGCAGCACCCCGAACAACGCCTGATAGGGCTTGCCGACCCGCTCCTCGGTGAGGCGCCGATGCTCGACGAGACACCGTTCGGCCCACAGCCGCGTCCGCTCCAGCGACTCCACCTGATAGTCCCGGGTGTTCATCAGCGTCGTCAGCTCGTCGAACGCGAACATGATGTCCGCGCCGAGCTGGTGCTGCACCTGCATCGACACCTCCGGGGTGAAGCGGTGCATCGAGCCGTTGAGGTGGGACTTGAACGTCACCCCGTCGTCGTCGACCCGGGACAGGCGTTCCTTGCCACCGGCCGTGGCGGCGTCGTCCTCCGCGCGTTCGACGCTCATCGCGATGACCTTCTTGAACCCGGAGCCGAGGCTCATCACCTGGAAGCCGCCGGAGTCCGTGAACGTCGGACCGGGCCAGTTCATGAAACGGCCGAGACCCCCGGCCTCGTCGACGATGTCGGCGCCGGGTTGGAGATAGAGGTGGTACGCGTTCGCGAGCAGCGCCTGAGCGCCCAGCTCCGCCATCGCCTCCGGCAGCACCCCCTTGACCGTGGCCTGTGTCCCCACCGGGATGAAGGCAGGGGTGCGGATGGTGCCGTGCGGGGTGGTGATCGTTCCGGTACGCCCACCGCCTCGGTCATCCAGCCGCGTACCGATCTCGAACCCGAATCCCTCAGTCACGCCTCGGGAGCCTAGTACCCGGCCGGACTCAGCAGCGAACGCTGATAACGGCCCGGGCTTTGCCCGACCAGGGTGGTGAAGATCTCGATGAAGGCACTCGGATTGGCCCATCCGCAGGCCAGGGCCGTGTCCAGCACGGAGACTCCATCCGCCAGGAGCAGCAGCGCGGAATGGATCCGCAGCTGGGTGCGCCACTGGGGGAACGTCATCCCGGTCTCCGATCGGAACAGGCGACTCAGGGTCCGCTCACTGGCCCCCACCCGACGCCCGAGTTCGGTCAGGGTCGCCGGCGAATCCAACTCCCGCTCGACGAGCCTGGGTGACGGCGAGGAGCCGATCATCCGTGGGTTGCGGCAGATGCAGCGGCTCCTCGGGCGCAACACTCAGCTCATCGATCGTCACCAACCGCAGACGGTCCCGGACGTCCGCCGACGGCACTCCCCCGCCGGTCAACCGCAGCACGGCCTCACGGGCAAGCGGCGTCACGGTGAGTACCATCGGCCGCTCGGGCAGCAGCCGTGCCTGTGCGGCGGACATGAAGACGATCCGCATGTCCGTGACGCCGTGTGCATGGTGCTGATGCTCGAACCCGCCCGGGATCCACACCGCCCGGTTCGGCGGGGCTATCCACGAACCGGCCGGGGTGGCCAGGGAGAGCACGCCGGCGGCGGGATAGACCAGATGCCCCTGGTCGTGCGCATGCGCGGGCGTGTGCTCCCGGTGGCGCAGCAGATGGACCGACTCCGGCAGCGTCGACTCATAGTGCCGGGCTTCATTTTGGCGGATTTCAGGCATTGGGAGTCAGGTTAACAGTTGGGCGCCGGGAGGGGAAAGGCTGCAATAGGAACACCCGTCCCATCGCGAGAAGGAACCACATGACCGTCCGTCCCCCCGCCGTCCGGCCCGGCCCGCGGATCGTTCCCCCGGGCCGCGCACGATCCGCCACGCGCCTGCGCGTTGCCGTCCTGGCCATCGGCCTGCTGCTGATCGGCCTCAATCTGCGGATCGGTGTGGCGGCCGTCGGGCCGGTGCTCTCGGACATTCGTGCCGATCTGGGCCTGTCCGCCACGGCCGCCAGCCTGCTGACGACCCTCCCGGTGGTCGCGTTCGGCGCGTTCGCCTTCCTGACTCCCGTCCTCATGCGACGCCTCGGCATGCACCGTCTGCTGGGCGTGACGATGCTCGCTCTTGCCACGGGCCTCCTGCTCCGCCTGGAACCCAGCCTGATGAGCCTCTTCGGCGGGACGATCATCGTGGGCGCCGCCATCGCGATTGCGAACGTCGTCATGCCGGCAGCGATCAAGCGTGACTTCGCCACCCGCACGGGATTGCTGATGGGCCTCTATTCGACCGTGCTGTTCGTGGGCGCCTCCCTGGCCTCCGGCCTGACCGTGCCCCTGCTGTCCGTCGGTGGCGGACACTGGCGGCCGACCCTCGCACTGTGGGCCATCCCGGCGGTGATCGCCCTGCTGGTCTGGATCCCCCAGATCATCGCGAAGCCCGGACGGGCACGGGACGGCGGCACCGCATCCGCCTCTCGGCACGCGACGTTCGGTGCTCTGCTCCGCGACCCGATCGCCCTCGCGGTGACCGCCCACATGGGCCTGCAGAGTCTCGCGTACTACGCCTTCATCACCTGGGCACCCACCCTGCTCCAGGACCACGGGATGAGCGCGACACAGGCCGGCTGGATGGTGTCCTTCTCCGCATTCCCCGCGATCGCGGCCTCGCTGGTCACCCCTGCCTTCGCGCGGCGCGTCAAGCCGGGCTGGATCGCCGTGGTGGTCTCGGTGGTGCCGTTCGTGGTGGGGTACGCGGGCCTGGCCATCGCGCCGGTCAGCGGGGCGTACCTCTGGATGACCCTCATCGGGACCGGACAGGGCATCGCCATCAGTCTGGCGCTCAGCCTCATCGTCTGGCGTTCCCCCGATCCACAGCACACCGCTCACGTGTCCACCCTCGCCCAGGGTGTGGGCTATCTGGTTGCCGCGCTGGGCCCGCTGGGTCTGGGGGCGCTCTATGCGCGGACCGGCGGCTGGACGATCCCGATCGTCGCCCTGGTGGTGCTGTTGGCACTCCAGTTCGTCGCCGGGGTGATCGCCAGCCAGGACCGCTTCGTGCTCGAGCCGCGGGCGGCCCGAACGGAAACCAGGGGCTGACCCTCAGCCCCGCAGCCGCAGGTGACCGACCGCGACCACACCGGCCGTTGACGTGCGCAGCACGCCCTCGCCGAGTGTCACGACCCGGGCGCCCGCCTCGACGAGCAGAGCGAGCTCCTCCGGCCCGATCCCACCCTCCGGGCCGATGACGAGCACCACTGTTCCCGAGGCGGGCAGCTCGATCTCTGCGAGCGATTGGGTGCCGTCCTCGTGGAGGACGAGCGCCAGATCAACCTCACCCAGCAACCTCGCCAAAGCGCGCGTCGACACCGTGTCGCCCACCAGGGGCACCCGGAAACGCCGGGACTGCTTGGCGGCCTCGCGAGCGGTGGCCTGCCACTTGGCGCGGGACTTCTCCCCGCGCTCGCCCTGCCATTTCACGATGGAGCGGGCGGCCTGCCAGGGTCGGATCTCATCGACCCCGACCTCGGTCATCATCTCGACCGCGAGTTCGCCGCGGTCACCCTTGGCCAGCCCCTGAACCGCGATGATCCGCACCGCGGGCTCCGGCATGGTCAGCTGCTCAAGCACCTCAAGGTCCAGGCCCTGTTTGTCGGCCGCCTTCGTCAGACAGCGCACCCCGCGCCCCACTCCGTCGGCCAGGAGGATCTCCTCACCGGGGCGGAGGCGGCGTACTACCGACGCGTGGCGACCCTCGGACCCCTCGAGCCGGACGACCGAACCGACCGCAGGCAGAGGATCCGCGAGGTCGGCGAGGAAGAGCGGGAGCGTCACCGGAACGCTTCGCGGAACTTCTCGAACATCCCCTTGTCACGCTTCTGGCCCTGATGGGGATCGAAGCTGTTCTCATCGCGCAGGTCCGCCAGCTCCTCGAGCAGCTTGCGCTGTTCCTGGTTGAGCTTGGTGGGCGTCTGGACAAGGAGGGTGACGCCGAGTTCGCCGCGACGGCTGCCGCGGAGGGCCGGTACGCCCATCCCCGCGATCGCTATGCGGGTCCCGGACTGCGTGCCGGCGGGAATCTCCACCTTGACGGTCCGGGGCACGTCCTCGGTCTCGGGCAGGTCGGCCTCGAGCGTCTGGACGTCGATCTCGGTCCCGAGCGCCGCAGCGGTCATGGGGATCTTCACGACCATCTCCAGATTGTCACCGTCGCGCCGGAACACGGGGTGGTCCGCGACGACGAGCTCGACATACAGGTCGCCGGCGGGACCACCGCCGGGCCCGACCTCACCCTGGGCGGCGAGATGGATGCGGTTGCCGGTGCTGACGCCGGCAGGGATCTTGACCGTGAGGCTGCGGTTCGAACGCACACGCCCGTCACCGTCACACTCACCGCACGGGTGGGGAATGGTGGAGCCATAGCCACGGCAGGTGGGACAGGTCTGGCTGGTGCGGATGTCACCGAGGAACGACCGCTGCACGTGGGTGACTTCACCGTGTCCGTGACAGGTGCGGCAGGTGGTCGGCTTGCTGTCCTCGGCCGAACCGCTGCCCTGGCAGCGCGGGCACAGGACGGCGGTGTCGACGGTGATCGGCTTGTTGATGCCGAAGGCCGCCTCATGGAGATGAAGCTGGAGCCGGACGAGCGCGTCCTGACCTCGCCGCACCCGGGGTCGCGGTCCGCGCGAGGCCTGCTGGCCGAACATCGCGTCCACGAGGTTGGTGAAGTCGAAGCCGGCACCGGCGAAATCACCGAAGCCACCGGGGAAGCCACCGCCCCCGCGCCCGCCGCCGAGCGGGTCGCCGCCGCGGTCATAGATGCTGCGCTTGCGCTCATCCGAGAGGACCTCATAGGCCTCCTGGATCTCCTTGAACTTCGCGTCCGCCCCGTCTTCAGTGGCGACATCGGGGTGATATTTCATCGCCATCCGCCGATAGGCCTTCTTGATCTGTTCGGCGCTGGCGTCTCGGGACACGCCGAGGAGCTCGTAGTAGTCAGACATCAGTGGGTTGTTCAACCTTCGGTGAGGAATCGGCCAACATATCGCGCCACGGCACGAACCGAGGCCATCGTGGAGGGATAGTCCATCCGGGTCGGGCCCATGATGCCGAGCCCGGCCCACGCGTCGTCGGGGCTACCGTACGCCGCTGCGACCAGCGACGTCGACTGCAGTGGTTCATAGTCGTTCTCGTGCCCGATGCGCACGGTCACGGTGTCACCCGTCGCGGCTTGATCGAGCAGGCGCAGCAGCACGACCTGTTCCTCCAGCGCCTCCAGCACCGGCTGGATCGTGTGGCTGAGGTCGCCGAAGCGGGTGAGGTTGGGCACGCCTGCCACTGCGACCCGGGTCGTCGGCTCCGCCGACAGCACGTCGAGCAGCGCGGCCACGGCGATCCGCGTACGCGCCTGGACCCCCGGCGGGGCAGGCAGGTCCGCCAACAGCCCCAACTCGACGGCCGCCTCGGCCGGCGTACGCCCCACGGCCGAGTCGTTCAGCCGGGACTTGAGGGCGATCAGGTCGGTCTCGTCGTGGTCGGGCAGCTCGATCGCGCGCTGTTCCACGCGCCCGAGTGAGTTGATGACGATCAGCAGGACCCGCTCGGTCGTCAGCGACACGAGCTCGACGTGCCGGAGCGTGGTGTTGGACTGGATCGGATACTGCACGATCGCGACCTGCTGGGTGATCTGCGCCAACAGCCGCACGGTCCGGCTCACGATGTCGTCGATGTCCACCGCACCGGACAGGAAGGCCTGGATCGCCCGGCGTTCAGCGGGCGACAGCGGCTTGATCTGGGCCAGCTTGTCGACGAACAGGCGATAGCCCTTGTCGGTCGGGATGCGCCCGGCAGAGGTGTGGGGTTGGGTGATGTACCCCTCATCCTCCAGGCTCGCCATGTCGTTGCGCACGGTCGCCGGGGAGACCCCGAGGTTGTGCCGATCGACGAGCGCCTTGGATCCGACGGGTTCGCGGGTCGACACATAGTCCGTCACGATCGCGTGGAGGACCCGAAGCTTTCGCTCATCGAGCACGGTCTCCCCCTCTCCGGCCACACGGGCAGCCCGACTGGCACTCTGTTCAAGCGAGTGCCAGTCTAACCCCTATGACTGCTCCATCCGATCCCTCGAACCGCACAACGGCAAGCGAAGGCTCCTGGCAGCCGGTCGCGGACGGCGTGTTCCGCCTCGTCGCCGAGCCCGACTCCGTGAACATCGGCCTGATCGTCGGGTCGGAGTCGGCGCTGTTGATCGATTGTGGGAGTACGCCGGCCCAGGGCGCCCGCCTGCGGGAATCCGTGGCGAGCGTCACCGACACGCCGCTGATCGGCGTCGTCATCACCCACGAGGACCGGGACCACTGGTTCGGGCTCGCAGCCTTCGACGACCTCGAGTCATGGGGCCACGAGACCCTGGCCGAGCGCATCGACGCACCGGAGATCCTGGCCGAGGCCGAGAGCCTGGGTCTCACGCGCGCAGACCTGCGTACCCCCACAACCGACTTCTCCATCGCCCGCGCTCTCGACCTCGGCGACCGCTATGTCGAGCTCGTCCATCTCGGGCATGCCCACACGCACAGCGACGTCGTCGTCAACGTGCCGGTCTCGAACGTCATCTTCACCGGCGACCTCATCGAGAACCCGCACCCCTGGTTCGGTCCCGCATCCTCACCGCGCGGCTGGCCCGCGACGCTGAACATGCTGATCGGCATGGTGAAGCCCGACGCGGTCGTCGTGCCCGGACACGGTGACGTCGTCGACGGCAAGTTCATCGTGCAGCAGCTCGCGGGGTTGGCGTCGGTCCCGTATACGACCGAGCGCCTCGTCCGCGAGGGCGTGACCGTCGAGCAGGCCGAGGAGGCCGGCGAGTGGCCGCTCCCGTGGGAGAACATCGCGGAGGGTGTGCGGACGGCGTACGCGGAGATGGGTGCCGAGGGCGTACGCCGCAATCTGCCGCTGATCTGACATCCACCGCGGCCTCCGTGCCGAGTTCTGGGCCAGGCGCTCGGAGGACCCGGCCTCGGCAGTTCGTGTCGGGACCCCGGATCAGCCCGTGATGCAGCGCCTGCCAATCTCCCACACGTCGTCGTTGACGGCAACGACGAGGGGCTCGTTGGTCGGCACAGCCTTGTAGTCGCGGCCGTCGATCGTGCGGGACACACCCCCGAGCTCCCGGAGGATGAGCGACCCGGGGACGTGGTCCCAGGGCTTCATGTAGCGATAGATCAGGAAGTCCCCGGTGCCGAGGACGATGTTCGGATAGTCGATCCCGCAGGCATAGAACGTCCACCCGAGCTCCTCGACCCCCGCCGGGCGATGACGCAGGAGACGGCGATGGGTGGTCGCCCCGCGGACGCCCGAGAGATCCGGCGTCGGCAGGGTCAGCGCCTCGCCGTTGCAGGTGGCCCCGGCACCCAGTTCGGCGACCCAGGCCCGGTCCAGCTCGGGCTGCCAGATCCAGCCGCGGGTGATCTCGCCCCGGCGGAGCTCGCCGATCATGACCGCATAGTCCTTGCGACCGTGGATGAAGTTGCGCGTCCCATCGACCGGATCGACCACGAACGCATGCGGCGCGTCGTGTGCGAGGTCCTCCAGCCCGGGATTGGCCGCCGACGCTTCCTCACCGACGACCAGGGCGTCAGGATAGGCCGCCCGCAGCCATTCGGTGATCACCACTTCGGCCTCCTGGTCGGCCACCGTGACGAAGTCCCCGGGGTTCTTCTCGCTGATGTCGTCGTCGGCCAGCGCGCGCCAGCGGGGCCGGATGACCTCCTCTGCGGTCTCCTGCATCAACTGCAGGACCTGCTCGGTGGTCAATCCTGATCCTGTCATGGCTCCTACATTGCCCCAGAATCCCAAAATCTGGAGAAGACCGGCTCACGTGCCAAGACGGAGACTGCCTCAACCCATGTGATCGGCGGTCACGAAATCAATGAGCTTTTCCACCTCGGTCAACAGCTTGGGATCCAGATCGGTCCACGAATCAACCCTGGACAGCAGGTGCTGCCAGGCCCGCGCAATATCGGTCTGGTTGCGGTGCGGCCAGCCGAGATGGGCACAGATGCCCGACTTCCAGTCGGTGCCGCGCGGAATCGTCGGCCACTGCGCCAGGCCCACCCGCTCCGGCTTGATCGCTGCCCAGATGTCGATGAACCGGTGACCGGTCACGAACACCCAGTCCGCATAGGGCCCGGCCGCGACCTCGTCCGCGATCCGTTGTTCCTTGCTGCCGGGCACGAGGTGGTCGGCGAGCACGCCGAGCCTGCGGCCCTCCTCGGGGCCGAACTTGTCAACAATCGCCGGCAGATCATCGATGCCGCCCAGGAACTCCACGACCACACCGACGTGGCGGAGATCGTCACCCCAGATCTTCTCGACGAGCTCCGCGTCGTGGCGGCCCTCGACATAGATCCGGCTCGGCAGGGCAACCTTGGCCTTCGTCCCCGGCTGGCTGCGCCTGGAGCCCGAGGCGGTGTGCGTGAGGGTCTTCGGCGGGGCGCTCTTCTTCTGCGGCACCACGAGCGACACCGGCTTGCCGTCGATCCAGAAACCCGCCCCCAGCGGGAAGGAGCGGCACTTTCCGCGCCGATCCTCGAGCACGACGATCCCGTTCTCCCAGCGCACGACGGCGCCGACGAAACCGGTGCTCACGTCCTCCACGACCAGCCCCACGGACAGGGGATGGTCGGCGGACTTCTTGCGCCCGGCCTGTTGCCAGCCGGGCTTCAACACGTCGGAGGAATAGCGCACGCGGTGATGTTAGGCGAGCATCCGCCGGGATCGGCGTACGACACCCGCCCCCGCCCGATCAGTCCAACAGGTCCCGGACGACCCCGTCGGCCAGCAGCCGCCCGCGCAGGGTCAGCACCGCCCTCTCCTCCACCAGCTCCACCAGACCGGATTGCTCCGGAGCGGCCAGTCGCGCCCGCTCCGAGTCGGTCAGCACCGACAGCGGAAGGCCCTCGGCGAGTCTCAGCTCCAACAGGATCCGTTCGATGCGGCGGGTCTCGGGGTCGAGGATCTCCCGCGCGTACCCCGGCGACTCCCCCACCGCGAGCCGCCCCGCCCACGCCGTCGGGTGCTTCACGTTCCAGAACCGGGTCCCCCCGACGTGGCTGTGCGCGCCGGGCCCGATGCCCCACCAGGTGCCACCCTGCCAGTACGCGAGGTTGTGCCGGCAGCGATCACCGGGGGTGCGGGCCCAGTTGCTCACCTCGTACCACCCCAGGCCCGCCGCGCTCAGCACCTCGTCGGCCAGCACGTATTTGTCCGCCAGGTCATCGTCATCCGTCATCGGCAGCTCGCCACGGCGGATCCGCGCGGCGAGGCGGGTGCCGTCCTCGACGATGAGGGCGTACGCGCTCAGGTGGTCCGGCTCCGCGGCCAGAGCTGAGTCGAGCGTGCGCCGCCACGAGTCGAGGGACTCCCCCGGCGTGCCATAGATCAGGTCGAGGCTCACCGATTCGAAGCCCACGGCCCGGGCCTCTGCCACGGCGGTCTGCGCCCGGCCGGCGGTGTGCTCGCGGTCGAGGATCGTGAGTACGCCGGCATCGGCGGACTGCATGCCGAACGAGATCCTGGTGAACCCTGCTGCACGGAGCTCCGCGAGCGACGCGGCGTCGACCGTGTCCGGATTGGACTCGGTGGTGACCTCCGCCCCCGGTGCCAGCCCGAAGCGGCGCTCGATCTCGGCCAACACCCGCCCGAGGTCGGCCGGGGGCAGCAGCGTCGGCGTACCCCCACCCACGAACACCGTGGACACCTCCGGTCGATCCGCACCCAGCACACGATCCGCAAGGGCCAACTCCGCAATCGCCGTGTCGGCCCAGTCCCCGCGGGAGGCACCGGGCCCGAGCTCGTCCGCCGTATAGGTGTTGAAGTCGCAATAGCCGCACCGGGAGCGGCAGAACGGGACGTGCAGATAGATGCTGAGCGGCCGGGTCGGCACCTCGGCGAGCGACCGTTCCGGCACCGAGCCATCGGTCGGGACAGGGTCGCCGTCGGGCAACGTCGAGGGCATGGAGCTCCTGATCTCTGGGTTTCTTTCGGCACGACTCCGAGCCATTCTGCCCCGGATCCCACCCCGAGCAGGGTCCGGATTGTTCCCAGGAGATTTCTCTCAGCGACGGAACGAGTGCAGGATGCACTAGAAATTTCAACTACGATGCTCGGTGGCCCGCAGTCAGGCGGACCCTCCGATTCGCTTGGACCCTGTCCTCAGGAGGCCTCTGTGTCCACTAACCCCATCCGTGTCGCGCTCGTCGGCGTCGGCAACTGCGCATCGTCGCTCGTGCAGGGCGTCGAGTTCTATCGCAATGCCGCTGATGACGAAGCCGTCCCCGGCCTGATGCACGTCCGCTTCGGCGACTACCACGTCGGCGATGTGCAGTTCGTCGCGGCCTTCGACGTCGACGCCGAGAAGGTGGGGCAGGACCTCGCCGTCGCCATTCATGCGTCCCAGAACAACACGCTGAAGTTCAGCGACGTGCCCGAGACCGGCGTGATCGTCGACCGTGGCCCCACGCTCGACGGGCTCGGCCGCTATTACCTCGAAACCATCACCGAGTCAGACGCCGAGCCGGTCGATGTGGTCGCCCGCCTCAAGGAGGCGAAGGTCGACGTCGTCGTGAGCTATCTGCCGGTGGGCTCCGAGGAAGCCGACAAGTTCTATGCCCAGTGCGCGATCGACGCGGGCTGTGCGTTCGTCAACGCGCTGCCGGTGTTCATCGCGGGTACGCCGGAGTGGGCGGCCAAGTTCACCGAGGCGGGGCTCCCGATCGTCGGTGACGACATCAAGTCCCAGGTCGGCGCGACGATCACCCACCGCGTGATGGCGCGGCTGATGGAGGAGCGCGGCTATGTGGTCGACCGCACCTATCAGCTCAACGTCGGCGGCAACATGGACTTCAAGAACATGTTGGAGCGGGACCGGTTGGAGTCCAAGAAGATCTCCAAGACCCAGGCCGTCACCTCCAACCTCGACGCCGAGCTCGGCGACAACGACGTGCACATCGGCCCGTCGGACTATGTGGGTTGGCTCGAGGACCGCAAGTTCGCGTTCGTGCGCCTGGAGGGTCACGGATTCGGGAATGCTCCGATGAGCATCGAATACAAGCTCGAGGTGTGGGACTCCCCCAACTCCGCCGGTGTGATCATCGACGCCATCCGGGCGGCCAAGATCGGTCTCGACCGGGGCGTCGGCGGTCCGCTGCTGTCCGCCTCGTCCTATCTGATGAAGTCGCCGCCCGAGCAGCGTCGGGACGATGTCGCCCGTGCCTCGCTCGAGGCTTTCATCGCCGGCGAGGTCGAACGCTGACCTGATCGGCGTCCGATCGAGTCGGAATCGGCGGGGTCATCCACGGCATGCTTGTGGATGACCCCTTTTGATTCGCGCAGAATCTGCTGGGATGGGGGCATGAACCCTGCAACCCCGCCCGAGCATCCCCACCTTTCGGGCAGCGCCCTTCCGCCGCCGGAAGCGCAGCCCGCCATGGCTGCCGCCGGCCCCGGTGGGACTCCTCCGCAGGTCCTGATGTGGGCGGAGCGCCCGCCCTTGGCGGCCCCGGTCGACTATGCGCGCATCACCCGCCCCGGACATCGCTGGTGGCGCATCCTCGTCGCTCTGCTGTTGCTCCTGGGGATCTGGGTGGTCGCGCAGATCGTTCTGGCCGTCGGGTTCATGGTCGTTGGTGTGCTGGCGGGATGGGATCCGCTCTGGTTCATGGCCGGTCTCATGGAGTTTCCGGCGATCCGGATGACGCCCGGCGCACTCCTCTACACGAATCTCGTGCTCGCGGCCTTCATCCCCGCCACGATCATTTCGATCCGCGTGGCCCACGGAGTCCGGCGGGGTTTCGTCCACTCGGTGGCAGGACGCTTCCGGTGGGGCCTGTTCGGCCAGTTGACGCTGCTCCTCCTGCCGATCTGGCTCCTCTATGTGGTGGGCGCCACCTGGGCGGCCGGTGGCTCACTGGCCAGCATCAATCCGCACCCCGAGATGTGGGCCCTGATGGCCGTTGTCTGGCTGACGACCCCCCTGCAGTCCGCCGGTGAGGAATATGCGTTCCGCGGATGGCTGCTGCAGAACATCGGCGGCTTCTTCGCCGTCCGGGCACTGGCGTGGGGAGTGCCGATCATCGTGTCGGCAGTGACGTTCGGTCTCATGCACGGCAGCCTGGACCCCTGGGTGCTCGGCCCCCTGATGATCATGGCTGCGGCCGCCGGCGTCATGGCGTGGAGGTCGGGCGGTCTGGAAGCAGCCATCGCGCTGCACTCCCTCAACAACGTCATTGTCATGACGCTGACATTGACGATGGGCGGCTTCGACGATGCCTTCATCTCCACCGAAACGACCGGCTCCCCCGGCGACCTGGCGGGGGCACTGCTCGGCCACGCCGCAGCGGTGGCCGTAGTGTGGTGGTGGGTCAAGCGGCGTGGCGTACCCAACACGACGATCGTCGATCCTCGCCGCCCCCTCATGGTGCGGGGCACCCCGCCCCCTCCCGGCCACCCGCCGGCGGCTCCTGCGCCCGGCTACCCGCCGCCGGCGGTGAACGGCTCGCCTCAGCCGCCGACCACGGAGCGATAGGCCCCGGCGAGCGCCCTCGCGGAGCGGTCGACCAGCTCGGCCCAGGCCAGCGCTTCCTCGTCGGCGGAGTCCGAGACGTGTTTGATCATGCGGAGGCGCACACCGAGCTCACGGCAGGCGTACGCGATCGCGAACCCCTCCATGTCGACGACGTCGCACCGTCCGAGCAAGGCCTGACGGGCCTCCCCACCGGCAACGAACGCGTCGCCGCTCCCGAGGACGGGTCCGGCGCCCCCGAGCTCGATGCGGTTGTCAACAGGCAGACCGAGCGCACGCAGCAGGTCCTCGTCCACATCCCGATTGATCACCGCAGAGGGCTCGAAAACGTCCTCGTGGTGTTCGCCCAGCGCCCCGACACTGCCGAGGTTGACGACCAACAGCTCGGCCCGCTGCTCGGGTGTCGGCGCGCGGTCCAGGATGGCCCGGGTGGTGGCGAATGCCGCCTTGGTGAGCCCGGCACCGGTCAACACGAGGTCGGTGTCCACCGGCAGATAACGGGCCTCCTGCGCCAGCGCGACGAGCACGAGTGGGCGCATGGGCCTATTTCTCGCCCTTGTCCCGGCCACCGTCGCCCGTGGACAAAGCGGCCACGAAGGCTTCCTGGGGCACCTCGACCCGGCCGACCATCTTCATCCGCTTCTTGCCTTCCTTCTGCTTCTCCAGCAGCTTGCGCTTGCGGGAGATGTCGCCGCCGTAGCACTTGGCGAGAACGTCCTTGCGGATGGCGCGGATGGTTTCGCGGGCGATCACCCGCGAGCCGATGGCGGCCTGGATCGGCACCTCGAACTGCTGCCTCGGGATGAGCTCCTTGAGCTTGCCGGCCATGGCGATGCCATAGGCGTAGGCCTTGTCCTTGTGCACGATCGCGGAGAACGCATCCACCGGATCACCGTGCAGCAGGATGTCGACCTTGACGAGATCGGCCGCCTCCTCGCCGGCATCGTCATAGTCGAGGGACGCGTACCCCTTCGTCCGCGACTTCAGCGCATCGAAGAAGTCGAACACGATCTCGGCGAGGGGCAGGAGGTAACGAATCTCGACCCGGTCCTCCGACAGATAGTCGAGCCCCTGCTGGACACCGCGACGGGTCTGGCAGAGCTCGAGAATCGCGCCGATGTATTCCGCCGGCGCGAGGATCGTTGCTCGCACCATCGGCTCATAGACCTCGGCGATCTTGCCGGTCGTCGGGTATTCGCTCGGGTTGGTCACGATGTGTTCGGACCCGTCCTCGAGCACGACGCGATAAACGACGTTGGGGGCGGTGGAGATCAGGTCGAGGTTGAACTCGCGCTCCAGTCGCTCGCGGACGATCTCCATGTGCAGCAGACCGAGGAACCCGATCCGGAAGCCGAAGCCGAGCGCACCGGAGGTCTCGGGCTCATAGGTCAGGGCGGCATCGTTGAGCTGCAGCTTCTCCAGCGCCTCGCGGAGTTCCGGGAAGTCGTTGCCGTCGATGGGATAAAGCCCTGCGTACACCATCGGGTTCGGGTGCTGATAACCCGACAGCATCTCCTCCGCCGGGCGGACCGCCGAGGTGACCGTGTCGCCGACCCGGCTCTGGCGGACTTCCTTCACGCCCGTGATCAGGTAGCCGGTCTCCCCCACACCGAGGCGATCCACCTTCTTCGGCTCGGGTGAGATCACACCGACCTCCAGCACCTCGTGGGTGGCCTTGGTCGACATCATGAGGATTCGCTCACGGTGCGACAACTCACCGTCGATGACCCGCACATAGGTCACGACACCGCGATAGGTGTCATAGACCGAGTCGAAGATGAGGGCGCGGGC
>LSQX01298611.1_pt1 | contig 23247 bp, 28 predicted proteins | sample 654561 | NCBI WGS metagenome assembly LSQX01 (sample SAMN04489861, study PRJNA283612) | anaerobic digester metagenome | isolation source: 4 biogas reactors fed with cattle manure at either 37C or 55C with and... | place: Denmark: Kongens Lyngby | collected 2014
ACTAAGCGCCCTTTTTTAACTGATCAATCATATCTTGCGTCATCGCATCTAAATCATAGAAATACAAGAAATTGAATTCTTCTTGAGCCCAGTGAATATCCATCTTCTCTGGCCATGAATCAGCAATTGCTTGTCGCAGAGGATCTATTTCATAAATCATTTCAAAGTCTGGAATGATTTTTTGTATGCTCTCTTCAAACTCCTTAGGTGTCACTGACATGGACGAAATGTTATATGCATTGCGATGAATTAAATCCTTTGAATCTGCTTCCATTAAATCGACAATCGCATTTAAAGCATCAGGCATATACATCATGTCTAATTTAGTATCTTCTTTAAGATAACAAATAGATTTTTTATCTTTTAATGCATCATAATAACAAGCCACCGCATAATCAGTTGTACCCCCTCCTGGTAGTGTTTTATGTGAAATTAAACCAGGAAAACGTACTGAGCGCGTATCGACTCCAAACTTATTAAAATAATAGTCCATTAATAATTCGCCAGTCACTTTCGTAATACCATACATTGTCGTTGGTCTTTGGACTGTTACTTGTGGCGTATCTATCATTGGTGAACTTGGACCAAAAGCACCAATTGAACTTGGTGAAAAATGTTGAGCTTTAATTTCTTTGGCAACTTCTAAACTATTTAATAAACCACCAATATTCAAATCAAATGCCAATACCGGATTTTGTTCAGCCTTATAAGATAATAAAGCAGCCAAGTGAATAATAGCATCTACCTCATACTTTTTAGCAACTTCTAAGAAGCGATCATAATTCATTACATCTAAAACTTCATAGATTCCCCTGGTCTTGGAGGTCTCAGAAATATCTGAAGCAATGACATTGTCTGTGCCATAACTCTCTCTTAGAAAACCAACCAGTTCACTTCCAATTTGACCATTTGCGCCAGTCACTAATATGCGATTCATTGAATAACTCCTAATTCACGCCCAACTTTAGTATAAATCTCAACAGCTTGATCTAATTGTTCTATCGTGTGAGCTGCGGTTGGCATATTGCGAATACGACCTGTCCCTAATGGAACTGTCGGAAATACAATTGACTTAGCATAGACACCTTCTTCATTTAAACGTTTAGAGAATGTTTGTGTTAAGTTCTCATCACCAATCATGACCGGTGTGATTGGAGTTTCTGAATGTCCAATATCAAATCCAGCCTCAGATAATTTCTCTTTCAGATAGGCTGATTTATCCCATAGAGCTGACATTAAATCTTCAGATTCACTCATCAGTTCTAGCGCCTTAATACAGGCCGCCGCATTACCAGGTGTTAATGAGGTTGAAAACAAGAATGGACGAGCTTTAACTTTTAGGTAATCGATAAGATTCTTTTTACCAGCAACATAACCCCCAACAACTCCAATTGCTTTTGATAATGTTCCCATTTGGAAATCAACTTTATCTTGTAAACCAAAGTGTTTTACAGTTCCTGCACCATTCCCCATAACTCCAGAGCCATGAGCATCATCAACATAGGTAATCAGATCATACTTTTCAGCAGTTTCAACAATCTTATCAAGTAAGCATAAATCACCATCCATTGAGAAAACACCATCTGTAATAACCATGATTTTATTGTATAAACCAGATTCTTTGGCTTCTTTTGCGACTCTTTCTAAATCTTCCATGTCATTATGATTATAGGCAAATATCTTTGCTCTTGATAAACGGCATCCATCAATAATCGATGCATGGTTTAAAGCATCTGATAAAATAGCATCATTTCTATCCATAACAGCAGAGATGGCTCCCATATTACAATTAAATCCTGATTGAAAAACAATCGCTGCCTCAGTTCCTTTAAACTTAGCCAGTTTCTCTTCAAGTTCAATATGAATATCCATTGTTCCATTAATGGTTCGAACTGCTCCTGCGCCAACTCCATAATCCTTGTTTGCTTGATTCGCAGCTTCTATTAACTGGGGATGGTCTGCGAGTCCCAGATAATTATTTGATGATAAATTAATCAGAGATCTTTGATCAATTGTGATGATTGGACCATTAGGACCAGAAATTGGTTCGATTGTATTATATAGACCTTTTTCTTTAAGTTCTGATAATTGTTCATTTAAAAATCTCTCAAGTGTGTGACTAGACATATTTTCTCCTCTTCTTCTTAGATTATTATAACAAATACTAGCACAAAGAAAAAAGCTCAAACGAGCTTTTTATAGAAATGATAGGATCTCTAAACCTAGTTTCACTAATTCAACAAGTTTTGTCTTACTCTTTAATGTTTCTAAGCCTTGTTGAGTCGGTTTATATTGAGTAAATAAATCTGCATAAGTCTTATTTTTAAGTTTAACAATATTTCCTGACTGTTCTAAAACATAAAAATAATCTTCCAAACCAGCAATCTGATTACTTGAAATACTCTCACGCTTATTCAATGCACTTAGAATAGTTTGATAGATTTTTTCCTCAGTAAAAAACTTGGACCCTTTGATAACAAACGGTTTGAGGGCATGATCATCAATGACCCAATGACCATTCTGATTCTTATAAGCATTCTGAATTAATCCATCCTTTAAATAAGAATATACAGTATTTAGATGGACATTCCATTTGTTGGCAGCTTCTTTTGCATTCATATGTTTATTATGAATAAAAGATAAATCATAGTCAATTATAAAAGCTCTTATTATTCAAACAATCAATTTATTTAACAGAATACTTAATCTGCACCTTCATATGATATACTAATAGAGATTTTTCGAAAGGATGCTTATGGCTTATTTAATTTCATTTTCTTTTATTTTTATTGTTATCGGAATTGCTGCATTCATTAAAGATAAAGAACTCTCTCGTAAATTTATACATATTCTAGTTGGTAATTGGGTTTTTTTATTACCACTTTTCGATAGTTATTTACATGCATTAATTGTTCCCTTTTTATTTGTCATTATAAATACGCTCTCATATCGTTTTAATATTATTAAGGCCATGGAAAGAGAGGATGATTCCAAAGGGACTATTTACTATTCAGTGTCACTCTTTATCCTTGTCTTTTTATCCTATTTATTTAATCAACCCATGCTCACATATATTGGAGTATTAACGATGGCATATGGTGATGGCTTAGCCGCTTTATTAGGACCAAAGTATGGTAAAACCCTCTTATATCATAAGAAATCAGTCGTTGGGTCTTTGACGGTTGTTATTATCTCTTTTATTGTCACATTTTTATCACTGACTTATTTTAGTGAATTCAAACTTGTGACCATCCTAGTTACAACACTTTTAACAGCCCTTTTCTCTGGCTTTATTGAACTAGTCTCAGAGAATGGCTTGGATAATCTAACACTCCCTATAGGATCTGGTATTGTTGCGACACTAATCGGTTCTAATTTTAGTAGTGGCTTGATTATTTATTTAGTCTTTAGCATCCTATTAGTTACTTATGCTTATAAGAAAAAATCAATTACTTTAGATGGGATCGTTGTGGCATTAATCACAGCAATTATTTTATACACATTAGGAAAAGCTCCACTAGCTTATGCACTTCTGTTATTCTTTATCTTTGGAAGTGGCGTCAGTAAGATCGCAAACAAAGTTAAAAAGAAGTTTGACCCTTCAACCCAGCGTAATTATAAGCAGGTACTTAGTAATTCACTGCCTGTGACCTTGCTGACTTTAGTCAGTGCTTATACAAACAATCCAAACTTATTGTTATTAGGTATCGCTGTCTTTGCTGGCGCAACTGCTGATACTTTTTCATCCGAATTAGGTACTTTAACCAATCAAAAAGTCTTCAGCCCATTAAGTGGTAAAAAAGTCCCTAAGGGACTGTCTGGGGGTGTGACATGGTTTGGTTTATTGGCTGGTTTAATTGGGAGCGTTTTACTCTCATTAATAACACTTTATGATTATGGTTTTAAAGGCTTCATTTTCTCAACACTATTAGGTTTCACCAATAGTTTAATAGATTCAGTTTTAGGCATCACGCTACAGCGAAAATATCTGGATGAAAACAATGAACTAACGGATAAAGGAGATGGACCTGTTGTACAAGGACTGTCTTGGATGAGTAATAATAAAGTTAATCTATTTAGCCTTAGTTTGACTTTAATCCTTGGTTATTTAATTCTTCATTAATCACATCAATATAATACTATATCAAACTGGCTGTCTTGTGACAGCCAGTTTTTTATCGCACCAACAGCAACCTTGACTGTTGCTTTGACTGTGACGGGATTTCAGATTATGAATGCTTCTATGACTAACTCGAACAATAAATCATGATACTGGATACAAACACATCGCATGAATGATGGAGATGAATTGTTTGATTGGTTAGTAAATTTTAAAGCAAAGAAACACTCTAATTCACTAAAACAACAATCCAGACGATCCTATTAACCGAAAGTAAAGAAGTAGAGCTAGTTAAAACTGACTAGCTCCTTTTTGAGTTATAAAGAAATGGTTGATTGGTTAAAAAATAGTTTATTCTACTTTTACATACACTTGGACAGAAACCCCACCTTTAATATCCCAAATAGCATATACTTTATCATTATCATGATACAGTTTTGGAAAGCCCACATGCTCATTATCTATTATTTTTTGATAATTCTTAGCTTCAAAATCGATTGCATAAATACCTTCTCCACTCTCATATAACAAGTAATGATCAAAAGTTTCGACTCTAGTGATTTGGTTGTCAAAGAATAGTTGTTCGGCTTGCTCATTGTTTAAATTATAGATATAACTACTAGGTATCAGACGTTTGATACCTGGAAAATTGGCATCTGCTTGCTCTGTCTCAGGAATTTTAGTTAATATGACATAATTTGTCATAAGATTAGGCACAATTGGATCAGCTTTAACTTCACTAAAATGTAAATGTTTTAATTCTTCTTTGTCTGTATCATAAATATGAAGTCTTGACTCAAATGAATTGACATCACTAGTAAAAACATAATTATTGGAAGTACCAACGAATGATGAAGATTGAAAACACAGATCATCATAACGTTCTTCAAGAGGTTTTTCAAAATCAACAAAACAACTGTGCCTGAACAAAATGGTCTTTTCTTTAAGGTCATACATGTTTAAGGAACTAACATATGTGTAGTCTCCTTCTTCATTCATTTGTAAATCTTTTCCAATATAATAAATATTATTATTGTTTATTGTGAAGGTTGGAGCTTCGTTAAACCATAAGACTACCTGTTGGTCAAAAATCGTTTCAACTCCATTTACTTCATGTACCACTTCGTAATTAGTACCGTATCCTTCAGATGATGCTCTTTTAGAGTAAATTAGATCCTCTCCAAGTAAAACATAGTCCCAAACTCGAACCCCTTCAAATGTCTTAATCGTATGATATTCAAGTGTTTCTATATCAAAATATCCAATTTCTTTAGTATCAGGTACTTGTAATTCTGTTGGCTCATATATTGAAACATAAATTTTCCCATCTATCATTCTATGAATATCGATATCACGTTCTTCTTCTATATTAATATTGAAACTATTTTCTAAAGTGATTACCGGTTTACTAGTCCACTGGTCCCTATCAACTAGATTCTTAAAGTCAATACTAAAATGACTATTATTAAAGTCGCCTTGAGTCATAGGTTCATCCGGTTCCAAATCTTTAGGTGGTTCTTGATTATCTGTTATCTCAGGTTGATTGGGTGGTTCATTTTGCCGATCCAAAGAATTCAATACAAAGAGAATAATGAATAATACTACAATTAATAATGATATCAAATAGAAAGCTTTCTTGTTTTTTACCATATATACTCACCATTATGATTCTTAATCGCATTTGTTAATAAAGCTCTTTCGTTTTCAATTTCTTTCTCATAAGTTTTGTAGATTTCAATTGATTCAGCATTCATTTGTAAGCTTTGTAAAAAAGCCAAGCAAAAAGTTAGTATCAAAAATAAAACAATCTTTTTCAACATATTCTCCTCCCTAAAAAGTTTATTTTTGGATAGTGATTGGCTCTTTATACTTATTTAATTGAGAAGATTATACCACACATTATCGAAAAAGTCCGTATTATTGTGAAAAAAAAAACAATATCGCTCTATTATGTTGTTAGGGATTACAACAACACATAAAGCAGAACACTATGGAACCAGTCAATTTCATTAGATGGAATTGTTGTGGCATTAATGACAGAAATTAATTTATATACATTAGGAAATACCCCACCTTCTGTTATTCTTTATTTTGGGAAGTGGTGTTAGTAGGGTAGCTAATAAAGTAAAACTATTTAGTCTTAGTCTGACATTAATTCTTGGTTTCTCAATTCTTCATTAATCGCATCATAATTGTTTTGATCAAAACAACACAATATTATATCTAATTGGTTGTCTTGTGACAGCCATTTTTTTATCGCACCAACAGCAACTTTTGCTGCTTCTTTTATGGGATATCCGTAAACGCCTGTTGAAATTGATGGAAATGCGATTGACTTTAAATTATTCTTAACTGCCAAATTTAGTGAATTGATATAACAATTCTCTAATAAGATACTATCATTTTCAGAGTTTGAGTAAATTGGTCCAACAGTGTGAATAATATATTTAGCTGGTAAATTAAAGCCAGGAGCAATCTTTGCTTCGCCTGTTTCACAGCCTCCTAAAGTTTTATTGAACTCTAGTAATTGTGGTCCAGCTGCATTGTGGATAGCTCCATCAACACCACTTCCGCCTAATAAAGACTTATTGGCTGCATTAACTATTGCGTCAACTTCTAATGTTGTAATATCTTCAATAATTACTTTTAGCATCTTATGTTTTTCTCCATGTTCTAGGTGAAAATAAAATTAACATTGGTAAGATTTCTAGACGACCTGCAATCATACCAAATGATAAGAAGAGTTTAGATACATCATTTAAACCACCAAAAGAAGATGCTGGGCCTACAACTCCTAAGCCTGGGCCAATATTATTAAAGGTTGCGGCAACAGCTGAAAAGGCTGAAATGAAATCATTTACATCGAAAGAAACAATTAAGAGTAATACACTAAAACATAAAATGTATAAAAAGATATAATTAGCAATGACTCTTAAATGATTAGACTCAATTGTTTTGTTATCAAAAATAACTTTTACAACTCGTTTTGGGTTGTGCGTTCTCTTTAATTCAGCAAGCGCTGATTTAGTAATAATTCCGATTCTGGATACTTTGATCCCTCCAGCTGTTGATCCTGCCATTCCTCCAATAAACATGAGTAATAATAAAATAATATGACTAAATAATGGCCAAGAATTAAAATCAATCGTTGAATATCCGGTTGTTGTAATAATTGATGATACTTGGAAGAATACATGTCTAAAGTTGTGAGAAACACTCTGATAATGAATTGTAAGATTTCCCATAATCAAGATAATCGCAAGTGCTACTATACCTAGATACCACTTTAATTCTTCACTCTTTAAAACATCTTTTGTTTTCTTTGCTAGTATTAAATAATATAAATTGAAATTCACACCAAAGACTAACATTCCAACTGAGATAACCATTTCAAGGTAAGCTGAATCATAATAACCTACCGATGTATTCTTAATCCCAAATCCACCTGTTCCAGCAGTACCAAAGGCATGAAGTATTGAATCAAACACTGGCATTCCTCCAAGGATTAATAAAAGTATTAAGACGGCTGTAAAAATTAGGTATATTGTATAAAGGATGCGTGCTGTGGATCCTAGCTTTGAGACAATTTTTCCAAAAGTGGGACCAGGAACTTCTGCTTTCAGTAAATGAATACTATCATTGTCATTTTGAGGAAGTAATGCTAAGGCTAAAACTAGTACACCCATCCCACCAATTAAATGTGTAAAGGATCGCCAAAATAAAATTGAATGTGGTAAAGCTTCAATATTACTTATAACGGAAGCACCGGTTGTTGTAAAGCCTGAACTGATTTCAAAAAATGTATCTATAAAACTAGAATAATGACCTGAAAAGAATAATGGTAAACCTCCAAAAAAACTCATTAAAATCCAAGCTAATGAAACTATCACAAATCCTTCCTTGGCATAAAATGTTGACACTTCAGATTTTGGTCTGGTTAAAAAAAATGAAACAACTAGTAATAAAACAACCGTGATTAAAAAAGCTTGAGTATTTAGCCAAGGTTCTTTGTAAATAAAAGTAACAGCTATTGGTATTAAAAGTAATAAAGCTTCTAGAAAAAGTAATCGTCCTAGAAACTTTGAAATCATTTTATAGTTCATACTAGAATCTCATCAATATCATGTAAGTGATGCTGGTGACTAATCACGATAACGCGATCATTTGCTTTTAAGGTATCATTTCCGGTTGGGAAAATAATTGAATTGTCGCGAATTATATATGCAATTAAGATATTAGGTTTTATTTGTAATGTCTTTAAATCATGTCTGCTGACCAATGAGCCATCAACCACTTTAAATTGTAAAGCTTCGACCTCATCACTCACAATAGTATAAAGTGCTTCAACGGATGAACCTTGTGTATTCTCGAGGGCACGAACATATTGAACAATCTTATCAGCAATTAATCGTTTTGGTGTAATGATTGACTGTAATCCAACTTCTTCAACAATTTCTAATAATTCAGTTCTATTAATCTTTGTCACCCGTTTTTTAATTCCAAGTGACTTTGCAACCATTGAAATGATAATATTCTCTTCATCAATACCTGTTAAAGCTAAGAGTGCATCATAATTGCGAGCCCCCTGTTCCTTGAGTGTTGATAAATTTGATCCATCAGCTAAAACAACTTCAATTTTTGGGAAGTTTTCACTTAATTCATCTGCGACTTTTTCATCAATTTCTAAGACTTTGATTCTAACTTTAGACTCTTCTAATAATTTAACGATGTAATTAGTGATTTTGCCTCCACCGATGATGAACAATGACGATATCTTTTCGTTATCTTGACCATTTTCTTTATATAAACGGATTAGTTCCAATAATGGACCTGTAACAAATAGATGATCTCCTTTACAGAGTTTGTGTTCTCCCTTTGGAATAAAGACTTCATTTTTATGTACAATGGCACAAACAATTAAATTTGAGTAGTGGCCTCTAAATGAAGCAATTGTTTTGCCTATGTATTGAAATCCTTCTTGGATTTTCATTTCAACAATTGGAGCTTGAGTTTGATTAAAGGTTTCAATTGAATCTGCGAGTGGAAACTCAATTAATTCAACACAGCTATGTGCTGCTTGAAGTTCAGGGTTAATAAACAAATTAACTCCGAGTGATTCCCTCATCAAATCACTTAAATCAGCATAATCAGGATTACGTACCCGAGCCACCGTATTCTTGGCTCCTAGTCGTTTTGCTAGGACCGCCGCAATCATATTCATTTCATCATTTTCAGTGACTGCTAAAAAGATATCGGCCTCTTCGACACCTGCTTCAATTTGGACTTCATAGGATGCACCATTTCCTAAGACGCCTCGTATATCATTTTCATTTAATACACTGTTAAAGCGATCTTCATCTTTTTCTAATAATGTAATATCATGATTATCTAGTGATAGTTCATGACATAGTGCTTGTCCAACTTTTCCTGCTCCGAGTATTAGTATATTCATAGCCTCTCCATTCACAAATATAATAGCATATAAAACAACACTAAGTTAAGCCTAATTCTTTCAAAAAAACTCCATTTTCATGGAGTTAATTTATTAATACATCCCAAAACTTGCGAGCCAAGCAATGATGACCGCAATGGGTCCTGTAATCATTCTTGAAAATAATACAGCTGGCACACCGATTTCAACAGTTTCTGGTTCAGCTTCTGCTAAAGTTAAACCGACAGGAATAAAATCAGCACCTACTTGTGAGTTTATGGCAAATAAGGCTGGTAATGACATTGTTGGATCAATATTTCCATTACCAATTTCAACACCAATCAAAACACCGACCACAGAAGCAATGGCTGCTCCAGGTCCTAAGACTGGTGAAATAAATGGAATTGCACAAATAAAGGCTAGGATGACCATACCAACAACATTACCTGCTAATGGTTTAACTGCATTGGCGATAATATCACCTATTCCGGTATAAGTAATTAAACCTATGACCATTGAGATGAATGCCATAAATGGAATAATATTCTTAAGGACAATATCAATGGTGTCTCGGGCTGCTTGATAGAAAATACCAACTACGCCACCAACTGAGCGTCCAATTTTATTAATGAAGTGAACTAAACCATTTTTATTAGCTGGTCTTGATGCTCTAACTTCAGCTTTTAGTTTGTCTATTTCAGCCTTCTTTTCTTCTCTTGAGACTAAAGGGACTTCTACAACGTGTTCATGTTCAAGTTTTACAGTATCTACAGTGACGCCTGAGACAAATATATCTTCTTTCATGAACTTCATCAAAGGCCCTGAAGGTGTTATGGCATGGACATCAATTGTATTAACACCTAGCTTTGGATAGACACCACATCGTGCTGTTCCGCCACAATCAATAACGGCACAAATCATTTCACTTGGTTCTACTTTTGAATTAAAACCATCAATTGCTTCAACATTTAATAAATCAGCTATTTTTTGAGCGACTGGATGAATGCCTCCACCAGTAATTGATGCGACAACTTTTAACGTTTCTGTTTCGCTAAGAAATAATGGGCCACCCCATCCATTTTGTCCTTTTTCAACTTTAACAACATTTTTAGGCATGCTAGTTCTCCTGCTCTTTCCACATAATTTTGGTCAGATATTCAGTCACTACACCTCTGATTAAAATAACGACAATTCCGACTAAGAAATAACGAATGGCTAAAGGAGCTAGTGACAGCCCTAAGGTTGTAAGACCTGATGAGATTCCGGCCCACACAAAAAACTCTCCTGCATTGGCGTGTGGAAACAATCCTAAGATTGGGTGCACAAATGACACAGCTGCATCATAAAATGCTGGTTTTTGTTTCTCGGTAACAAATTTACCAAATGAGAAACACATTGGATTAGTTAAGAAAAATACTGCTATAATTGGAAATAATGTATAACGCAAGACAATGTTTTTGGTAAGTTTCTGAGCAAATTTTAGAACTCTGTCTTCACCGACTAAGGCAATGATTGAGTTAACGAAAGTCATTAAGACAATTAATGTTGGCAATATACCAGTGATTAAGCCGACTAGATTTTCGCCACCTTTGTTAAAAATACCTATAAAACCTTCAGCTAAGTTAACTAAAAATTCCATAAATTCCTCCTTCTATTGGTCGTCTCGTTTCTCTTTTTCTTTGTTGATGTTGTCAACTGCCATTTCAAATGCACTAACAACTCGTTTTGATTGTGTGCTCAGTTTCTCTCTAGCTTGATTGATTGTTAGTCCAAAGTAGTCTGATTGTTTCTTGAATCGAGCCATAACACTGATTCCTTCTAGGAGTCTAAAGTCTTTGATCAAATCATCAAATCCTACGACAAGAACTAGAATGACACCTTTGCCTAAATTAAATCGAGCTTTCTGAATTCCTGAACCAAGATAGCCAGTATTGGTCTTCTTAATATCAGAAAATTCTTTGGTGATTGCGATATTTTGTCTGTAAGTTAAAAGAGCTTGGACAAACAAAAGAACCGCAAAAATAATAAAGATGGAACCATAATTAGTTTTATCAGGCAAATGACACACCTCCTCACTAGGTTTAACTACTAAAAACCTAAGGTACTAGTCAATGGACTGCACTTTTTTTATATTTTTTTAAAACAAGTGAAATGCAACAACAAAATATTAATCAAAACTTGACTTCATAAAATGATTGTACCTTAAAAGCCACGTAAATAAAAGAAGTTTTTGAAAGATGTTATTATAGTAATTATAAAGCGATGATAACCAAATTGGTGTACAATTAAGTCCATAAATAGAAAAAGAAAGTTGCAGGATAGAAACTCAATGAATAAGATCCACTCTGATATTATCACCATAGGTGACTTAGCCTATTTAGATGATTACAATATATTAATTCTCTTTAATGAAAGTGCACCTGATGAACTTAAAGAAGTTTCAATTATTCATACATTTAAAAATGAACCACAACAACAAATGCTACAAATTGGGAGCAAGATTCTTTTTAATGAGATTGAATATGTCGTTGAAGAAATTGGTACTAAGGCTAATGAGAATTTATTTCAGCTTGGGCATGTATCACTGTACTTTGGATTAGAAGAAGGAACAGATTTGATGCCAGGTTCAGTTCTGTTAAGTCCTTATGTCAAGCCTGAAGTAAAAGCTGGAGATACTATCACTTTTATAAAATAAGTTATAGAACCAATCCTGATGTGGATTGGTTTTTTTATGGATTAAATATCGACTATCCGTTACACTTATTATATAGGAGAGTTACGTTATGAAAAAAGTACTTGTTGCATCATTTCATCATGAGTCCAATGGATTTACACCCATCACCAGTAATGAGAATGATTTTAGAGTCTATTATCAAGATGAAATCTATGAGCATATCAAAGAAAATGATAGCATTTCTGGAATTATTACAACCCTTAAAAACCATGATGTTGAAGTTATTCCAACCGTGTTTATGAGAGCTGTCCCTAATGGTGAAGTGGACGAAGTATTTTTTAATGAACAATTAAATAAGTTTATCTCCATCGCTAAAAACCATCTGGGAAAGATTGATGCCATTACCCTTGCTCTACATGGATCGATGCGTATAAGAAATATGGCGAGTGCAGAGGCTATTATCGTTGAAACATTAAAGGAACTCTTTCCAGAGATTCCAATATTTATCTCACTCGATATGCATGCTAGTATTTCAGAAAGATTGATACATCATTGTCAGGGTATGGTTGGTTATAAAACAGCCCCTCATATTGACTGCACTGAAACAGGGATTCATGCTGCACAGCTTACCATCAACTATTTAGAAAATCATATGCTTCCTTATATGTCAGTCGTTAAAGTACCGATGCTAATAGCAGGTGAACAATCAGCTACAGATACTTATCCAATGAATTACTTAATGAATGAATTAAAACTATTAGAACAACAAGAACATGTCTTAGCTGCATCATATTTGTTAGGATTTCCATGGTCTGATAATGTTGATAATCAAGTGTCAGTCTGTGTTGTGACTAGTAATAATCAGCATAGTGCTGATCTTTATGCTCAACAATTAGCCGATAAATTTTATAGTTTAAGACATGAATTCACCTTTGTGACTAAAGCATATCCTCCTAAGATTGCCTTGGAAAAAGCTTTAGACTATACAAAAAATAAAGATTATCCAATTTATATTTCAGATGCTGGAGATAATCCTACAGCAGGTGCAGCAGCAGATAATACAAACTTTTTAAAACTTTGTTTGGATAATTGTCATATTGATATCCTGGATGAAACGCTGATCTATGCAGGCTTGTATGATCCAATTGCGACAAAAGCTTGTGAGCATAAAGTTGGTGAGTATATCCATTTAACTTTTGGAGCTTCATTTGATTCTATTGGCTCTGAACCTATCAATCAGATTGTTTATGTAAAGAATTACATTAAGGATTATAATTACAACAATATGCCAAATGGTGATATTGCGCTAATCAATATTGTGAACATCGATATTATTTTAGTTGAAAAACATATTGGGTTTACAGAGTCAAAGATGTTTTATGATCTTGGCTTAGAACCTAAGAATCACCCAATCATCATCTGTAAATTAGGCTATTTAACCCCTTCTCATCAAGCAATTTCGAAAATGTCCATTTTAGCTTTAAGTGATGGACATACGCCTCAGGATTTAAGTCGCATTCAGTATAAACAGGTGAACCGACCATTATTTCCACTAGATTAGGGTAAGACTATGACTGAACCAATAATTGTATCAATGTTGATTTCAATACATCATCCAATCTTGATGTCACTTAAAGAGAAGCGAAAACTTCGATTGAGTATTATCAACCACTTAAAACATAAATTTAATATTAGTATCATCGAATCTGGTGAGCTGGATAATATAAAAAGAACCCAGATTTCATTAGTCACTTTGTGCCAAGATGAAAGTCAAATTCCTAATATAATCGATAAAATTACTAATTCTATCTATTTAAAAGTTGATAATGTGAAAGGTCATGTAGAAATAACCACCGAAGTTATTTAATTTGTTCCTTTAATTCACTTAATTCTTGTGGACTTAGATATCGCCATTTGCCAACTTTTAAATTGTTTAAATGGATATTCATTATTCGTATTCTCTGCAAGAATGTTACTTGATAACCAAAATGAGATACCATACGTCTAATTTGACGATTGAGCCCTTGTGTTAATGTAATTTGAAACGTTTTAGCATCTATTTTAACAACCTTACTTTTATTAGTTGTCGTGTACTCATTTTTAACTGGATTGTATATTTTAACACCATTAGCCATTCCAGAAAGAAATGATTTGGTAATTGGTTTGTTGACTTTAACAATATAATCTTTTTCATGATTATTTTCCTTAGCCAATATTTGATTTACAATACTACCATCATTTGTTAACAAAATTAATCCTTCAGAATCTTTATCTAAGCGACCAATAGGAAAGATGCGCTGATCCATATTTACAAAATCAACGATATTATTTTTGATATGTTTCTCAGTTGTTGAAGTAATTCCTTTAGGTTTGTTCAGTGCAATATAAATAAATTGTTCTTTTGGTTTAAGGATTTCTCCTTTTACTTCTACAACATCCCCTTGGTTAACATGTTGGCCGATAACCGCAATCTGATTATTAATTTTCACATGACCAGCTTCTATGAGTTTATCGGCTTCTCGTCTTGAACATAGACCGGTTGAGCTAATATAATTATTGATTCTCATACACTAATAGATTTTAATTATTTCATCAAATTGTTTACGCTTTGGCATTGTTGAGACTTTTTCAGGATACCCTAGACTAATAACACTCATAATTGATTCTTCTTCTGGGATATCTAGGATTTCTCTAATTTTGTCAGCATTTCTTAGACCAATGACTAGGGTTCCTAAGCCAAGATCAGTTGCTTTTAGCAATAAATGTGCATTTGAAAGACCACCATCATAATAGCCCCAATGATTGACAAGTTCATTTGCGGGTTCACCCTTTAAGAATCCGGATTGATTTAAAACAATCGTTGTAACAATTAAGACTGGAGCATTTTTAACATTGTTTTGGTTAAAGCTGGGTAATGTTTTACTTATCTTCTCTTTTAATTGAGCATCTCTTATAACATGATAGCGTGCTGGTTGATAATTATGCCAGGAGGGCGCAACCCTAACTGAGTCTAACAACTCAAATAAAACATCATCTGCAATTTCTTTATCTTGATAATGTCGAACACTTCTTCTAGTTTTTAGTATTTCGTTTAATTCCATAACTTTCACACTCCTGTTCTAAGTCTACTCTAAGAAAGTCATCTGTTCAAATAAAAAGGAGCTATTACAGCTCCTATTTTTATCTGACACTTGATTTTTTAACTTCGTAACCCAATTTTGAGATTGCTTCTTCAATTTTATTAATATCAATTTTGGAGTCATCGAAATTTAGTTTTACTTTACTTGAATTAAACATAACATTTACACTTTCTTTTTCAACACCGTCTAGTCCTTTTACTGCGTTGTCAATTTTTTGTAAACATGATGGGCAAGTTAGTGATTCTAATTGTATAGTTGCTTTTGACATACTGTTCCTCCTTTTATAATTACATTATACAGGTTATTTCTTAATTAAGAATTGATTCAAATCAATTTCTTAGATTATAGTTAATTAATCGCATCCCATTTAGAATGACAACTAATATACTCGCTTCATGCGCTAGCATTCCTATCGACATATTCATCCAATCACTAAAGAATAAGCTTAAGATTAGGATGATGACTACCCCAACAGCAATGACTATATTTTGTTTCATATTACTTGATGTAGCCTTTACTAAACCTAAGGCATGTGGTAATCGACTGAGATCTGAATTCATTAAGACAACATCAGATGTTTCAATTGCGACATCCGTACCACTGCCCATAGCAATGCCTATTTCAGAGAGTGCTAAGGATGGACTATCGTTTACTCCATCTCCGACAAAGGCAACAATTTCTCCTTTTGATTGTAAGTTTTTAATAAAAGCTGCTTTGTCTTCTGGGAGCATATGGCCGTGAGCTTCACTTAAGCCTAGTTCTGATGCAACTAAATCGACTGTTGCTTGGTTATCTCCTGATAGAACAATCAAATTCTTAACACCTAATTTTTTAAGTCTATCTAAATCTCGTTTAACATTTGGTCTGATTTGATCTCGAATTCCAATTAAGGATACAAGTTTCCCGTCAATGGCAGTTAAAACAATTGAGTTTCCTTTAGATTCTAGTGACTTGATATCTGAACCATTCAATGGAATATTCTTGCTTTCTAATAACGCAACATTACCAACGACAACTTCATGGTTTTCGACATTAGCGATGATTCCGCCACCCTTAATGACATCGGTTGATTCAACAATTGGTAAATCTTTTATACCTAAATACTCAACAATGGCTTTGGCGAGTGGATGATCTGATTCACTCTCAACACTTGCTAGATACTTATTGGCTATTTCTGGATTGTCCGTATAGTATGTAATATCAGCGACTTCTGGATTACCAAGAGTAAGTGTTCCTGTCTTATCAAAGATAATCGTCTTAACCTTACTAAAGTCCTGGATAACTTCACTCCCTTTTAGTAGTACTCCATATTTTGCGCCATTACCAATTCCGGCCACATTTGAGACTGGTACACCAATCACTAATGCACCAGGACATCCTAAAACTAAGATTGTTATGGCTAGTTCAATGTCTCGAGTTATTAAGTACACACCAATAGCAAGGAATAAGACAAATGGTGTGTAATATTTTGAGAATTTATCGATGAATCGTTCTGCTTCAGATTTGGAATCTTGTGCCTCTTCAACTAATTCAATAATCTTACCAAAGGTTGTATCTTCGCCTACTTTGTTGGTAACAATTTGAATCGTTCCATTTTCTAGAATGGTTCCTGCATAAACAATTGAATTTACTTCTTTTTGAACTGGTTTTGATTCACCTGTGATACTTGCTTCATTAATATAACCTTCACCTGTTATGACAGTCCCATCGACTGGAACTTTAGCTCCGGTTTTGACTAAAAGTGTATCTCCTACATCTACATCATCAACATCTACCTCTACATACTCTTTATCATCAAATAGTTTTAGAGCACTTTCTGGTGCCATTTCTGTCAGTTCTTTAATGGCCGATCTTGTTTTGTTTAATGTGCGCTGTTCAAGGTATGCTCCAAATAAGAACAAGAAAGTGACAATGGCTGATTCTTCATAGTTTTTAATAATCAAGGCTCCTATAACAGCAATCGTAACTAAGACATCAATACTGACAACTTTGACTCTTAACGCTTGATACGCTTGAATGGCGATGGGAGCTATTCCTATGATTGATGCAATGATTAAGATAATTTCTGAAATATTTTGAATATGAATAAAAAAATGATTTACAAATGCAGCAATAATTAGGACACCACTGACGAATGTTATTGGTTTCTTACTTGAAAGAATTAATTTTGACATTTATGATTCCTCCTTTATTCTGAATAAGTGTGGTCAATCTCTTCTAACATATTGTAAACAGCTTCATATGTTTCACAAACATCATCTGGTATTAAATAATTATTCGTAACTTTTCTTAATTCTACTAAAATATCTTTTAAATCTTCATCATTATTTAGTTTCACAACCATTTGTTCGAATAAGTCCTTAACCTCATGAAATTCAGGATGGTGTGCACCATGGACTCTGTCTACGACTGGTACATACATTTCTAATTTTGGTAACATTTCTTTTTTAATGACATCTTTGTTCATTTTTGACTCCTTCTTTCTCTTGATGGTTCCATTATAAGACACATTATTGGTTAAAGAATTGATTCATATCAAGTTTCATAAAATAATGAAGAAAGTGATATACTATTTTTAGAAAGAATCGTGATTATGAAAAAACTATTGTTTATCGTGTTATTAGTTTTACTGATTGGATGTACAATAAAGGAAGGGCCTAAGCCTGATGAAACAGATCAAGTGCTTGAGCCTGTTAAACCTGAACCAGTTAAACCTGAACCTGTTGAACCTGGACCAGTTAAACCTGAACCAGAAATACCAGAGATTGAATCTGATCCCATAGAAGATTTATTACTTTCAATGAGCCTAAACGAAAAAATAGGACAATTATTCATTATTCGTCCTGAAGGCTTAAACTTTGATTTGTCAGTAAAAGAATTAGAAAATCATAATAGAACTGGAATAAGTACCTTACCACAAGAGTTATCTATAAACCTTGAACACTATCCAGTAGGTGGCTATATACTTTTTCAAAAGAATATAGTTGACCCAATCCAATTGAGAAAGTTTCAAGATGATTTAGCTGCACATTTAAGTATTCAACCATTCTTTGCGATTGATGAAGAAGGAGGGCGTGTTTCTAGACTTGCAAGTAATCCACAATTTGAAACAGTATCTTTTGCAGATATGTTATACATAGACGATGCTTATACGGTTGGAGAATCGATTGGTCAATACTTAAAAGACTATGGCTTTAATCTCAATTTCGCACCCGTTGCTGATGTCAATAGCAATCCACTAAATCCAGTCATTGGTTCGAGATCTTTTTCTGATGATCCATTCATTGTTGCTGAAAAAGTAAAACAAATTATTAACGGGTTTCACTCACAAAATATGATCACCACTTTAAAACATTTCCCAGGACATGGAGATACAAGTGAAGATACTCACTTTACGAGCGCAAGGTCTGATAAATCTTTAGATCAATTAAAAGAGTTAGAATTTATTCCATTTGAAACTGGAATAAAAGCTGGGAGTGATTTAGTAATGCTAGCCCATATCCTAACACCTTTGGATGATGTCCCTTCATCACTTTCAGATATAATCGTAAATATTCTACGAACTGATTTAGGTTTTGATGGACTTATTATTACAGATTCATTATCAATGAATGCTATTACTGAATATTATTCCGCTTCAGAAAGTGCACTTGCTGCTTTTGAAACTGGTGTGGATATATTGTTAATGCCTTCTAATTATCAAGAAGCATTTGATGCAATTAAAGAAGCCATCACCAATAAAACGATTGATGAGGAAGAACTTAATAAGAGAGTCTATAAAATACTAGAACTTAAAAGCAAATATGGAATAATCAGTCACTAGACTTTTGATAAAATAAAAACCTTACAACTAAATAGAAACAACTATAAATAATCAATAGAAACAATGCTCGAGGTAATCGATCACTGAGTAGTGTAAATGCTGTTCCTTGACCTCCATTGGTATAACCATAATCATATTGAAACAGTTTATTTAAAATTAGATCCAAACTGCAATAGGGGATATGATACACTTTATTTCATCTAACTCACATACTCAACCTTGAAAATAATTATTTTTTTGACTTGTTTCCCAAACAATTAAAATAAGGGTTTCCTGTCACAGCCGATTATCTGAACAAATACTATAATCAGACTTACGGTAGAAAACCCTCATATATCAGGCTTTTAGCCCTATTCTATTCTTTTATTCTTGACATCAATGTTACGCACTCAACGTGTGTTAAGAGGAAGTCATAGCTGTCAAAAATTAGTCACTTGAACATTATTGTCTTTGAGGGAACATATCCACTGAGGGCTTGCGTATGTGGGAACATATCAATGAATCAATCTAAGAAATATAGTTTATTGCATAAAAGTGTTTTGATATGTCGTGATTCTATTTATTACCCTTTGCTCTATTATGAGTTTTACAAAGCATCTGACAATTGCCTACATCCGTTGAACCACCTTTGCTCCAAGCTGTGACATGGTCTGCATCCATTTCGCTATGCTTGTATATTCTACTTTTATTGTTATTACTGCCAATAGCACATAATGGGCAGTTAGAAACTCCTTGCTCTTTTGCATTTCTTGTTTGTGATTGATATACACTTGTTTTTGTAGGTTCAGCAAATATACGAATATTCAATAATCGTGAATCTAGACAGCCACCCAAAATATATTCATATATCCCCTTCTTATCTTTTACGTAAAAGTCTTCCAACAGGTCATTTAATTTTTCGGAAACTTGATTAGGGTCATATGGGTTTCTATAATATTTTTCGTACAACTCTCCCCATTCGAGCCCATTCATGGTTCTATCGACATCTGAAAGACACTAGAAATCCAATCAATTACACTATTAAAATAGGATTTCAATTCGTTAATATTACCACTTTGTTTTCGACGCTGCCTTTTTCGTGCCTACTGGCGGGGTTACACACTTGAACCTCAAACCCATAATGTAACGCAAAGAGGTGAAAGCATTCTGAAAGAACAGCTGATTCAAATTTTGACTTCGGTTGAACAACAGCCGTGACCATATTGTCAATGCGAATTTTTCGTGGAACGCCTCCAATTTGATCAAACAATTGTGTCATCCCGGTCAGTAAACATTCTTGATTTTCACTCGGTAATGCGACCGCAAAGCCAGCGTTACTAAACGGAAAACTCAAGTCTAAGGTTTTAACATCTTTAAATACCCCTTGGTGTTCCACTTCCATTGTGCCAAAATCTAACTGGGCTTCCCACGGTGGATGTTCAAGTCGTTCAGATCCGGCAGTGGGAAATTCTTGATGATGGTTACTTTTCCATTCTCAAACATAGTTGGTCACCGTGCGATAAGAACCAGGAAAATTGAAGGTACATAATGCTTCATAGTAATTCAGTGCGGTGCGTCTTTTTTCTTTGGTAATCGGTAATCTTCTTCTAACCAAAGCGAGACGATGTCTCCTCAGCCTTCATCGTACATCATGCTTCGTTTTAGTTGCATGGTTGGTTGTGGCAATAAGGGTTGATTCGCATATTTCTTAGCAGTGCGACAATTGATACAGAGTGTTTGCGAAATATCATTAATCAATTTGTCGTGATTATTTCTTAAATATTTGATAGTGATGAATTGTACAATTAAATGCGACAAAAAAGAAACTCATAATAGATTCGTGTAAGATGTTAATAACCACAAAAACATACACACGGAGGTCTAGTATGAGCCATACATATCTGACCATAGAAGAACGGTCAAAATAGAAGTGCTTGTTCAAGAAGGTTATAAAATCAATCATATTGCGAACTTATTAGGTCCTTATCGTTCAACTATTTATCGTGAGCTGAATCAATGTTCGACTGAATCTTATGTTGCGAAAGCTTCTCAAGCAGATGCTAATCAACTTGCTACTCACAAAGGCAGAAAAGCTAAACATACGCCAAAGTTGCTTGAGGATATTCAACATAAATTAGAACTGACCTGGTCACCCGAACAGATTGTGGGTCGAGATTACCAAGAGAATCTATCCTTTAAAACAATCTATAACTGGATTTATGAAGGCATCTTAAACGTTCCTTTACAAGTTCAAAGACACAAAGGTAAAAGTCGTTAACCTCAAGAAACACGTGGTAAGTTCAATATTGGTCGATTAATCTCCAAACGACCTGTGTCAGTTAGAAACAGACAAGAGTTTGGAAATTGGGAACTTGATACAATGGTTTCTTCACGTGGAAAGTGTAAAGGTTGTTTAGCGACCTTCCCAGAGCGTAAAAGTCGGTTATACCTTGCTTTTCTGATACCTAAACACACTAAAGATGCTATGCACAGTGCAATTGAGCAGTTAACAATTAATCTGCCTGAGCACGCCTTAAAATCATTTACTTCCGATCGCGGAAAAAAATTCGCTTGTTATCCAGATGTAGAGGCATCAAGCATTGATTTCTACTTTGCGGATGCTTACAGCGCTTGACAAAGAGGAACAAACGAAAATTCTAATGGCTTAATGCGTGAAATCTTTCCGAATAAAACTGATTTAGCTAAAGTAAGTGAAACTGAATTATTCACGGCTTTATGGCTAATGAATAATCGACTAAGAAAATGCCTGAATTACCTCACAGCTTTAGAAAAATTCATACACAAAACTGCATTAATTGAGTAAAAAAATTGTCGCAATAATTATTGCAATTCGTCTAGTATAATATCGGTCATTGTTAGCATCCTTTTCTACCTTCAAGTAAAAATGTAGGAACTTCAACTTTAGAGGTTAATTGTATAGCTAACAAAGCTATTTTTTTGCCTGCAGAGTTATGTACTTTTATTTTGCCATAAACATCGTCCGTCCCCAGTCAGCCTTATATGAAGTTTCTGTTCGTCAGTGCGAGTTGCTGAGACAGTTTGCGCTTTAGCGGCTTACTGTCTTACATGCGTTAGAAATTTGTCTAGGGCTTCATTAAGATTCCACCTCACGTTGGACACCCTTGCCTTCGACTAACAGTTCCTACTGCAAAGCCTGTAATTGATATTCATTCTAAGTTATCCGTACCTTAACATAAAAATCCAGCGTCGTAATGAGCGCTGGATTTTAGAATAATCAACAAAATTAGAACACAGAAAAACAAACGATTCAATAGAGTAGAAGAATTTCCTAATCATCGAATCGTTTGTTTTTTATTTTAATGACTTATAACAAAACTCTATTAAAAGTTTTTATTTTGTCTTTAGCGAAAATTTCGCATAGATTATTTTACTGATTTTTTACTGAATTTACTGATAATAATTAACGCTAATCCTAACGTTAAAAATAAAAGACCAATCCAGACAATTGATTTCTCTCCTGTTTCTGGAAGATTAGATTTACCTGGTTTATCAGGAGTTTCTGGTGTACTAGGTTTATAAGTATTTGTTAAGTTAAATTCGTCTATTGTTGTTGTATATCCTTCAACTGGATTTTCAGTAATACTATATGTCACCAATGATCCCTCTGAATACTTCGGTAAGTTTTCAAAAACATATGACCAATTTGATTGAGCAGTAACTACTTGACTTGCAAATGGTTCATCATTAGCAAATAAGTTTACAGTAATTGCATCTGGACGCACATTTTCTTTGTTATCATTATCTACCCAAGTCTTAGTTCCTGATACTTCAGTCACTTCAGTTTCATGAGTATTTGTGATAATCACGTTACCTAAGTTAGTTTGATTAACTGACACTTCATAACCGGAAACTTCAGTAACTTCTGAAACCGTATAAGCAATTGCTTGACCTTCAACATTAATTGGTAGGCCAGTCCATGTTGTCGTCCAATTATTTGTAGTATTCAAGCTGACTGCTTCTCCAATAGCTTCGCCGTCTGCGCTCAATTGAACGAAAATTTCGTTAGGTCTTAAACCATCTTGATCATTTGAATCAAGC